>ENA-OPSX01001135-OPSX01001135.1-human-gut-metagenome-genome-assembly--contig:-NODE-1135-length-11322-cov-1.782018_pt1 | contig 11322 bp, 11 predicted proteins | sample MGYA00241462_ERZ501916 | MGnify/ENA primary metagenome ERZ501916 (study PRJEB25962, sample SAMEA2042113) | human gut metagenome | biome: human gut; feature: human-associated habitat; material: faeces...
CCTGCCATAATTTATTATGAGAATAAATATAGCGTGGAAGAGGAGTTTACCTTCCTTTTTTGCCAGGATACCGTATGTTAGTGCCCTCCTTATTGTATAGAGACTTTGATTTTCCTAGAATAAAGGAGAATCAAAGATAGCAACGATGAGACATTATGGAGGGTAACTATATGAAAAAAAGACTTCTTGCCTGCGCATTGGCAGCAACGATGATTCTTGGTTCCACTGCACCTGTTTTAGCAGCAGATGACGGATCCACACAGGGAACAAACACATTTGTGGATGGAGGAACAGACCTTAGTTTCTGGACATTCCAGGAATTGCATGTAGGATTCTGGACATCCATGGCTGATGAGTGGAACAAACAGAATCCAGACAGACCGATTAACTTAACTGTTACAACAGGTGAGTCATCATCCTTACACAGCAAATTACTTATTGCGTGTCAGTCTGGAGAAGGCGCTCCTGATATGGCAGATATCGAAATCGGACATTATGGTGCATTCTTAAAAGATGGTTACTTACTTCCAATCAATGATGCTGTAGAACCATATAAAGATGACGTTGTTATGTCACGAATCAGCATGTACGGCGACAACGAAGGAAATTATTACGGTGTAGACTTCCACTTAGGAGCTACAGTTGCTTACTATAACATGGACATCATGAACGAAGCTGGTATTGATCCGGCAGACATCGTTACATGGGATGATTATGTAGAAGCTGGCAAAACCGTACTGGAAAAAACAGGGACTCCGATGTGTGCTGTAGAAACATCAGATCTTTTCCTTCCACAGTGTATGATGCTTGAAAAAGGTGCTCAGTATGTAGACGAAGATGGAAATCCAAACCTTGTTACAGACGAGCATGCAGAAGTAATTGATTATATCCGCAGCATGATCAACGATGGTGTATGTGAGATTGCTCCTGGTGGTGGATTCCACACAGAAGAGTGGTACGGACATCTTAACGGTGCAGGCGTTGCATCCGTAATTATGCCATTATGGTACATGGGAAGATTTACAGACTATTGCCCGGATCTTGACGGTAAGATGGCAATCTATCCAATTCCTGTATGGAACGAAGGCGATACACGTGAAGTTCTTCAGGGTGGTACAGGAACATCTGTTATCAAAGGAACAGAGAACGAACAGTTAGCTAAAGACTTCCTTGCTTTTGCTAAATTATCAAAAGAAGGTTGTACATATGAGTGGGAAAAACTTGGATTTGACCCGATTCGTACAGAACTTTGGGATGATCCGGCTATCACAGAAAACAAAGATAATAAGTTCCTTGCATACTTTACTACTAACCCATTTGATATTCTGAAAGAAAACGGAACAGACATTACTGCTCCAAACATCAGCGGCAGTTATTCAGCAACATATAGTACACTGGTATCTACAACTTATTCCAATGCATTCGAAATTTCTGTAGACCAGGATGCTAAAGAACTTCTTCAGAGCGAACAGGATTCTATTATCTACTAAAATATATGCTTTGAATTTCAGGCATAGAGATTAAAGATTAATTGGAAGGCTGCAGGAGGAGATCCTGTAGCCTTTCTTTTAGCAAAATATCGGAAAAATATATGTCTGGATGTAATATAGGGAGGGATAGCATTGAAAAAACAAAGTAAATTTAAAAAATTATTATACTCGCAAAAGGTGGCACCCTATGTATTTGTAATGCCATTTATCATTACATTTGTTGTATTCTTCGCATACTCAATCGTGAGCATGATTATTATGAGTTTTCAGAAGGTTGCCGGACCAAATACAACATTTGTAGGACTTGAAAATTATAAGATCTTAACAAATGCAGTCTTTATTAAGAGTTTGAAAAACAGTATCTTCTATACGATCGTTACCTGTCTTTTAATGATTCCGATTCCGATGGTTCTTGCTGCAATGCTTAACAGCAAACATATGAGAGCCAAAGGAACATTTCGAAGCATTCTGTTTATTCCGGCACTGACTTCAGTTGTAGTTGCAGGCGTTGTTTTCAGACTGATGTTTGGTGAACTGGACGGTTCTTTTATGAATCAGGTAGTTGGACTTTTTGGAATAAAACCAATTGTATGGCTAAGAACACCGGCTACGGTCTGGTGTACAATGTTTTTCCTGTGTCTGTGGAGATGGACGGGTGTAAATATGATGTACTATTTATCCGGACTTCAGCAGATACCAGCGGACCTGTATGAATCTGCATCTATTGATGGAGCAACAAGTATGGAACAGCTCCGTTATATTACAATTCCATTATTAAAACCTACAACAATTTATGTACTTACCATTTCCATTTTTGGTGGTATGGCAATGTTCTCAGAGAGCTATATGCTGTTTAATGGAAATAAATCACCGAACAATGTGGCTACCACGTTAGTGGGTATGTTATATCGAATGGGATTTGAGCAGAGTCAGCTTGGTATTGCAAGTGCAATCGGTGTAATATTCCTGCTTATTGTTCTGGCAGTTAATATTGTACAGCTCTGGATCAATGGAACTATAGGAAGTAAAAAGGGGGAATAAACAATGTCAATAACAAAAAAATCAAAAATCTATTCTACGTGTTTATTTATCTTCTTTGTGATTATTGCGATTATCACGTTGCTTCCATTAGCGCTTCTTGCTGTTTCATCACTTCGTCCCGGCTCTGAAGGTATGCGTTATGGACTGAACTTCTCTATTGACTGGGCAAGTGCGAATTTAAATGAATACAAAATGTTATTCAGCGGTGCGAACTCATATTTCATATGGTATAAAAATAGTTTGATTATTACAATTGTTCAGGTTGGACTGGCATTGTTCTTAAGTGCATGTGTAGGATATGGATTTGCAATGTACAATTTCAAAGGAAAAAATATTTTATTCCTTTGCGTATTACTTGTAATGATGATTCCTACAGAAGTAATCTTACTTCCATTGTACAGACTGATCGTAAAAATGGGTCTGATTAATAATATGTGGGGTATTATTCTTCCGTATCTGGTTGTACCGATGTTGGTATTCTTTTTCCGGCAATATCTGATGGGAATACCGAAAGATTTCCTGGATGCTGCCAGAGTAGACGGATGTACAGAATATGGCATTTTCTTTAAGATCATGATTCCTCTGATGAAACCTTCTTTCGCAGCTATGGGGATTTATCAGGGAATGCAGAGTTGGAATAACTTCCTTTGGCCAATGATTGTAACAAACTCAATTGATAAAATCACACTTCCAGTTGGTCTGCAGAGTCTTCTCTCACCATACGGAAACAATTATGATATTCTGATTGCAGGTTCCTGCTTTGCAATCATCCCGATTCTTATATTATTTATTTGTTTCCAGAGATACTTTATCGAAGGTATGACAGCCGGCGGAGTAAAAGGTTAATAAGTAAAAGGTTAATAATTTTAAAATATGGAGGAAACCAAAATGAAACAGGCAAAAATGATTATTGACAAAGCGTTTAAAGTTTCTGAAGTTGATAAAAGAATTTACGGATCTTTTATCGAGCATCTTGGCAGAGCTGTTTATGATGGAATTTATCAGCCGGGAAATCCGTTATCAGATGAAGATGGATTCCGTACAGATGTATTAAACATGGTAAAAGAATTAAATGTTCCGATCGTAAGATATCCAGGTGGAAACTTTGTATCTAACTTTTTCTGGGAAGATAGTGTGGGACCTGTAGAGGAACGTCCGGTTCGTCTGGAACTTGCATGGAGAAGTCTTGAACAGAATAAAATTGGTCTGAATGAATTTTCCAAATGGCTGAAAAAAGCAGATGCAGATATGATGATGGCTGTTAATCTTGGTACAAGAGGAGTAGCAGATGCCTGCAATCTTCTGGAATACTGTAACCATCCGGGCGGAACGAAATACAGTGATCTGCGTATCAAACATGGAGTGAAAGATCCTCACAATGTAAAAGTATGGTGTCTGGGAAATGAGATGGACGGTGACTGGCAGATTGGACATAAGACAATGCATGAGTATGGACGTCTTTCCCAGGAAACTGCAAAAGCGATGAAACTGATTGATCCTACGATTGAACTTGTTTCCTGCGGAAGTTCAAATCTGGATATGCCTACATTCCCTGAATGGGAGGCAACGACATTAGGATATAATTACGATTATGTAGATTATGTTTCTCTTCATCAGTATTATGGAAATTTAAATAATGATACAGCAGATTTCCTGGCATTATCTGATGATATGGATAAGTTTATCCGTTCAGTCATTGCAACCTGTGATTATGTAAGAGCAAAAAAACGTGGAAAGAAGAATATTAATCTTAGCTTTGATGAGTGGAATGTATGGTTCCATACAAGAGAAGCTGATGATGAATTTATGGAAAAAGATCCATGGCACATTGCACCTCCACTGCTGGAAGATCAGTATAGCTTTGAAGATGCACTTCTTGTAGGTCTTATGTTAATCACTTTAATGAAACATGCAGATCGCGTAAAGATGGCATGCCTGGCTCAGCTTGTAAATGTAATTGCTCCTATCATGACAGAGAAAGATGGTGGTAAAGCATGGAAACAGACAATTTTCTATCCATTCATGCATGCATCCAGATATGGACGTGGAATGGTTCTTCAGCCGGTTATTGACACACCTGTACATGATACAAAAGAGCATGAAAACGTAACAGATCTTTCCAGTGTTGCGGTATGGAATGAGGCTGATGAAGAGCTGACTGTTTTTGCAGTAAACAGAAATATCAATGAAGATATGGAACTTGTTACGGACTTACGAAGCATGGAAGGATACCAGCTGGTCGAGCATATTGTACTTGAGAATAATGATATGAAAGCATGCAACAGTGCTGCTGGTGAGAATGTAGTTCCGACAACTGTATCAAGAAGTAAGGTAGATAGTGGAAATATGACTTCTGTACTTGCAAAGGCATCATGGAATGTGATCAGATTAAAAAAACAGAAATAATCAAGTAAAAGGTTGACAAAACAAAAATAAGAAGATGTTTTTACTGTTGCTTATCCAGGGCTAGAGCAGTGAAAACATCTCTTATTTAAGCTGTTTCGTCAACTTTTTTGATATATTTTTTATATAATGAGAATTTCCTTTTGACGGGCCATGAGAAAACGTAGAGTTACAGGTAGCTTTTCAAAAATATTCTTTGTATAATAAATGTAGATATTTTATAAAAGCACATAACATGGAGGATAAAGAAAGATGGCATTATTGGAAGTAAATTTTTTTTCAAAAGCACTGATGCGTCCGGTGACAATGAATGTGATCTTACCGGCAGATAAGGTATTTTTTGAAGAAGAAACAGAAGAGGATAATAAACCGTTTAAGACTTTATATTTGCTTCACGGAGTAATGGGAAACTATACAGACTGGGTAACGGGAACATGTATCAAGAGATGGGCGGAGGAGAAAAATCTGGCAGTTGTGATGCCATCCGGAGCAAATATGTTCTATATGGATCATCCGAATGTGAACGAAAATTATAGTGAATTTATTGGAAAAGAACTGGTGAAGATTACAAGAAAAATGTTTCCGTTATCTCATAAAAGAGAAGACACTTTTATTGCCGGATTATCTATGGGCGGTTATGGAGCAATCCGAAATGGTCTGAAATATCATGATACATTTGGATATATTGCCGGATTATCTTCGGCTATGATTTTGGAAAAAGCGAATGTAGCAGATGACAGTTCACCAATGTTTTTTGAGAAGAAAAGCTTTCTGGAAAGTGTATTTGGAGATTTGTCAAAAATTCAGGACTGCGAGATTAATCCAGAATGGATCGCTGGAAATATGAAAGAAGATGGAATTCCATTTCCGCATATGTATCTTGCCTGTGGGCTGGATGATCCTCTTCTTTCTCCGAACCGTAAATTCAGAGACACCATGCGTGAACTTGGTGTAGATGTAACTTACGAGGAAGGTCCGGGAGCACATGAGTGGGATTTCTGGAACCGCTATATTAAGAAAGTTTTGGAATGGCTTCCTCTTGACAAGGACAGCAAAGAGGGACTGAACAGTGGAAATGTAGGTTTATAGAAAAAAGAGGGGATTTACTGCAACCGTAGTTGGATAAAGCCCCAGAATGGATAAAGGGGGATATAAGAAATGAGCAAAGAACTCAGGTACAATGAGCCATGGATTCTACAGAGAGCAGATCCATATGTATATCGGCACACAGACGGAAATTATTATTTCACCGCATCTGTACCGGAATATGACCGTATTGTGCTAAGAAGAAGTAAAACTCTGGCGGGACTGAAAGGCGCAGAAGAAGTGACGGTCTGGGAAAAGCACAAAGAAGGAATTATGAGTGAACATATCTGGGCACCGGAACTTCATTATCTGGATGGAAAATGGTATATCTATTTTGCAGGCGGAGATAAAGATGATATCTGGGCAATTCGCCCATATGTGTTGGAATGCGCAGATGCAGATCCACTTACAGGAGCCTGGACAGAAAAGGGCAAAATGGGACGCGCTGATGAAGACGAATTTTCTTTTGAGGCTTTTTCTCTGGATGCAACTGTATTTGAAAATAAAGGAAGACATTACTATGTATGGGCTGAGAAAGTAGGTGTAGGAAAACAAATTTCCAATCTTTACATTGGCGAGATGGAGACACCGTATAAATTGAAAACAGTTCAGGTATTGCTTACTACACCGGATTATGACTGGGAAAGAGTTGGATTCTGGGTAAATGAAGGTCCGGCGGTAATTCATCATGATGGAAAAATCTATCTTACCTATTCTGCATCTGAAACAGGCATTGCATACTGTATGGGAATGCTGACAGCTGATGAAAATGCTGATCTCCTTGATCCAAAATCGTGGACTAAAGAACGCTGCCCGGTTCTTTGTACAGATGAATCAAAAGACATCTACGGTCCGGGACATAATTCCTTTACCGTAGATGAAGAAGGAAATCCTATTATGGTTTACCATGCAAGAACAGAAGCAGAGATAGTAGGTGATCCACTGTACAACCCGAATCGACATGCCATGCTGATGAAAATCCGTTGGGATGAAAAAACAGGAGCGCCGGTCTTTTCTTATGAGGCCCAATAGAATTAAAAATGAAGGGCTTAAATATTTCTGATAACTAATGAAAGTTTATCATTTGATCAAATGAGGCTGAAGCGTCTGTATGGTGTATTCATGCAGCGCTTCTTTTTTGCTCCTGTCAATCTGAAGATAGTGTGCATAAAGTACATCCAAAACCAGCAAAATCGGAAATTGCGGAGAAATAATATTTCCATATTCGAGATGCTCCATACTGGCGAAGATCAGTGTTTCATCGCAAAATTCCTGATAGGATTTGTCCTGTCTGGCGGTCATAAGGAGAGTGTAAGCTCCTCGCTGATGAGCGGCTGTTAAGGAAGAGATAATATCATCCGTCTGTCCGCTGACACTGATACCGATGACCAGACAGTTCTCATCCAGAATAACAGAATTCACCTTCATAATATGACTGTCTGTAACTGCTTCGATATTCAGTCCGATACGCATGAAACGAAGCTTCATCTCCTGAGCTACGAGACCGGAACTGCCTCTTCCGTAAACATAAACACGAGGTTTGGAAACCAGCAGATTTGTGATCCGTGTGATCTGCGCTTTGTCCAGCAGAGCGTTAGATTTATTCAGAAGTTCCTGATAAGTATTAAATTCCGATACTTCAAAATTCGGAATATTTTCTTCGGGACCTGGTGCCAGGTTCTGCTTATACTCATAAATAAATTCTCTGTATCCGTGAAATCCACATTTCTGGGCGAAACGTGAAAGTGAAGCTTCAGATACATAAAGAAGCCCGGAAATATTTCTGGAAGAAAAATCCTGCTCTTCAGTATTATGAATAAAGAAATCGGCGATTGTTCTTTCCAGCGGAGTGAATGTATGGTAATAAGATTCAATTAAAGGAATAATTTTATGTTTGTTTAATGACATATGGAATCCTTTCTGTATGGTGGAATTGCTATAGATTACTATAACATTGTACAATTTGTTTCACAAGGAGAATGTAAATATTTTCATGAAAAATATAAACAAGGAAAGTAATTTCGGCAAGCTTTAAAAACCGAACTGCAAAATGGCTCAAAATAATAAAAAATGAAAGAAGATTCTAAAAACAATACATTCGTTGAAAATAGAACCAACGGGAATTATAATGAGTTTATAACAAATCGGAAGTGTCAGATGACACGCAAAAAAGGAGAAAACTATGATTATTTATGTAGGTAAAGATTATCAGGACGTAAGCAGAAAAGCAGCTAATATCATGTCTGCCCAGATTATTATGAAACCAAACGCAGTTCTTGGACTGGCAACAGGCTCTACACCGGTCGGATTATATAAACAGCTCATTGAATGGTATAACAAAGGTGACCTTGATTTCTCACAGATCACATCTGTAAACCTGGATGAGTATAAAGGACTTTCCGGTGACAACGACCAGAGCTACCGTTATTTCATGAACACAAATCTGTTTGATCATGTAAACATTGACAAAAACAGAACCTATGTACCAAACGGACTGGAAGAAGACAGTGACAAAGCATGTGCGGATTACAATGAGATCATCCGCAGCGTGGGTGGTATTGATATGCAGCTGCTTGGAATCGCCGGAAATGGCCACATCGGCTTCAACGAGCCGTGTGAGGCATTCGAGCTGGAGACCCACTGCGTGGACCTGACCCCCGCCACCATCGAGGCCAACAAGCGCTTCTTTGACGGCAACGAGGACCTTGTGCCGAAGCAGGCCTACACCATGGGCATCAAGACCATCATGCAGGCCCGCAAGGTGCTGGTGGTGGCCAACGGTCTGGCAAAGGCCAAGGCCGTCAAGGCTGTCGTTTCCGGCCCCGTCACCCCCGAATGCCCGGGCTCCATCCTGCAGATGCACCCCGACTGCATCCTCGTGGCCGATGAAGAGGCCCTGAGCCTGCTGTAAGGCCCGGAGGAACGCATGGACGAAAACGAAAAGAAAGAGCCGGAGACGGCACAGGAACCGCCCAGACCCGAGGACTACAGCCGTTACATGGGGACCCTGAACCGCATCTACCGCCGGAGCAATAACCCGCAGCGCAAAAAGCTGGGAGACGGCATCGGTTCGCTGAAAAAGAGGCAGCAGCCTGCCGCCCCTGCGCCGGAGCCGGGCAAAAAAGACCGCAGCTTCCTTGCTGTGGCGGGCGGAGCCATCGTCCTGATGGCGATCCTGTATTTTATCAAGCTCTTATAAATAAAAAGGGCCGCTGTGCAGCTGCACGGCGGTCCTTTTGCATTGCTGTAAGACTCAGACGTTCTCGGTCAGGAACTTCTCGACAGCCTCAAGGGCAGCTGCCTCGTCTTCGCCCTCGGCGGTGACGGTGACGGTCTCGCCCTGACGGATGCCCATGCCCATCACGGCCATCAGCTTGCGCATATCGCAGGTCTTGCCGTTCTTCTCGATGGTGATGGCGCTGGCATACTGCTTGGCCAGCTTGACCAGCAGGCCGGCGGGACGTGCGTGGACGCCGAGTTCATCTTTGATGGTATACTGGAACTGTTTCATGGCTCATAGTCTCCTTGTCGGATAAAAGGGGGATTCGGGTCGTTCAAAAAATCAGACAGCGCTCTCGTAGTCCAGCATGAACTGCACGATGCCGTCCATGGCCAGCTCGCGCGGGTCGAGCTTCAGCTTGCCCTCGCGGATCTTTGCGTAGCTGATGGGCATATACTGGTGGAGCATATTCATCGGGATGGGGTACTCGCGGAGATTGTCGAACAGCTTGTTCATGGCGGCCACCACCTCGGGCTGACCGATGTAGTAGCGGGCGCGGTCGGAGTAGCTGTACTTGCGGCACTGTGCCAGATGCTTCTCGTCGCCGTGATAGTGCTTCTCCCAGTTTGCGGGGGAGGCCAGCATGACGGCGTCCAGCGTCTCGATGAAGCTGGCGCGCTTTTCCTCGGGGACAAGCTCCTTCTCCATCATGCTCAGGGAGAACAGGGCCTCACGCAGGCCGTAGGTCAGGGCCGGGCCGACCTTGAGGATGGCGATGCCGTCAGTGACCATGTTGTACAGGTCGGCGGCGGTCTGGTAGTCGGTGGAGTGGCCCTCGAAGCAGATGTCCGGGAACTCCTTCAGGGCTGCGCAGAGGTCCACAGCGGCGGCAGGGTCATAGTCGAACACCTGCTCGTCGCCGAACTCGACGCCGGGCTGGACGACCACAGCGATGACATCCTTCATGCCGTCGCCCACGCCCTCTTCGGTCCAGACGCGCTGGTAGGTGGAGACGGTGTCGCGGAAAGCATCGGGTCTGGTGACAGCCAGCGTGTCCTCAGCCTCGGTAGCACCGCCGGGGATGGGCACTTCGCTGCCGATGACGAAGACGGGACGCATTGCATCGGGCTTCTCGGCCTTCAGCTCTTCGTAGCCCTTCATAGCTGCCTTGTACAGCTGCGCGCCGCGGCGTGCGATGATCTCGGTCTTGAGCAGGCCGGGAGCGTCGTCAGCCACCTTCATGCTGGTGTCGAGGTGGATCTTGGTAAAGCCTGCGCGGGCGTACTGGTAGACCAGCTCGACCGAGTTCTTCATGGCCTCGGCCTCGGGCAGCTTCTGCCAGGTCAGGGGGCCGAGGTGGTCGCCTGCCAGGATCATCATGTTCTCGGGCAGGTCGATGTCTTTGGCCATTTTCAGGACCATCTGGTAGAAGTCGGCGGGCTTCATGCCGGTGTAGCCGCCAAACTGGTTGACCTGGTTGGCGGTGGCTTCAATCAGGACGGGGATGTTGCGCTCCTTGGCGCGGCGCAGCGCGATCTCAATGACCAGCTCGTTGGCGCTGCAATAAGAGGGGATGCCGCAGCGGATGCCCTGGCGGCGCTTGTCCATCATTTCCTGAAGCGGGTGTTTCATGTTCGCTATCTCCTTCGTGCTTGCTTGGGTGGATGCATTGAATCAAAGCTTGGGCTGGCCCATGCAGTAGGTCTGCAGGACGTCGTAGTTGTCCTCCAGCACCACGAGGTCGGCGTCCTTGCCCACCTGGATGGAGCCCTTGCGGTCGTCCAGATGCAGGCACCTGGCCGGGTTGATGGTGCAGGAGTTCAGAGCGTAGTTGAAGGGGACCAGAGCCTCTTCCACGAGGATGCGCAGGCCCTTGTTGATGTTCAGGGTGGAGCCTGCCAGACCGCCGGTGGCCGTCAGATGGGCGCTGCCGTCGGGGTAGATGAGGATCTCGTTGCCGCCGAACAGGTACTTGCTGCCCACGGGCGTACCCTTGGCCATCAGGGCGTCGGAGATCATGATGGCGTAGTCGGGACCCTTGCTCATGAAGTAGTTGTTCAGGGCGGCGGGGGTGGAGTGGCA
>ENA-OPSX01001136-OPSX01001136.1-human-gut-metagenome-genome-assembly--contig:-NODE-1136-length-11319-cov-2.998580_pt1 | contig 11319 bp, 9 predicted proteins | sample MGYA00241462_ERZ501916 | MGnify/ENA primary metagenome ERZ501916 (study PRJEB25962, sample SAMEA2042113) | human gut metagenome | biome: human gut; feature: human-associated habitat; material: faeces...
AATCCCGCCGCCCGCCAAGCCCTGCACACCGCCTGGCATGTGCTGGATCTGGACCAGCTGTCCGGGATGAGCAGTTATGACCGGGGGCGGATCTGCGTTCCCAAGCGGTGTAATTGCCGGCGGAAGGACTGCCGATACCGCTGTTTCCTGGACGCCTGCCAGAGCGGGCAGTACACGGTTCAGATCTGCAACCACAACCTCCTGCTGGCGGACCTCATCCACCGCAGCCAAAAGAAAAAGCCCCTCCTGCCGGACAGCGCGGCCATCATCATAGACGAGGCCCACAAGCTGCCGGAAACCGCACGGCAGATGTTCGGCGTAACGCTGAATGCCCAGGACTTTGCGGAGCTGATCCGCAGCCTGCATGTGGAGCGGTATGTCCTCGCGGCGGAACTGCTGTCCGAGGCCGTGGAGCCGCTGGCGGAGAAACTGTCGCTCCCGGTGGAGGAAGGGGCCGGATTTGACGCCTACCAGATGTTCCTGGAGCGGCCGCATCAGGTCCTGACGGTGATCTGCCGGCCGCTGGAGGGCCCGCTGCCCAGGGAAACCTGGCGCCTGCTGTCCGCCGTCGCCTCCACAGTATCCCTCTTTTACCTGGGGAATCCCGAGATGATCTTCTACGCGGCAGACGACGACCACGGCGGGGCCATGCTGTGCGGCACGGTGTCGGAACTGGCCGCGCAGCTCCAGGCCACGCTCTGGCGGCAGGAACAGCCCATTGTCCTGACCTCCGGCACCCTTGCCGTTGGGAAGGATTTCAGCCGGTTCCGCACCGCCGCCGGCCTGACAGGGGAACGGCCCGTGACGGAAACTGTGTGTCCGTCACCCTTTGACTATCAGCACAACTGCCTCCTCTATCTTCCCCCGGACCCGATCCCGCTGGACGCGGCGGACTACTACGACCGGCTGGCCGCACAGATCCGGCAGCTGGCGGCGGCATCCCACGGCCACGCCCTGGTGCTGTTCACTTCCTACTTCGCCATGTCGGCGGTCAAGGAACGGCTGCAGGCCGCGGCGCTGCCCTTCCCTGTATTTACGATGGGCAAACGCCCGGCCCTCACCCTGGCGGCATTTCGCGCCGCTCCCGGCAGTATCCTGCTGGCCACCGGCGCGGCGTGGGAGGGGCTGGACTTCGCTGGCGACGGCGTGTCCATGCTCATCATCCCATGCCTGCCCTTCGCCTACCCGGACGCTGTAAAAGAAAAAGAGCGGGAGGACTACCCGAACCTGCGGGAGTTCCTGCGCTCCGTCGTTGTCCCGGAAATGCAGATCAAACTGCGGCAGGGCTTTGGCCGGGCCATCCGCACAGAAACGGACACCTGCGTTGTCGCTGTGCTGGATCCCCGCGCCGCCCGCGGCCGGAGATATTTCCAGAGCATGGCAGAGGCCCTGCCGGGGATGCCGGTGACGGGCAGCCTGCGGGCCGTGGAACATTTCTACCGTGCCCACAAGGACGCCGGCTATTTCCGGCTCCCCAACGCAGGATGAAATTGTTGCCTTTGCTGCGTCTGTTCGCCATTCCTTGGTGGTGTTGGTAATGGCTTTCGTGATGCTTTCCGGCTATACTTGCGTTGCAAATCAAGAAAAGGAGGCAGTCAGACATGGAGCAGACCAAGGGCCTCTCATGCCAAATCCCGGAATCCCTGCATGCCAGGGTGACGGCGGAGCGCGTCGCGGCAAACCAGTCCCTCAGCGAGTACATCACGGGACTACTTACCAACTACTATGAAAATGGAGGAAAAAAAGACATGGCACAGACAAGGACAATGGCATTTCAAATCAGTGAGGACCTGTTCCAGCGGATCAAGGACTATCTGGCCCACGAGAATGAGCGCCAGGGCCGGAAAGTGACCCAGAAGGAGTTCGTGATTGGGCTGATCGAGGACGCTCTGGAGCGGTGGGAGCAGGAAACAGCGGATGCCGATCCCGGCGCACCAACTGACACGCTGGATCCCATAGATGAGCCGGCAGACAGCGCCCCGTCCTGGGAGGCTGAAGAAACGGAAGGAGGAGCCAAGAATGTGGCAGAATGAACTGGAGGCCATGATTGCGGCCGGCGGAGCGCCCTGCAGGGCTTGCGGCCAGCGGATGCTGAAAGCGGACGGCTGCACCTGGACCCATGTGAAATGCGGCAACCGGTACTACCGCCGCATTAAGTACGGCGAGGATGGCATGGCGCATGGCGATGCCCGCTGCCACGATTGCGGCGCCAGGCCTGGGCATTACCACCATGTGGGGTGTGATGCGGAGCGGTGCCCGGTGTGCGGAGGGCAGCTCATCAGCTGCGACTGCGACATCTCCGAGTATGTGGAGCGGCCACCCAGGAAGAGAACAACCAAGTAAATCAGGATCCCAGAACCGCCCGGAGCGCCCGACAGGGACGTTCCGGGCGGTCTGTTTCACAAGAGAACCGGAGGTGAGAAAACGTCGGAACAGAGAGCCAATCGTTTCACAGAACAGGAGTTGGAGATTGCCCGTGGGACGGACCTGCCGGACCTGCTGGCGTCTCTCGGCTACACCGTGACGCGGATAGGCCGCTACTACTCCACCAAGGAGATGGACAGCCTGCGGATCAAGAACCGCCGCACCTGGTATCGCTACTCCGAGAGAGTGGGCGGGGATGCCATCACCTTCCTACAGCATTTTTGCGGCAGAAGTTTCCCGGAGGCGGTGGAGGATCTGCTGGCATTCCACGGCCGCGCCAGGGACGCCCCCGCGGAGCGGAGCAGGCAAACTGAGCAGGCGCCGGAACCGCCGAAACCGTTTGCATTGCCGCCCAGGCACACCGATGCCCGCCGAGTGTACGCCTACCTGAAAAAGCGCGGGGTTTCTCCCCAGATTATTCGGAGTTTTATTTCCGCAGGACTGCTGTATGAGGACTCCGAGCATCACAACTGCGTGTTCGTAGGGTATGACAGGGACGGCAAGGCTGCCTTCGCCAGCCTGCGGGGCACCTACGACCGGGACGGCAGCGGTTTCAAGGGCGACGCCGCCGGCAGCGACAAATCCATCGGTTTCCGACTGCCGTATGCCCCGGACAGCAGGACCGTGTATGTGTTCGAGGCACCTATCGACCTCATGAGTTACTGCACTTTGCACCGGGAGTTCCACAGCAATGCACTTGCCCTGTGCTGCCTGGATGACCGCGCCCTGTCGGTGTTTCTTCGGGAGCATCCCACAGTGCGGAAGGTTGTCCTGTGCCTGGATCACGACCGCCCCGGCCAGGAGGCCGCGGAGCGCATGGGCCGGAAATACGCGGCGGAGGGATATGTCGTGCAGACGCTGTCCCCTCCCTCCCGGAAGGACTGGAACGCCTATCTGACCTTTGTGCAGCAGTTCCGGGAAAGGGGGCGGTGACCAAGTAAACGAAAATAAAAACCTGAACCAGCAATTTCTACACAAAAGGAGGAAAGAACGCTTGAAAAGCAAGACAACCAGGCATGGCCTGAAGCGCATGACGGCCCTGCTGCTGGCCGTGGTTCTGTGCGTCGGCATGGTGCCCACCGCCTTTGCCGCCCAGCAGGACAGTTACCACGACCCCGCTGAGAACTGGCAGGAGGCCAACAACCGCACCAACGAACTGGACGCCAACGCCACCGTGACCCACGAAACCTTTAACTGCAAAGTCTGCAAGCAGCAGACTTCCTTTATCGTGTTCCGCACCCCGGAATATACCAGGGATGGCCAGACGGCCATGAGCCGGAATGTGAAATACTCGGACGGCACCTTTGTAGATGGTTCCGGCAAGGGTTCCATTCTGGACGGCGTACCGGGACAGGACGCCTATTACACGGCTTATCACTGGACCAAAGCCGTGTGTGAAACCTGCGGCAGCATCAACACCAACATGGCCAAGACGGACTACGGCTACCTGAAGAACGTCTATTGGCTCTACGATTGCGCGAACAATTTTTTCGAGGAACTGCCGGAAACCCAGACCATTGAGCAAGCGGACAGCGAGTATCACCGCGTCATCACCACCAGCGGCGAATACTGCGGGTTCTGCTACGGCACATTCAAGGAGGAAAATTCCACGTTGGAGCGTCACCACATGGAGAATGCCATCCGGCCCGAGTTGGCCCATGACCGCTTTGTGGAGATGGATACCTGCGCCGACTGCGGCTATGCTGAAACTTCCTACACCGCCGCCAAGGCCGTCATTGCGGACTACTTCGGCGTGGTGGACGGCCAGCCCCACACCGTCACCGTGTCGGACTTGTCCGAGGCCGGCGTGACCACCGCTATCCGCTACGGCCACAGCGCAGATGCCTGCACCCTGACCAGCGCACCCAACTACACCGAGGCGGGGGATTACCCGGTTTACTACGAGATCACCTACACCTACCACGACACGGACATGGTGGAGGACGGTGTGGCGTATGTCCATCTCAGGGATGAAACCACCACCGAGGACGGCTCCTGCTCCTGCGGCTGCGGCAATCCTGACTGCGGCTGCCAGGATCCGGACTGTGACGGCTGCTGCTGTGACGACAAGGGCTGCGGCGAGAACCACAACTGGACACTGCTGGATAGCGTAGACCCCACCTGCCTGACCCTGGGCTATGACCGCTATCTGTGCGTGGACTGCGGCATGATTGAAAAGCGGGACTATGAGGCCGCGCTGGGCCACGCCTATCAGAGTGTGGTCATCCGGGACGCCACCTGTGAAGTCCCCGGTAAGACCATTGACATCTGTGAGCGGTGCGGCAATGTGAAAGAAACCGACCTGCCTCAGACCGAGCATGAGTTCTCCACCACCGTCATTCCGGCAACCTGTACCAGCCCTGGCTACACCCTGCGGGAGTGTACCGTCTGTGGGGAGCGCCACATCGAGGACATCACCGCCGCGCTGCCTCACAACTATGTAAGCAAGACCACCCCGGCCACCTGTGAGGGCGGCGGGCGCACCCTCCATATCTGCGAGGGCTGCGGCAGTTCGTTCATCACCGACTACACCGACCCGCTGGGGCATAGTTGGGACGAAGGCAAGGAGATCACCGGGGCCACCTGCACCGGCGAGGGCATGACCGAGTACACCTGCGTCCGCTGCGGAGCCACCCGTCTGGAGGGCGACGAGGCCGCGGGCCATATCCCCGGCGACCCGGCCACCTGCACCGATCCTCAACTCTGCACCCGCTGCGGCGCCGTCATTGAGAACGCTTTGGGCCATGACTATGCCGAGGAAGTGACCGAGCCGACCTGCACCGAGATGGGCTACACCACCTATACCTGCACCCGCTGCGGCGACGCCTACAAGGGCGACTACACCGAGGCGGCAGGCCATAAGCCCGGCGACTGGATCATCGACAAGGAGCCTACCACCGACAGCGAGGGCAGCAAGCACAGGGAGTGCGAGGTCTGCGGTGAGAAGTTAGAGGAAGAAACCATTGAGAAGATCTACAATCAGGCCACTACGGACAGTAAGGGCGAGGCCGTTGTGGGCGGCTATCTGGTAATTGTCACGGATACCGACACTAAAGACCCCGTTTCCAATGCTATTGTCACTCTCCATGCGGACGATACCCTGTCCATCCGTCTCCCCAATTCCCGCCAGCTGGACTATGCCGACCAGACTACCGTGACTGTCCTGCTCACCAAGGATAAGAGCGCCGTGGAGGGTATGTTCGTTACTATGACTGACAAGCACGATAACTACTGTGCCGGTAACACTGACAGCAATGGGCAGGTCACTGTTCCCGGCACCAGCGGCAAGACCAATGAGGACGGCAATACCACCGTTGGCTGGGAGGACGAGGACGGCGACCGCTGGACACTGACCGTCACTGTAGAGGACTACGAAACCGGACGCCCCATCGAGGACGCGGAAGTATCCATCGGCAAGGGCGGCAATATTACCGTCACCCTGCCGGACGGAACCGATATGGATGAGGATAACCGCATCACCGTCACGGTCACGGACAATGAGCGCGACCCCCAGGAGGGTGTGACGGTTATCGTCAAGGGTGATCTGGGCCAGAGTGAGCGCGGAGAAACCGACGAGGACGGCAAACTCACCGTCCCCGCTGTCACAGAAACTGAGTACCACGGGGCCTATATCTATGGCTACACAGACGGCACCTTTGGCCCGGAGCGCAGCATGAGCCGGAGCGAGGCCGCAGCCATCTTTGCCCGCCTGCTCTCTGACCGGCTGGACGAGCGCATCCCCAGCGGAAATAATGTGAAGTTCAAGGATATTGACCCGGATATGTGGTATGCGGGCTATGTGGAATATCTCACTGGCTACGGCGTGGCCGTGGGCTACAATGACCGCACCTACCGGGGTGATAAGGCCATCACCCGCGCCGAGTTTACCGCTATGGCGGCGCGGTTCTTTGATGTGTACGGCGATGGAGCCGAGGAAATCATGGAGCAGTACGAGGGCTTTGACGATGTGAGCGACGGCTACTGGGCTGCTGAGTATATCAAGGACGCCGCCATCCACGGCTGGGTAGAGGGCTACGGCGACGGCACCTTCCGGGCCGACGATCCCATTGACCGGGCGGAAGTCGTCACCATTGTCAACCGCCTGCTGGGCCGCGAGGCTGACGAGGACTATATTGCCGATAATCACCGCCGTCTGGTGATGTTCCCCGACGTGTCCTCCCGCCATTGGGCCTACTACAACGTGCTGGAGGCCGCCAACGCCCACACCGCCATCCTCACCGCCCCTGAAACCTGGGACAAGTGATCCAACCGCTGTGCCGCGGCCCCACTGTGGGCCGCGGCGCTTTTATCCCACAATTCACTCTACATTAAATAAAGAAGGAGAAATGCACCTATGCTGAAGATCGTAGCAATCGGAAACCTGACAAACGATGTGGAACTGAAGGTCCATGAGGCCACCGGCAAGCCCTATGCCATCCTGCGGATCGCCTCGGACCGCCGCTACCGGGACAAGGACGGCAACCGCCTGACGGATTTCATCTCCATTAAGGTCCGCGGCCCGCTGGCGGAACGCTGCGCGGAGTTTGCATGGAAGGGCTGCAAGTTGGCCGCCTCCGGCGACTTTGAAACCATCACCTTCGCGGACGAGCCGGAGCGTCAGCCCGGTTTCCTCATCAAAGCCACGGAGGTGGAGTTCCTGTCTCCCCGCCGCGTGGAGGAAAGCGCCGTGTCCATGCCTGCGGACGGTATGGATGAGGCTGCGGCCTGAGCGCCATGCGTAATACAGGCATTGAATACACCAGTGCGGAACGCACCCCCACCATTCTACCGGAACTGGCGGAACTGCTCCCCCCTCTCAGCGGGGAGCAGCTTGCCGCGCTGGAGAAGGACATCCTGCAAAACGGCTGCTATGCGCCCATCATTGTCAATGAGGATCTGGTCGTCGTAGACGGCCACAACCGGCAGCAGATCTGCACCCGGCACGACCTGCCCTACAAGATGGCGGTGTTTGCCTTTGACGATCTGCTGGAGGCCAAGCAGTGGGCGCTGGATACCCAGAAGGGCCGCCGCAACCTGGACAAATGGGAGTTGGGCAAGATCGCCCTGAAACTGCGGCCGGAGATCGAGGCCAGGGCAAAGGCCAACCAGGGTGCCCGTACAGACCTTTCGGCAACATTGCCGGAAGGTTCCGCACCTGTGGACACCCGCAAAAAATTGGCTGCATCCGTTGGCCTCGGAGAGCGCACGATGGGCAAGGTGATGCAGATCGACGAACACGCCCCCGCCGCCGTGAAGGAGGCCCTGGATAAAAAGGAACTGTCCGTCAACCAAGGGTATCAGATCACCCGGCAGGTACAGGATCTGCCGGAGGACGAGCAGGGGCAGGCGGCATTGGACCTGGTGGAGCTGGAAAAAGCGAAAAAGGAGATCCGGGAGAAGGATGCGGAGATCGACCGCCAGAGCAAGATCGCCGGCGTGTTCTGCAAGGCTTATGAAAAGGCCGTTCTGCTGACGCCCACAGAGGAAAATGTGCGCATCTGGGTCAAATGCACCCGCATGACTAAGGAAGAAATGGAGGATACCATCCAGGAGTCCCATGAGTTGGCCGGGGTGTTTACCTCCATTGCCGGCCTCATGGAACACCTCCTGCCGGAAAGGGGGACGCTATGAATGAGATGAGTGTGCGAACATGGCAGGAGCGGTTCCGTGCCGGGGATTTCAGCAGCCGGGACCGTGCTGTGCAGTGCGAGGCCGGCTGGTATGACTGGTTTTGCCGGGACGACGCCCTGGCCGGACGCCTGAAGAAGATCTCCAGCGTGGTGCTGGGGATCACGGACCCCTTCATTCTGGACAACTACTATGTGTGGTTCAAGAACAACTGCCCGCTGGAGGGACCGCTTTATGACGACGTCCGGTTTGAGCCTCTCACCGGGGAGCGCGACGGGAAATATTTTCTTGTTGCCCTGGACAGCCACCACGAACTGATCAAGTGGACGCTGTACACAGAGCGGTATGGCTATGACGCGCCGGAGTTTTGCTGCGGGAATGTGCGGGAGATGACCGCCTATATCAACGCCATGGCGCCGGAACTGGCCCAGGGGATCCAGCCTCGCTTCGTGCTGGAGAAAGCGGCTGTGGGGGAATATGTCCGGCAGCATGAAGGGAAAGCCGCCTACAGCATCCGGCGGGAGGGGGATCACCTGTTCGCCTACCAATCCTCCCGCGACTGGAAATATCGGACTGTCGCGGTTTCGGACTCTCCGGAGAATGTTCCCCAGGGCTTTCCCGCGGAGCGGGCCGAACAGCACGGCATGCTCTATGTTTTCCCAAGCAAGGCCCCCGCTCTGGACAGGGCCGACTATGTGGTGCGGCGCGCACAGCGCAGGAAGGAGCAGACGCGATGACCAGGAGATCCCACGGCCGCCCCGCGCTGCCGCCCGACGCCAAGGATGAGATCCTCCATGTGCTGTTTGCCAACATGGAGATCAGCGGCGACGAGATCGCGGCCATTTTGAAAAAACACCATGTCTCCTGCGACGCCGACGTCCTGCAGGACCGCTACCGCAGGCAGCTGGGCCAGCGCCTCATGGCCAGCCTCCGGGATGCCTCTGGTGAGCGCGAGGTCCTGTCCAATGGGAAGGGGCGGTATGTTGTGCTGGAGTGCTGCAGGGATCGCCAACAGCTCGCGGCCATCCGCCGCCGCATTCAAAATCAGGCGCATGGCCTGAACGCTTCCGCCGGCAAGGTGAGATCCCGCATCGCTGTGCTGGATCGCCTGATCGCCCGGCTCAGAAAGGCGGCGTGACATGAAGATCAAGGATCTGATCGCCGCGGTCCGGGACTACCCCGCTCTGCGGCAGGCGTTGGAGGAATCCAACACTGAATTGGACCTCAGCCGGATGGAATGCGCGCAACTGCAGAGCAAGATCAATGAACTGGAACCGCTCGTCGATGAATACTACCAGGAGAGCTGCGGTAAGGAATATGCCGCCAATCAGGAGCGCCAGAAAGTGGAAACACTGAAGAAAGCCCTTGCGTCCTTTTGCCCGGCCCTGGACAGCACGGAGCAGCTCCGGCGGTTCTATGACACCATCGCCCCGGATTTTGATGATGGTGGTTTCCGCCTCTACGACGCCGCCCTGGCGATCTCCGGCTATCCCAATCTCCCCGGCGAGTTCCCCTATGAGGACAACCGCGGTGTCTTTGATGAGGCGGACGGTCATCAACTGCTGAAGTACCTGACCGCCCTGCACTTCCATGCCGTTCGGTGGGAGGTCGTGCCGGGGACACCTTATGAAAAGGCTGTCCTGTTGGATGTGGACACCGCCACCCCGGAGTACCGGGCCTTTGAAAAGCAGCTCTATACGCAGGCCCTGCGTGACTTAGGTTTTCAGGGCCTTCTGCCCCAGGAGCAGGAACGGCGGATCGGCAAGCAAAAAGAAAAACGGAAGGAAGGTGCTGAGCGATAGAACAGAAACCTGACAATGGGATGAGCAAGGATGCCTTCTGGGCGCTGATTCAGGAGGCAAAAACCGCCTGCGGCCAGGATCTGAACGCTATGGAGGACTACCTGCGGGAGCAGCTTGTGTCTATGGGGCCTGCCGCGGCGAAAAATTTCCATGACATTCTGCAAACCTATGAGGATCTGGCGGACCAATACGGCCTGTGGGACGCCGTCAGCGTGATCAAGGAGTATGGCTGTTCGGATGACGGTTTTATCGACTTCCGCGCCTGGCTGATCGCCCAGGGCAAAGAGGTGTACATGAATGCGCTGAGGGATCCCGACACGCTGGCGGATATAGAGCCATACGGCGATTGCTGTTTCGAGTGCCTGTCCTATGTGGGCGATTACGCCTATGAGCAGCTCACCGGCCGCAGCGCCTACGACGAGATGGAACCAGACAGGATCGAGAAGATGCGGGACGAGCTAAAAAAGGATATCGTCTACAAAGACGGCATCCAATACCCCAGGGAGCCGAAGGACCTGCCACGGTTCCTACCCCGGCTGTGCGAAAAATACGGCGGGCCGGAGCGTTTCCTGGCGGCGCCATCCACATGGAATTACGACCTCCATGAGATCCGCCGGCTGCTGGACGCCTTCGCGGCGATGCAGGAAAAGAGCATGGGCATGCCGGCGGATACCCTGCAGTTCCTTATGCGGAAAAATGAAGCGGAGGCAGCCCGCCCCATGAAAGAGACTGACAACCGATAAAAGGGGACTGGTATGGATGAGATACAGCTGATTCATGAACTTTCGGGAAGATTAAGGCCGGGTGGACATAAACCGGATTCCAGGCACATCAGGTACCTGATATACAAAGACAGCTTTCTGGACAGCGTGTACCCGGATACGCCTGCCTATTATATTTACAGCGGAAACCTGGATTCCTCAGACCGGCCGGACGGGAATGGCATACGGCTTCTGATTGTGGAGGATGAGTCACTGGATTATGTAGTTGCAGAAGAATGCCAAGGCATATGGGAAGGCGGTGTAATCCGTGAAGGTATCCGGGAATGCTGGTTTGATACCTTCTGGCCGCACTTACATTGGATTCATGAAACTGTCTGGTATCGGTTTTATCTGTGCAATATCCTATACGCAGAAGATAATCCAGGAAAAAGGGCATTCAGCGGTTCGGTCCGTTATGAAGGCGCCTTTAACCGCTGCGGCTGCATGGAAGACCCACATGGATGCGTGACCATACATTTCCATATTGATTACATCAGAAAGCTTCTCCGCGAAGAGGGCTCCATGGTACTGAAAGGTGAATTCAAGGATGGAAAACTGCTAGAGGGCAGCTATAAAGGGCCTTTCTGGGGCTTTAGCAGCCTTATGGATAAGAATGCCGTTTACACGGGCACATTTAAGGATAATGTAATCGAAGGAATGGGAGTCCTCCATTACAACTTAGGCGGGGGATATACGGTACAGGA
>ENA-OPSX01001139-OPSX01001139.1-human-gut-metagenome-genome-assembly--contig:-NODE-1139-length-11293-cov-6.882719_pt1 | contig 11293 bp, 10 predicted proteins | sample MGYA00241462_ERZ501916 | MGnify/ENA primary metagenome ERZ501916 (study PRJEB25962, sample SAMEA2042113) | human gut metagenome | biome: human gut; feature: human-associated habitat; material: faeces...
CCACATCCACTTCTGTGTGTCCGTATTCGCTGACCACAGCCTTCTTTACAACGCCATCCAGCAGGTAGCTCATAAGCTGGGCACCATAGCAGATTCCAAGAACCGGTATTCCCAGCTCAAATATCTCCTTTGAGCAGCGGGGTGCCCCATCTTCAAACACAACGTCAGGTCCGCCTGTGAAAATGATTCCCTTTGGATTCATTTCCTTGATTTTCTCCAGGCTCATATCATAAGGATGCACTTCACAGTATACGCTGCATTCGCGGACACGGCGTGCAATCAGCTGGTTGTACTGGCCGCCAAAGTCCAATACAATAATCATCTCTCTGTTCATGAGATTCGTTCCTCCATTATTTTACGGATTTTCCCACCAAAACAATTATAGTAAAACTGTATCCCAGAACGGGTTTGAAAATACCCTGTATCCGACGTCCCGCAACAGCCTGTCTGCTGAAAGCTGTGCGTAACCCGCCTGCTTCCGCTGCTGCCAGTGCCAAAGGTCTAACCAGATACAAACCATTTCCAAACCCGCCCTTATTATATACCTTGACCCAATTTACCGAAAAATATTTATTCCCTATAAAATTGAAAGAGATTGTACAGAATAGTACAATCTCTTTTTTATCTTTCGTATAAATACATTATAAAGCAGAGAACGACAAATATCAAGCTATTTTGACACTTTTTTCAGAATTTTTTACTGGCTATTTGACGAGCATTTATATTATGATTTTTTGCCGAGATTTTTTTGCCGGAACTCCTTATCGGAGCTTTTTAACAGACTCTCATCCTCCGCCCCATCTTCCGCACTGCCTCATCTTCTGCTCCGCTCCATCTTCTGCTCTGCCGCAAACCCTTTAATTAGATAACTTCCTTCCGCAGAATCCTCGCAATCCTCTCCTCATCCAGTCCGCGTATTACCTCCACGGCCATTCTGACAGTGGCGTCCACGTCTTCTTCCGCGCAGAAATTATAGTGGCTGTGTACATACCTGGACGGAATGCCTAACACCAGTACCGGGACCGCCTTTCCCGTGAGGCTGATTTTTCCGGCATTTGTGCTGCCGCCCCGGCGCACTGCGTCCTGGTACTTGATTCCAAGCTTATCTCCTGTCTCCTGGGCAAAACGTATGAATTCCACGTTGGAAATGTAGCTGTTGTCCATGTGGCGAATCTGCACACCGCTCCTTAAGCATCCCTGGGCAATACCGGCACGGAAATAGAAATCATCCGCCGGTGATCCCTCAAACACAATGGCCAAATCAGTCTGAACCTGCTGTGCCGTCACCGTGGCCCCCCTGGTACCCACTTCCTCCTGGGCCGCAAATGCGCCTACCACTTCCACTGCCAGCTGGTCCGCCTCATCCCGAAGCGCCTGCATGGTGTCAATAATGCTCACACAGCCCAGACGGTTGTCAAAAGCCTTGCCGTACAGAATTCCATTTTCCTTATGATACTCAAAGCTTACATCCGGCATAATAGGGTCGCCCGGGCGGATTCCATAGACCTCCGTCACTTCCTCCCGGCTGCTGGCACCCACATCCACCAGGATATCCTCGATTGCCAGGGAGTTGTCGTTTTTCTGAGCCGCTGTCAGAAAATGAACTGGTTTGGATGTGGTGATTCCCCTGTGCTTTTTCCCGTCCCTTGTCCTTACGATGACAGAGTGGGCGGGCAGGCTGGTGAGATGGAATCCTCCCAGCATCAGAATACTTAAAAGTCCGTTTTCCAGTATGGACTGTACCATGAATCCGCACTCGTCCAGATGGGCGTCCAGCATGAGCACGGGGCGCCCGGCCTTTTTCTTCTTCATGGTGGCGTAAACATTGTACATAGCATCATTTGCCACGTCCAAACCCCCGCACCAGTTCTTTACTTCCCGGATGACCTCGTCCTCAAATCCACTGGGACCAAAGGCATTGGTCAACGCTTCGATTTCTTTTATGTTTGCCATGATTTCCTCCAGGTATGAGACGCAAAGTGCCGCATCACATGGTACCGCTCCTGCCATACCATGCCTGCGGCACTGCATCTGCTTAACTTATTTCTGCTTAACTTATTTCTTCTAAACTTATTTCTGCTTTATTGATTTCTGCTCTATTTATTTCTGCCTAACTTATTTCTGCCTAACTAATTCTGCTCTGTTTATTTCTGCCTTACTTATTTCTGCCTTACTTAATCTGCCTCACTTATTTTTGCCTCACCTATCTCTGTCCAACCTCCCCTGTCTCCGCAGGAAAAGCCTTACAGTGAAACCTTCTTAAGCTCCTCAATCAAATCCAGAATATAGTCGGCTGTGGTCTGTACCATCTCCTGGCCCCACTCCACGGTGGCGGTGTTTGGATGATCCGGTCCAATCCATCCATTGTCTGTCACCTTTGGTGTGTTCCTGAGAATTTCAATCTCAACACCCTTGAAGCGCACGGTACGGAAGCCGGTAGCCACCAGGTTTTCGGTGAGATTGGTCATTTCCAGAGGGAGGTCAATCTTGCTCATATCTACCAGTGAGGGGTCAACTGCCATGATGCCAGCTGTCTCCTCGCCGCCGCCGTGTCCGCCCTTCCACTCAGGCTTCATATCCCAGGCCATCAGCCACCAGTTCAGCATCACGACCATGGCGCCCTTCTTGTCAAATTCCAGGCCGATGCGCTCGATGGTCTTGATATTCCCTCCGTGTCCGTTGAGCACCAGAATTTTCCGCGCGCCGTGCTTGTACAGCCCGTCCACAATCTGGTATACGTACTGGTACAGTACGTCGGAATCAATGTTGATGGTTCCCGGATAATCAGCCAGTGACTGGCATGCTCCGTAGGGAATCATGGGCGCGATGAGGATGTTGTCATTTTTCTCCTCAATCAGATCCAGGATTTTGTCAGGTATCAGGGTGTCGGTTCCCAGCGGCATATGGCGTCCATGGCACTCCGTACTGCCGATTGGAAGAATGACCATGTCATTTTCCTTAAAATACCGTTCCGCTGTTGGCCATGTAATCTTTGATAATCTCATGATGCATCTCTCCTTTTACTTCTCTTATTTTGCAACCTTTACATGCTCCAGCTTGTGGTAGCCGATTGGATCCATCACGAAACCTTCCACCTTGGCGTTGGCGCCTGCGGTGATGGTGCTGTAGTAGATAGGTGCGTTGTTGTTCACTTCTTTTAACTTCACAGCCAGGTCCTCATATGCTTTCAGTCTCACGGACTCATCTGCGCTGGTCCTTCCTGTCTCAATGAGCTTGTCTACCTCAGGATCTCCGATGAAGCTGCGGTTTCCGGCTGCTCCCTGCTGTGAGGAGTGTTCCAGTGAATAGTAGGTGTAGTCTGCGTCTGTGGTGGAGGTCACCCAGCCAAAGTATCCCATGTCATGCTCCCCTGCGGAAGTCCTGGAAATAAAGCTGCCGAATTCCATTACCTCGATGTTGCAGGTGATTCCCACATCCTGAAGCATGGCCTGTACAGCCTGGCATACCTCTACACGTGTCTGGTTGTCATTTACCCAGATGCTGGTCTCGAATCCGTTTGGATATCCGGCCTCGGCCAGAAGGGATTTTGCCTTCTCAGGGTCATACTCATAAGCGCCCGGGCTGAAGTATCCGAATACGGCCGGTGCAATGATGGCGTCAGCCGGCTCTCCGGAGCCGCTGGCAATGGTGTCGATAATCAGCTGGCGGTCAATGGCGTAGTTAACGGCATCCCTTACCTTCTGGTCATCATATGGCGCCTTGTTCATGTTCATGGAAATGTAGTAGCAGGTCAGGGACGGAGCCTCAAACAGCTGGAGGTCGGAATTGCTCCTTACCTTCTCCAGGTCATTTGGAAGCAGGTCGTAAGCCAGGTCCACTTCTCCTGTCTCCAGGGCGATGGTTCTCTGGGATGCCTCAGGGATAACCTTCATAACCAGCTTCTGTGTCTCTGCCGGTCCTGCATAGTAATCGTCAAAGCGCTCCAGGGTAACGGAATCGCCCTGCTTCCACTCTACAAACTTATATGGGCCGGTACCGATTGGATGAAGCTTGAAGGCTTCCTCGTCTGCCTCCACCACTGCTTTTGGAACAATGGCTGCAAATGGTACGGAAAGGTTTCTCAGAGCCGGTGCATAAGGCGCCTTCAGCTCTACATTAACTGTATAATCGTCTACCACGTCCACCTTGTCGATAAAGTCAACAATGTAGGAAACAGCGGCGGAATTAATGGCCCTGTCCAGGGAGAACTTTACATCCTCTGCCTTCACCTCAGAACCATCGTGGAATTTCACGCCCTGGCGGATGTGGAATGTGTAGGATGTATCGGAATTCTGATCCCAGCTCTCTGCAATCTGGGGCTGCAGCTCTCCGGTCGCAGCGTCAACAACAGTCAGCGTGTCGAAAATCTGGTCCGTAACCTCTACAGCCGGCGTCTCCTTTCCCTGATGGGGATCTAAGGAAGTAACATCCGCTCCCTGCGCCCATACCAGCGTATCCTTGTACTCCCCTGAACCACCGGCGCTTCCTCCTGCCTCTGCTCCCTTGGAACCTGCCTCTGTCTGAGCGCTGCCGCCTTCCGTGGAGGTCTGTCCGGACTTGGAACAGCCGGCTGCACTTACTGCCATTGCCGCCACTAAGGATAATGCAATGACTTTCTTCCATGTTTTTCTCATACTAGCTCCTCTCTTTCTTACATTTCTCTCTGTCAATATTGCTCTCTATAAATACCGGACCACAGGCTCCTGCCCTGGATTTCTCCGGAATTTAACCCTGCTCCTGAACCATACGGCAGCTCACAAAGTGCCCCGGCTCCATTTCCTTTAAAGTCATTTCATTGCTGGTACAGCCTTCCGTTGCATAAGGACAGCGCTTTGCAAACCTGCATCCCGGCTCCGGGTTGATAGGCGATGTGAGCTCGCCCTTTAGCGGAATGCGCTCCATCTTAAAGTCCGGATCAGGAACCGGTATGGCTGACAGCAGCGCCTTTGTGTACGGATGCATGGGATTCTTAAACAGTGCCTTGGCAGGTGCTGACTCCACCATCTGTCCCAGATACATGACCACGATGTCATTGGAAAAGTGCCTTACCACCGACAAATCGTGTGTAATAAACATATAGGTAAGGTTCAGCTCCTCCTGCAGATCCTGCATCAGGTTAAGGATCTGGGCCTGGATGGATACGTCCAGGGCCGATACAGGCTCGTCGCATACAATGAACTTTGGATTGACCGCCAGCGCTCTGGCGATTCCGATTCTCTGGCGCCTGCCGCCGTCCAGCTCATGGGGATATGTGTTTACCAGACGCTTGGCCAGTCCCACCAGGTTCATGATCTTCTCCACCTGCTGGGTGATGGCGGCCTTTTCATTGGGCTTGTAAATACCCTGCACCAGCAGCGGTTCAATGATTGCCTCGCTGACCGTCATCCTGGGATTCAGGGAAGCAAAGGGGTCCTGGAATATAATCTGCATATCCTTCCTCAAATCCTTTAGCTGCTTCTTGTTGTAGCCCAGGATATCCCTGCCCTCAAAATAAACCTTGCCGCTTGTGGGTTCGTGAAGCCTCAGGATAGCCCTTCCCATGGTGGATTTTCCGCATCCGGACTCCCCTACCACTCCCAGTGTCTCCCCGGTACGGATGGAAAAGTTTACATCGTCCACCGCATGGAGAGTGCCCTTGGGGGTTGTAAAATATTTTTTCAGATGTTCCACACGTAATATCTCTGTTTTCTGTTCCTGCATATGTCAATCTCCTTTTCTTAGCGGTAGCGGATGCAGCGGACCTGGTGGGTTCCGCCTACAGTCACCATCCCGGGATGGGTCTTGGAACATTCAGGAACCGCATACTTGCACCTCTCGCAGAAAACGCAGCCCTCAGGCAGCTTGGTGGGGTCGGGCATCATGCCGTCAATGGCCTGAAGCCGCTTCACATCGCTTGTCAGGCTGGGAATGGAACCAAAGAGTCCCTCCGTGTACGGATGTTTTGTGTCCTTGTATATTTCCCGCAGGGTTCCGTATTCCACCACTTCCCCCGCATAGATGATTGCCACGTAATCACAGTTCTGGGCAACCACCCCCAGGTCGTGGGTAATGAGGATCATGGATGTGTTATTTTCAGATTTAAGTTTGTATATCATCTCCAGCACCTGGGCCTGTATGGTAACGTCCAGAGCCGTGGTGGGCTCATCCGCAATGAGCAGCTTGGGGTTGCAGGCCAGGGCGATTGCAATGACCACCCTTTGCTTCATACCGCCTGAAAACTGGTGGGGATACTCTCCAAAACGCTCTGCCGGGATTCCCACCCTTTCCAGCATGTTTTCAGCCCATTTTCTGGCCTCCTGCCTGGACAGGCTGGTGTTGTGGTTCTCGATTACCTCCATGATCTGCTCGCCTACCGTGAGCACCGGGTTCAGGGAGGTCATAGGATCCTGGAATATCATGGAAATGTCCCTGCCGCGAATGGCCTCCATTCCATTGGTGGAAAGCTTCAACAGGTCCTGTCCCTCAAAAATCACCTCTCCGCCCAGAATCTTGCCCGGAGGATTGGGAATCAGCCTCATAATTCCTTTTGCCAGCGTGGTCTTTCCCGCACCGGTCTCTCCCACCAGTCCAAGGGTCTCTCCCACGCCGATATGTATATTGACGCCGTTTAGCGCCTTTACCACTCCGTCATCCGTTTCATAGTGGATGACCAGATCTTTTACTTCCAATAATGGTTTATCTGCCATGTCATACTCGTCCTTTCTTAGTGTTCATCCGTCAGCTCTTCAAACGCGGGTCAAGGGCATCTCTCAGTCCGTCTCCCACCAGGTTAAGGGCCAGGATGGTGAGCATGATTCCCATGCCCGGGATGATGGTGACATGCCATGCGTCGCGGATATAGCTTCGGGCATTGGACAGCATTGCGCCCCACTCAGGGGTGGGCGGCTGGATGCCGAGTCCCAGGAAGGAAAGTCCTGCGATGGAAAGGATGGCTCCTGCGATTCCCAGGGTCACCTGCACGATAATGGGCGCCATGGAATTGGGAATCACGTACTTGATGATGATGCGCCAGTCGCTGCACCCAATGGAGCGGGCCGCTTCAATAAACTCCTGGTCCTTCACCGTAAGCACCGATGCCCGGACCGTTCTGGCAAAGGTGGGCACATAGGAGATGGCAATGGCAATCAGCACATTGGTGATGCTGGTCCCCAGGGCCGCCACGATGGCGATAGCCAGAAGCATGGACGGGATAGCCAGAAGAATGTCCATAATTCTCATGATGATATTGTCAGCGGTCTTGCCGTAATACCCTGCGAAAGCTCCCAGGAGACCGCCGAAGATACATGAAATGATGATGGCCACGGTTCCCATAAACAGGGAGTACCGGACCGCCCAAAGCATGCGCAGCAGCATGTCCCTGCCGAACTCATCCAGCCCAAAGGGGTGTGCCAGGCTTGGTCCCTGCAGACGTCCCCTCAGATCCTGCTTTACCACGTAATTCAGGTAAATGGATTTGCCTGTAACCGCGTCAATGATGATGGTTGCTATTGCTATGATGACCAGTGCCAGGATAAAATACATGCCAATCATGGCCAGCCGGTTCTTTTTGAATCTGCGCCATGCCTCGCCCCACAGGGAGCGCTGGTCGCCTTCCGCTTCCGCGGCAATCAGATGTTTCTTTCCCATGAACTGCACCTACTTTCTCTTGTATTGTGATTTAATTCTCGGGTCCACAAAGGCGTATATGATGTCTACCGCCAGGTTGACCACGGTAAACATGATTGCCAGAAAGATAACAGACCCCAATACCATGGGAATATCTTTTGACTTGATGGAATCCACCATGAGACGTCCCAGGCCCGGCCAGGAAAATACGGTCTCTGTCAGCATGGCGCCTCCCAAAAGGGTGCCGAACTGCAGGCCCACTGCCGTGATAATCGGAATCATGGCATTCTTAAGCATGTGGCGGGTGGTTATTTTCTTATCGGAAACCCCCTTTGCCCTGGCTGTGTCTATGTAATCCTGACGGATAACCTCCAGCATGGATGAGCGTGTCATACGCGTAATCATGGCAGCAGCCCCTGTGCCCAGCGTCACCGCCGGAAGGACCAGGCTCTTGATGAGAGGTATGAATCCCTCCCCCATTCCCTGTGAAGGCAGCCAGCCCAGGGTCAGCGCAAACAGAATAACCATCAGCAGGCCGAACCAGAAGTTAGGCATGGCCACGCCAATCAGTGAGAGCAGCATGGCTGTATTATCCATCATGGAATACTGTTTCTTGGCGGAAATAATTCCCGTGGGAATTCCTATCAGAATGGCTACCAGGATACCTGCCACTGCCAGCACCGCTGTGTTAGGAAACCGCTCCATAACCTGCGACCATACGCTCAGGTTATTTTTATAGGATGTGCCCAGGTCGCCGTGAAGCATATTAATCATATAATGTCCGTAACGGACCAGCAGAGGGTCGTTGAGTCCCAGCTCCTCCCTCTTCATGGCCAGCGCCTCGGCTGATGCCTGGTCACCCAGGATGATTGCCGCCGGGTCGCCCGGTGACAGGTTCAGAATGAAAAACACAATGAACGTCACGCCGATAATGACCGGAATCAGCATAAGCAGTCTTTTTAACACATACTTGTACATTTTTCTCTCTCCAATCCTCGTATATTTGCTGCATTAACGCAGCGAAGCAAAATACATATTTCACAACCCCGCACAGGGGTTTGAAACCAAAATAATAAAAAAGAAGCCTTAGGATTTGAAACTCCCTCGCTTCATTCAAATTATAAAACAATATATCAAAATTGTCAACAATCATTGTTTAAATTTTACACTTTAAATATTTTGTCAACATTTCTATTGTGCTTTTTTTCAAATCTATGATATACTTGTCTGTATATTAAATCTAAGTGTCTCTCTGGGGCGCACACATCCTGGAGCCGGCACATGTTTGGGAGGTAAGAAAATTTGAAACAGATTGGCGGATTTTTTACATATGAACCACTGCCCGAAGCTGAAAACCATTATCTGGAAAACCTATGCCCGCCAGGAGGAAGCCTGCGCTTTTTCATGTCCGGCAGATGTGCCAACTACTATGCGCTCCAGGATATCTGCCTGTCCGACACCAAAAAAGTGGCCTATGTGCCTGTCTACACCTGCGAGACAGTCCTGGCCCCTTTTCTGAAAGCCGGCTATGAACTTTTATTCTACGATGTATCCAGGGATTTGACCCCCATTTTTGATGAAAGGGTCCTGGACCGCATCAGCGTTGTCAATCTCTGCGGCTATTACGGCTTTTGCAGCTACGACAGGGAATTTATACGGAAGTGCTCCGAACGGGGCATCATCATTGTGGAGGATACGACCCACTCCATCTTTTCAGCCGACGGTGTTGACCCTCACTGCGATTATGTGGTGGGCAGCATGCGCAAATGGATTGGAGTACCGGCTGGCGGATTCGCTATTAAGAGGAAAGGCGGCTTTTCCCTTCCCGTTCTGCCTCCTGATGAAACCCATCTTTCCATGCGCAGTATGTCCATGAGAGGCAAACAGCAGCTTCTGCAGGCAGGGACTCCCGACCCCCAGGCCATGCAGAAGTTCAATGATACCTTCTGGGACGCCGAGATGATGCTGCGCCGCATCTTTGATTCCTATGGAAGCGACCGGGATTCAGAGTACATCATCCGGCACTATGACTTTGAGCAGCTGAAACAGAGACGCCGTGCCAATTACCAGTATCTTCTGGAGCATATGCCGGAACATCCCCAGATTACCGTGATATTCCCGGTTCTTAAAGAGGGCGCTGTTCCCAGCCACTTTACCGTGTATGCAAAGGACAGGGACATGGTCCAGTCCTATCTGGCCGGACAAGGCGTCAAGACCACCACCTATTGGCCCCAGGGCCCCATGGTGGACACCGAAGGCCATGGCGACGCGGACTACATCTACAGCCATGTGCTGTCCTTTACCTGCGACCAAAGATATGGAACTGAGGATATGGAATATATATGCAGACAGATAGAGGGGATGCCTGAAGAGTAAGAGCTGAAACATAGAGGAAGCATATGAATTAAAAGTATGAACCGGCAGTATGATCGAAAACATACATATATTTAAAAAGCGGAAATACGGGAACGTGATACAATCGTCTTCACGTCCTGCATTTCCGCTTTTGCACATCCGCTTTTATTTTTTGTCCCTATGCATCCGCAATTACACATGATAAAACAGTTCCTGGTTCTTCATCTTCATTCCGATCCGGTAAATTCTCTCGCCGTTGGCTATGTAGTGGGTATTGATTGCGCTCCTGGACTGTTCCAGGTTCCCCCGCTGCAGGATTTCCAAAAGCCATTTATGCTCCAGATAGTTGTTTCCCCGCCGTCCTGCCTGGGCAGCAATGTCCTCCTGGTCCAAATCCACCTGTTCTTCAGACACATACCCGTTGATTTGCTTAATGGTATAGAACATGGCTCCGTTTAAGGGGCTTAGTGTCTCCCACAGACTGGTCAGACGCTCCATCTGGCCTGATAATAAAATCTGTTTATGGAATATCTCATCATACTTGATGATTTTCCCCATGTCGTCCTCTGACACTGCCTCCTTCATGGCCAGCACCGCATCCTCCATAAGAAAAATGCTGTCGCTCAGGAGACGGCCCCCGCACCGCTCCAAAGCCAGGTTTTCCAGGTTGCCCCGCAGAAAGAATATCTCATAGGCATCCTTAGGCGAAAGCATGGTGACAGAGTACCCTTTATTGGTCTCATAATCCAGAAACCCTTCGTACATCAGCTGCTTCAGCGCATCCCGCACCGGCCCCCGGCTCATCCCCAGCGTTACGGCTATATCATTTTCAACCAGCTTTTCTCTCTGAGCCAGCTTTCCCTGAAGAATCTGCTCCCTCACATAATCTGCTGCCACCTCTGAAAGACTTCTTTTTTTTTCCTTATCCATTACAATCCCCGCTCCTAGCACTGCTCTTTAACCTGTCCATTATAACGTAGGCCCTGCGCAAATGTCAAAGGATTTTCAATATCCATGATATTTTCCAGATTGTCCGAGCTGTAAAAAGACCGGCTGATAGACCGGTTCCTGAACTGAGCCGGAGCCGCTATGGCATCACATTCCATCTCACACACAGGCACAGCCCTACGCCTTCCTGCGGGCCGCCTTATCCCTGGTTTCCCTGTAAATTCCGTCTGTTGTCCACATTTTTTCCACTCTATACCTGATTCCTGTCTTTTTAGAAAAAGGCGGGGACTACCTCATCCCCGCCGCGCTTCGGCCGCATCTGCTGTCATAACTGTTGTCAATTCAGATATTTCTTTACATACATTCCCGTATAGGACACCGGACA
>ENA-OPSX01001142-OPSX01001142.1-human-gut-metagenome-genome-assembly--contig:-NODE-1142-length-11271-cov-2.613766_pt1 | contig 11271 bp, 8 predicted proteins | sample MGYA00241462_ERZ501916 | MGnify/ENA primary metagenome ERZ501916 (study PRJEB25962, sample SAMEA2042113) | human gut metagenome | biome: human gut; feature: human-associated habitat; material: faeces...
AATAATATAAAAATAAAAAAACAGCAGACCGAAACCGCACAGTCTCCCATTCCAGGGGAACCGCACGACTCCGGCCTGCCTCTATCTCATTTACCGCTATCTCATTTACTGCTATTTTATTTACTGCAATCTCATTTACCGCAATCTCATTACCGTGTCGCATTCTATCCTTATCTGCGATTTACTCTACGATTTTCTATTATTTACTGAATTATTCGTAGATCGGATACTTCGTACAGATTTTCGTCACTTCGGCTCTGATATAGTCGGCCTTGTTCTCAAAATCAGTCGCAGCCAGCCAGATGCATTCTGCGATCTTTTCCATATCCTCTTCCTTTAATCCTCTGGAAGTTACGGCCGGAGTTCCTACACGAACGCCGGAGGTCACGAACGGGCTTCTCGGATCATTCGGAACCGCATTCTTATTTAGTGTAAGATAAACCTCGTCACAACGGTTCTGAAGCTCCTTACCGGTTACTTCCATACCGCGTAAGTCGATTAACATCAGATGATTATCCGTGCCGCCGGTCAGAATGTTGAAGCCCTGCTTCACAAGAGCCGCAGCCAGAGCTTTGGCGTTTTTCACTACCTGCTCCTGATACTCTTTGAATTCCGGCTTCAGCGCTTCGCCGAAGCACACGGCCTTGGCCGCGATGATATGCTCCAGCGGGCCGCCCTGGGTACCCGGGAAAATAGCTTTGTTGAAATTGAATTTCTCAGCAGCTTCCTTATTCGCCAGAATCATACCGCCTCTCGGTCCGCGAAGCGTCTTGTGGGTCGTCGTTGTCACGACATCCGCGTACGGGATTGGACTTGGATGGAGCCCTGCTGCCACTAATCCGGCGATATGAGCCATGTCTACCATTAAGTAAGCGCCTACCTTATCGGCAACCTCACGGAATCTTTTGAAATCAATGGTTCTTCCGTAAGCACTTGCGCCTGCAATGATCAGTTTCGGTTTGTTTTCAACAGCGATCCGCTCCATCTCGTCGTAATCGATGAATCCCTCGTCATTGACACCGTAAGGAACAATATTAAAATAAAGACCGGAAAAGTTGACTGGACTTCCATGTGTTAAATGGCCGCCGTGGTTCAGATTCATGCCCATCACGGTATCGCCCGGCTGCACCATGGCTACAAATGCCGCCATGTTAGCCTGTGCTCCTGAATGTGGCTGTACGTTGGCATAATCACAGCCAAACAGCTTCCTGGCACGCTCGATGGCAATATTCTCCACGATGTCCACGTCCTCGCAGCCGCCGTAATAACGCTTTCCAGGATATCCTTCTGCATACTTGTTGGTGAGAACGGTTCCCATCGCCATCATAACCGGCTCAGAAACGATGTTTTCCGACGCGATCAGCTCTAAGTTTCTTCTCTGGCGCGCGCATTCCAGCTCAATAGCCTCGCCCACTTCCTTGTCATAGCTGGTGATAAACTTCATTACTTCATTGACCATGTCCACTTTCCCTCTCTTTTCCCTTTCAATTTAACAGTTGCACAAAGACGCTGGCAGAGGGACTCTTCCCTGCACCAGCGCCTCTTACCGTTGAGGTTGATTATAATGCATTTTTAATAAGACTGTCAAGTTCTTTCCGGGGTCTTAACAATCTTAGCTCCCCCTAATCCCAGATCCCATGAAACGATATTACCTCCAGGCGTTCAAGCGCTGCAGTTTTATACGGTGTTCTTATAAAACAGCCTGTCTGTTCCTTATCCGGATATACATTAGTCGTCATACAGCAACGCCCCTCATCCGTAATCACCTCCACGGAACTGTGATCGACCAGTATTCTCATCTCAAACACCGGACGTGATGTATTAAAAGGCGCATGGATGCGTCCCACATCCCACGGTCCCATACGGCTCTTATCAATCGTAACGACTCCCGCTACAAAGTCCGCATCAATCATCAGCACATGCTCACCGTCATCGAACAGCCCGATCTCAATGGACTGTGATTCGATGTTCTTGATACTTACGCGCCCCGCCACTTCAAAACAAAAGGGGTCTCCCGGATAGAGATATCGTTTTCTCCCAGTCAGTTCGCACCGTTCTGCAACGGTCCGGTCCCTTTGTATGGTATCCAGAGAGATCGGCGCTGCACAGATACTCCCCTCCGAATCCAATGTAATTCTCCTTGGAAGTGCCAGAACACACCGCCAGCCTTCTTTTCCTGATGGCCCCTGCCCTGTACACCATGGCATCCAGTCCCAGCCATTCTGCCAGGCCATCATAATGCGTTTTCCGAATTGATCCAGACAGGACTGTGCTGCATAATAATCAGAACCATAATCCAGACATCCGATTTTCTCCACTTCATAACGACATGTTTCAAAATCCATGGTTCCCACACAGTAAAGCGCCTTATTTCCTCCCGGGTGATACATAGGCGAACAGGTAACGATCCATTTTCCATCCAGTTCAAACATGTCTGGACACTCAAACATGGTGCCAAGCCTGCCGTCAGATGCGAGCACTGTACCGGCAAACTTCCATTTTAAAAGATCCTCGGATCGGTAGAGATAGATTCTTCCATCTCCCCCGCCTCCGTCCCCGCAGGCGGAACCGCCTACCACCATGTTCCAGCCTCCTTCAGCAAAAAAAACTTTGGGATCCCTGAAATCTTCGGAATTGCCTTCCGGCGGCTCTGTAATTACAGGATTTAAATGATACTTATGAAAAATAACCCCATCATCAGAATAGGCCATACACTGTGTCTGAACAGCCCTGCCGCCTCGTTTTACCGCCCCTGTGTAAAAGAGCCACAGTCTTCCATCCTTCTCTACTGCACTGCCCGAAAAGCAGCCTCCTTCCGGATCGTCGTCATACGGCTGGTCTGGTTTCAATGCAGGGGGCAAATCTTTCCAGTGCAGAAAATCCCTGCTCACAGCATGTCCCCAGTGCATAGGGCCCCATTCGCAACCAGCCGGATTGTATTGATAAAATAAATGATACCAGCCTTTGTAATAAATAAGCCCATTCGGATCATTCAGCCATCCTGACGGCGCCGTAAAATGATACGCCGGACGCCAGAACTCTTTCTTCTCCCCCTTAAACCGTTCAGAGGGAAGTAACTCATCCTCTATCATCAAATTCCTCCTCACCGATGCTGCGGACGGAACTGCGGATAATCAGCTTGGGACTGATTAAAATCTGCTCCGCATCAAACGGGTACTGGTGGCGGAATAAGTAGCTCACCGCCTGGTCACCCATCTCGTAATGGGGCAGCTCAATAGTCGTTAAAAAAGGTACCAGGAATTCTGCGATAACCGTCTGATTATCATAACCAATCACCGATAAATCCTCCGGTATTTTGAGTCCCAGCGCATTAGCAGCGGAATACACGCCCATCGCCATTCTGTCATTATAACACATGACAGCAGTCGGACGGTCCGCAGACGATAAAATATCCGTTGCCGCCTCAAACACATCATGGCCTGTTATGGTAATCGGAATAATCGCAGCAGTTTCTGACGAAACTCCATGATCTTCAAACGCCGCTTTAAATCCCCGTTCTCTTAACAAAGTGGCTGGCAGTCTCTCGCCATTCCTCGTCTCCCTCTTCTCGTTGCTTAAGTAGACAACATTCCTGTGACCACATTCAATCAGGTAGGAGGCCGCCTGATATGCGCCTGAATAATCATCAGGCAGAATGGCCGGATACCGGTTTTCAGAGTCGAAGCAGTTAACCAGTACGGTCGGAATATCCTTTAAATTTGACGGAAGTTCGATTCTCCTGTGATACATGGATGCATAAAGGATGCTGTCCACCCGGTATCCAATCATCATATCGACCGATTTTTCCACCAGCCGCCCCTCATTCTCCAGGGCCGCAAGCATCAGTATCTTATTTTTTCCCAGGGCACGTTCCTGGGCACCCTTTACAATTGCACCAGCAAAGTTCGTCGTGATCAGCTCATCTGTCAGCATGCCTATGATTCCGCTGCCTGTACTGTTTAACGCACTGGCCAGCTTGTTCACCCGATATCCCAGTTCACTGCTGGCCTGGAATATCCGGTCCCTGGTAGCCTCCGGTATGTTATCCCCCGCTTTCCCCCGAAGCACAAGAGAAACTGTGGACTGTGAAACTCCTGCTAACCTGGCGACATCCGTCATAGTAGGCAATTTTCTATTGGCACCCATTTTAACCCTCACATTCTATTGTTCTTATCTTTCTAATATTCTAACACCGTCCAGACTTCCGTACAATACTTGAATACCAGATTTTACCACACCATCCTCACCAATGGATTGTTCATAAGTCCCCCAGGCTTTTCCATTAATCCAGAAGGATTTAAAGTGATTCTTGTTGATTACCGGCTTAAACGACATGGTCTTCTCCGTCATATCACACTCATAACCGGACAGAGCCGGAATCAGAGAAAAGCTGGACATTGGGCGTATATAGTGATGGCCTGCCTCAGTCTCACTCCAGGGGCATCTCTTATATCCGTCATACCTGTCACGGACTGCCCTTATAATGGTAAACGCTTCCTCCAGCATCCCCTCCTTAATCATACATACTGCCACCTGATATTCAACGCCGGTCCACACTTCATCACAGTAAGCGAACGGGAATCTCGGACGGCCGCCTTTTGGCCAGGAGCAGAGAACCAGCCCAGCCTCATCATTCAGCGCATAGGTTCGCTGAACATTAGGGACCTCTTCCATGCAGTCACGGAAATTATAGCGGTAAATGGATTCCAGCGTCTTTTTTACATGATCTTTCGGAAGCACGTATCCCAGCCCCGCGGCATGTGCCATGAACTGTCCCAGAAGCTGGTCCGTAAGGCACCCGGTACCGTACTGGTAACGATAAGCATCCACATCATCAAGCATCTGCACGTAATATTCTCCGTTAAACAGCATTTCATCCACCAGCGGTTCTGCCTTCTCATACAAAGCACGATATTTTTCCGCCTCTTCTGTCTTTCCCAGATGTTCTGCCATGAATGCAACACCTTTGACAGCTGCCAGATAAATGGTATTTGTCATCGTATTCGGACCATAGAACTCGATGTCATAGGTCACATGCATTTTTCCGTCGAGAACGCCGTCTCCATCCGTATCCCACTCATGGATCGCATATTCAAGTGCTTTTATCATTGGCTCCCATATTTCTTTCAGGAAATCATCGTCTCCAGTATACTTCCACTCACGATACACCCGTAAAACAGAGCCAAACTGCCCATCACATGCGGGTATCATATCCCAACGGCTCTCCCCGAGAACCTTTCTTGCTCTAAATGGCATACCGCCATCGTCATCCAGTTCCTTCTTAAATTCTACATTACGCATGGTAATTTCAAGATCCGGGAACAGGGCCGCCACAGCTGTAGCATAGTTCCACACATGGTTTACATTACCCTGACCACAGCCTACATAGTCTCTGATCCCTTCCCAGCCCAAGAACTCTCCCGTCTCAATCCGGAAGCAGCAATGGCTCTTCATTGACATGATATTGGCGGCCACTGCATCGATCACATAAACTGGAATCGTAGTATCAAACAGTGCCTCTTCAAATGCTCGGGAAGGCTTTTCCAGCTCGTCCATCTTCCCGGCTACGTACTCCGTTACATTCCATGCATCGGTAAATCTTGTGGCGTAATAATTGCGTATCGTATCATATCCGCCATCTCTGTATCGCTCTAAATCCTCATCGTATTCGATCCAGCCCTTTGGACGGTTGGGAAAATACCAGGAAATCACGAATTCAAACGTCTTCTCCTCGTTTGGCCCAACCATTTCCATACTTCCGACAGAGCTGATGCGTTCCTTGAGATTTAAGAAGCTGAAATCGTAATGGGAAAGAAGATCACATCCTTTTGACTCAATTGTTTCCATATCGTCCAGAACTCCGTCCTCAGTAAAATCATCCCAGAAGTCCTGCGCATTATCCGTCCATTGGCCGTGCAGCCACTGTTTCTTATAAGTATTCTTCGCTCCCACAGATGCAATGGACATGCTTCCAAATTTCATGTCCGTTTCTTTTAAGTGCTTTGCAGTATAATACCAGCCTTTGATTTCTCCATTTTCACGATATTCATTCTGTACTTCATCAACCAGCTTAACATTATTAAATACATCGTAGCCCTGAAATCCGACCACATTAGCCATGGTGCCCACTACGGATACTTCTACCGCTCTATCGGTTGGATTCTTCACGTGATAACGGATAATTGCTGTTGGAATTCCGGAATCATCGGAATTAAGCGGTATGAATGGTGTAAATGCCTCCATTTTTACCTCGACCGGCACCTTGCTGTCCTCCAGATCAATATATACGAAGGGCTGCTTCCCTACCATTTTAGAAGATTCAAAACGAGGGATTCCTGCCAGTTCCCCATTTAAAAATCCGTGAGATTTATAGTACGGCGGACATATCTTAGATTCCAGAATCCTGCTGACCGGTTCCTTTCCCTCCTCCCTGGTACGGATTGCAAAAAATGAAAATGGAACGAATTGTCCCTTTCCCGGCCAGTTAAATATTTCCCAATCCCTAAGCTCTCCTCTGGCCCCCACGGAAATATTGCCCGTTCCGATTCCGCCCAAAAGAAATTTAGCAACTCCGGCATCCCCATTGTAGGAGATCTCCCCGCCGGTCTTGAATAAATCTGTCTTTGAATGTAGCATTTCTCTGTTCATCTCTTAAATACTCCTCCTCTTATCCCTTCACTCCCACATGCGTCATGCTCTGTACGATCCATTTCTGCCCCAGAATAAACACGAACAGAACCGGCAGCACCGCGAGACAAACTGCGGCAAATACAACATTATCACCTGTGGAAAACGGTTGTTTGATTGATAGAATTCCTACGGGCAGCGTCAGCTTTTCCGTAGAGTTGATCATAATAAATGTAGTAAAATAATCATTCCAGGCAAATGTAAAAACTATAATTGCCAGGGACGCCAGCGTCGATTTTGCCATTGGCAGCATGATGGAAAAAAAAGTTCTTATAATGCCTGCCCCATCGATCGTAGCCGCCTCTTCCATTTCAGCCGGCACCGTCATAAAAAACTGTCTCATCATAAATATTCCAAATGCACCCGCAAATCCCGGGCACATGGCTCCAAAAACAGAAGGCAGTGTCACGGCAGGCGCCGTGTTGATAACCCCCAGCAAATTCATGATCTTAAATAAAGGGACTATCGTCACCTGTACCGGTACCATCATACCCACCAGCATCAGCCCAAACATCACATTCTTTCCTTTAAAGGAGAGACGGGCATAGGCATAGCCTGCCAGCGCACCATGGCATACCATTCCAGCAGTGATGATTGTGCTGATTTTCAGACTGTTCCGCATAAAAGTAAAAAATGGGATCTGCCCCGAACATAATTTGTCAAAATACTTCATATTCCACTCGCCGAGGGCAGGCGGAAGCCATTTGGGCGGCAGTGCCGTCGCATCACTGAATGTCCGCAGCGACGCTGAGAACACCCACAAAAACGGGGCAATCATAATCATGGCCACAAGGATCATACCAATGGCCAGAAGAATCTGTCCGGGACGTACTCTTTTTCCTTTTATTCTAATTATCTTAGTCATAATGTACCCACCACCTGCTTCCCGCGAATTGAATCATTGTAATGATCCCGATCAAAATCAGAAGGATCATGGACAGAGCCGAAGCTATTCCATAATCGAATGAGGTAAACGCCTTTTCCGCAATAAGCATAACAAGACTTCTGCTGGAATCTCCCGGCCCGCCGTTTGTCAGAACATATACCGATTCGTAAATACGCAGCGCACCCGTCACATTCATAACCAGCACAAAGAAAATGGTCGGAGACGCGAGGGGAAGAGTCATCTTTAAGAACTTCTGCACAGGACCAGCCCCATCGATACCCGCTGCCTCTAAAAGGCCTCTGTCGATATTCTGGAGTCCTGCCAGAATAAGCAGCATGGACATCCCACAGTTCTTCCATACGTCAAGGATCAGAACAGAAAACTTTGCCATGCTCTTGTCACTGAGCCAACCGATTTTACTGATTCCAATCTTTCCCAGATAATAATTAATCACCCCGGCATCCGTCTGAAAAAAATACTGCCAGATAATTGCTACAAAGACCAGGCCGATTAAGGAAGGAAAAAAATAGATGGATCGGAAGAATACCGTGACCTTTCCCGGAAGCTTATTGTCCACAGCTATCGCTAAAAGAAGCCCCACCGCTGTGTTTCCTACCGTTGCGAAGATTGCATACCACAAAGTATTCCCCAGTGTGGTCACAGATCTTGGATCCTGTAAAATATGCAGATAATTCTTTACCCCGTTCCATGTGCTGGCCCCGGTAAATACATTGTATTTTTGAAATGAAATGATAAGGGCCCAGAATACCGGAATCAGAACAAAGGCTATGAATCCAAGGAAGGATGGCAGGGTAAATAAATACCCTGTCAAAGCCTCTTTTTTCTTTCTTCGGTTACCTGGTCTTCGTTTTATTCCTGCCATCGCTTCCTCCAATCTAGTGTTTCGCCGAACTGTCCTACTTGTTTGCAATCGTCGTCTCCACCTCTGACTGCGCCTGATTCATGGCATCTTCTACACTCATGGAACCTGAGAATACATTTTCCAGTCCACGAAGCATCGCCTGTTCGATATCACCAAAGAATACGGGAGCCGCAACCGGTGAAGCTATCGTAACTGCTTTCCAAAGCCCAAGAATGTTATCCGGTACGGTTCCCATGATTGCCGTGTCACAAGCCAGCTTCTCTGTCGGTGGTATCTGCTGTCCGCCCGCCGCTACTGCAGTTAACGTCTCGTCTGCCACCATTTCCTTCAGCAGTTCGACAGCCAGTTCTTTCTCCTTTGTCATGGAACCGATACACCATGCGGAACCTCCATATACACTGCCCTCTTCCGTCTTCTTCGGCCACTGCACACAGTCAAAATTCTTCATTCCTGCATCCTGCCATGTATTTAGTACCCATCTGCCAGCACCTACCATAGCCAACTGACCGGAAGAGAACATCGTATAAACATCAGAGCTGATCGGATCCGGCGTCACCTTTTTATCTACCATAGATTTTAAGAATGTAATGGATTCCAGCATAGACGGCGAATTTAATGTTGGTTTCTCATAGTCCTCGCTGACCGGATATGCACTGTTTGTAGCCCACCACGGTGTCAGCTGAAAATAAGAACTGGATAATCCGTATCCATATACGGTCTTTCCATTTTCTTCATATGTAAGCTTTTCAGCCGTCTCCAGAAATTCATCCCAGGTCCAGCCTTCCTTCGGGTACTCGACGCCTTTTTCATCAAAAATATCCTTGTTATAGTACATAACCATGGTCTGTGTTCCACTTGGAAGCCCATAAAGCGTCCCACCCTCGCTGAAGCCTTCCAGCAGCGACTCCGCATACTGTTCTTTCTTACTCTGTAATTCTGCATCCCCTGCTGCAATGTCATCGAGCGGAAGCAGTAAATCATTGGCAACCGCCATCTTCGCACCTTCCAGTCCCAGATTAATCACATCCGGCGCCTCCCCCGAGGTGCTCATGGTAATCCACTTCTGGATAAAGTCGGACCAGGAATCAACTGGAACACATGTCTGTTCAACCTCCACGCCCGGATGCTTCTCCTTAAATCTGCCAATCGCATCATTGGCGATAGCTTCCTCCTCCGTATTTCCCCAGTTCAACATCCGGAGTGTCACCGTCTTTTCTTCTCCCCCCGCGGAAGATTCCTTTGAAACCTCGCCAGACGTCTGCGCCTCCTTCTGGCTGCTTACCGTAGCTGGATCTGCCGCCTTTTGCGGGCTGCAGCCTGCTGCCTGGAGTACCATGAACGCGCCGAGTGCCAGTGCCGTAAACCGTTTCCATTCTTTTTTCATTTTACCTTCTCCTTTTTTCTTAAAGTTAGTAATTCGAATTAGTAATACGTATTACTAACTTTAAATTAACACATTGCCAGACCTTTGTCAAGAGTAATTCCTCCACTAAAGGCGAATTTTTCAAAAAAAAGGAACGCTGTTTTCACAGCATTCCTTTCCTAATCAGATCCCCTGGAAACAAACCGTCCCAAAGCTCTATAGTTCAATCCAATATCTCTGCGTAATCTTGCCTAGATACGGGACTTCATTTTCCAATACCGCGCCGTTTTTCTTCATAGTGGCGATCGAAGCCGTTTTATCGCTGTCGACTGTCAAAAGTACTCTGTCCAATCCTATCTTTTTCGCCTCCTTCAGAGCCAGCCGCAGCATTTCAGCTGCATATCCCTTCTGCCGCTCTGATTTGCGGACGCAATAGCCAATATGTCCTAAATAACGGTACATTTCTTCAGTTAAATCATATCTGACATTAATCATACCAACGATTCTTCCTCTGAAGTCCATAATCTCGTGCTGATACTGCTCAGAAGGCTGTATCAGACAGATATTTGCCTGAGTGAGTAAGTTGTTCTGTTCCATTCTCATCCTCCATTAGAAAAACAGATCCAATTCCCTTCGCATTTAAGCCTGAACACTTCATCTATCAAGACAGGACAGCAATTTCTGTTCGTCCCGGACCTTCTCCTCCAGCATTACCGCATACTTTTCATCATCGATCGGGAACTCAACCCGCTGTCCCTGCCAGGAAGAGAGGTACGCGCCATTCGCAATCATCAGTACGCGGAGCCCATCCTCTCCCGTTGCAAGCAGCGGTTCCCCTTTTAGCAAATGATCCGTAAAATTCTGGAAGATCTTCTGATATCCTTCAACGCCATTTTTCTCCACTGCAATCTCCCTTGCATAGTGCTCCGGCATTCCATAGATATCCTGATTCAGACGGTTAAATTCATCCGTAGACATCACATTTTCGTCAAATATAATCCGGCTGCTGTCCTCGATGCACAGCCTTCCCTTTGTTCCCCAGATTTCCAGACGGTTGACTCCCGGATACTCCCCGCTGGAAGCAATAAAGGTTCCGTGGAGCCCGTTGTCATAGAAGAACTGGATATCTAAACTGTCGTCTACCGTGATATCACTGTATTTCCCACATTCCACCGTAGCCAGAACCTGATCCGGCATGCCGAGAAGCCACTGCCACACATCGAGGAAATGCTGGCTCTGATTGATCGGCAGACCGCCGTGCTCTCCCTCCCATGTGCTGCGCCAGGACGCGGAATTGTGATAGGCCGGAGTACGGAACCAGATATTGGATATCCACACAGCGCGGTTAAGCCGCCCCAGTTCTCCGCGCTCGATCATCTCCTTGGCCTCGCCGAACGGGATGCCCAGGCTCTGTGACAGGCCGAACGCCTGCTGGCCGTACACGATGCCGAA
>ENA-OPSX01001150-OPSX01001150.1-human-gut-metagenome-genome-assembly--contig:-NODE-1150-length-11165-cov-2.312061_pt1 | contig 11165 bp, 10 predicted proteins | sample MGYA00241462_ERZ501916 | MGnify/ENA primary metagenome ERZ501916 (study PRJEB25962, sample SAMEA2042113) | human gut metagenome | biome: human gut; feature: human-associated habitat; material: faeces...
CCGTCGTCGTATTCTTTGTTCCTGATCCGCAGGCTGCCAGTGACAGTACCATAGCTGCAGATAATCCGAGTGCCGCAAATTTCTTTAAGTTCCTCATAATTCTCCTCCTACTTTTCATTTGATTTATTTGATATGTATCCCTTTAACAACGCCGGCCAATCAGTTTGGATAATCTCGAATCCCAAGTCTATCAGCTTTCCCCATGTCTCATCGAAACCAATCTTAATGGCATTATTATCATCTAACAGCCCGGAGAGAATGATCTCATCATTTAAGGTAATCGCGTTCACCCAGGGAGCGATCCCCGCTTTTTTCAAACGACCCATGAATTCCGGGCTTAAGAATTCACTGTCCAGATCGGTAAAGATAAGCTCCGCCGCGGCCACATTGATATCGTACTTCTGAATGATATCCCATTCCTCCGGGCTCTTCATGATCGGCATATACATGATGCCGGTGCCGCTCTCTTCCAGTTCCTTTAAGAGCTCCTCCTCTACACCGGACTTTAAGAGAATCTGGTCCTTCATATCCATGCGGTCTAAAAGGGCGATGATCTCCTTCCAGTAAAACCAGGACCTGTCAATGTTGATCAGGCACTTTCCGCGAAAATGCTCCAGCACGTCTTCTAAATGTTCCAGCTTCTGTCCGCATACCTGCCGTAAGGAATTCAGCGTAAAGAGCTTCTCCACTTCCTCCGATGACATGGTTCGGATATCACGGTCAATTCCCAGCTCAAGAGGCTCTTCCCCATTATGGAATGCGTAAAATACTTTGTCCGTAGTCATGGAAGCATCCACCTCGATCATATCCGCTCCATGAAGCAGTGCGTTTTTATATGCCAGACAGGTATTCTGCACCACGTTCCCACCGCACGTACCGCGATGAGCCGCAATCAAAATCCGGTTCTTATCGATGAGTTCTCTGATTGACTGATTCTTTGTGTACATTTTCCGTACCTCCTTGTCTCTATATCTATTTTATACACCTTTTATTGGAACGTGTCAATAGTATTTCCAAATTATTTTGTTTATTTTACATAGTTATAACATAGATTTTACATTTTTTTGTGCATTTTATTATGTCTTGTTTTATTTTTTGTAGTTAAAAAGCTCATTTTATTTGGCACGTTCAAATAAATATATTTGTTTTCTGCGCCTCATTCGACTTTAAAAGTTTTTATTTCTGTTTAGCTTTCACCTTTTAACACAAGTCTATCCTTGCCTCATAAAAGCATTAAAAACACCGCGCAACGAATTTCAGGTATCCTATTACTTACCTAAAACTTATTGCGCGGCGCCTTCCATACTTTTTATTTCCATTGCTGCCGGTTATTTCTTTTTATCCATGCTCCGTAATTTCGCAGAATGCGGCTACCTCTTATATCGATGCGCAGTTTGACTTCATGTCAATGTGGGAAACCGTTTTCTCTCCGCCCGCCACTACCGCTAAACTTGTTTTTGGCGATTCATCCCTCCGCCTATTGAGATGGGAGAATTCCCGCTTGTTTCGTTAAATGCCCGATCACATTCCTCCTGCGCCTTCTCCAGCGCGTCATCCATCTCTTCGATTCCCGATGCGATGGACCGGATCGCCTTACCCAGGATATCCTCAAACAGAAATTCATTGAAATCAGGATTTCTGTCATGTTTATAAAGCCTCCAGCCGGGTTCGAAGGATTTTTCCATGTTCTCGAGCCACGGATAGCGTTCCAGGATATCCATATTCCTGCTGATCTGGCGGTTGCAGACGTATCCGCCAAGATACGTGATGGTCTCCGCGATATCCTTCCGGTACAGCCACTTTAAGAAGCTCATGCACGCGTCATACTTTTTGCTGAATCTGGAGATTCCCACCGAGCCTCCGCCCGACAATGGCTGCCCGCCCGGAACGGTGTCGCAGGCGATTCGCCCCAGCACCTTCGATTCCGGATTGTGTATCATCTCGGAGGCATAGTTGGAAAACACGATATGCATCGCCGTATTCCCTTCCGAGAACTGGCGGGTGGGTTCCCTCCACCACTGATAGATATCACTGCCCGCATACTTACAGGTATCCAGATAATTGCGGATCGCCTGTTTCATCTCGGGGATCAGGATATTTACATTTCCCCGCGCATCGAAGATATCCTTCTTCAGTTCCCGGAAACGCGGCAGAAAATCGCACGCCGCCAGGAATGTTCTTCCGTAAGCGGTAACGGCTCCATACCTCGTCCTGGAATCGGGATTCTCTTTTCTCGTAAAAAATCTGGCCACTTCATTGTATTCTTCAAACGTCTTAGGAATCTCCAGACGCCGTTTGTATTTTTCAAAAAATTCCCTCTTGATCAGCTCATCCTCGAATAGATCCTTCCGGTAGAACAGCATCTGCACGCAGGCATCCAACGGAAACGCGTACTGGACACCATGAACCATGGAATAGTTTTCCGAGAGGGAGGGAAGAATCTGCTGCCGCAGCCACCTGACCGAAGAGCTGGAGCTGTCGAAGGGCTGATAAATCTTATCGCCCAGCTCCGTCATCCACGCCATGTCGATGCGGACCAGATCGTAGGGGCTGTTCTGCACGCAGGCCTGCGCCATCTTGTAATGCTCATCGTAGGAAACCTCGATCATATTAACCTTGATTCCGGTCTCCCTGGTAAAGGAAGGAAGCAGCATGCCGATGGCCTTGCTGGTCAGATTCTGGATGGTCAAAAAGCAGATGCTGTCTTTCTTAACAGCGGCCGGAAGGGGATTATCGTAGAATCCGTCATTTTCCATGATAATCTGCTGTTTCTGCGCGGGAGCCGTCTCCGCCTCTTCCCCGCCGGCATTTACGATCTGCTCCGCTATGTTCCTTCCCATCAGCTTATAATTCAGCTCATATCTGCACACGGCCGGATCGATTCCGATGCTCTTGCTGGTCAGCGCATATATAACCGGCATTTTCTTATCCGGATTATACTGATGGGCCACCCTCAAATAATCGGCGTCCTCCTGGCTCATGGCAATCACCGCGTCAAAATCCTCTTTCGATCCCAGGATATCAAAGGCCTTGTTAAACCACATGCTGTCGTCGCTGGGAAATATTTTGCAGGAGCAATTATCGTCCTCCAGCACATCCACCACACCATTAATAAAGCTTTTATTGTTGGAATAGATGCTGTTCTCACAGAGCAAAGCCACATTCTGATGGCCATCCTCGATACACTTAACCGCGATATCCCGTCCCGCCTGCTCAAATCCAAAGGATACGTAGACAGACGCGTCCGGCATTCCCTTTACCTTTCTTTCGGCAAAGAAAAACCTGGTATCTGAAGTGTATAATCCCCTGTTCTTAAGAAGCGAGCTGACCACCACCACCGCCATGGGATTTAAGGAGAGAGCCTTCTTTACTGCTTTTTCCTCGTCGCACTCCAGGTTATTGGTGGATATGAGTTCTATGCTGATCTCGTACTCCCGCAGGTACTGTTCCAGCCCGTTATATAAATCGTTGTAGCATTTTAAGCTGATCTTAGGCACAATGACGCAGACTCTCCGTGCCGTACCGGCCCGCAGCTGCTGGGCCTGGACATTCATTTTATATCCCATCTCTTTGGCAATCCGCTCCACCAGCTGGATTTTTTCGGCGCTGACGTTCCCCCTCTTGTTTAACACATTGGAAACTGTGCCGTGGGATACCCCTGCTTTGGCGGCAATATCTTTGATCGTTGGCATAGGCTGCACCTCGTTTTTGGTTCGTTCAAATTTTATTATTTTCATTATAGCACGAGGGCAGAGAGTTTTCTATCTGTTTTTTGCAAGGGCTTTGTGCAGGACATTGGAGCGGGACTTTCGTACGCGGTTTTAAAACGAGGCTGCGCACGGTTCCATGACCTCCGCCTCCAGCACGATCCTCACCTGCTCCACCCTCCTGTCTTTCATCTTCATGACAGTTATGGTCATATTTTCATAATAGAGCACATCCCCTTCTTCCGGTATCCGCTCCGCCAGCTCCATCACCCATCCGCTTACGGTAAACGATTCAAACTCTTCCTCAGCGCTCAGCTCCTCAAACAGCTTTTCCACGCTGGTATTGCCTAAAACCAGGTATTCCTGATCAGATATCTTCTCAATTTCCTGAACCACCACATCGTGTTCATCCCAGATTTCCCCCACCAGCTCCTCCAGAATATCTTCCAGAGTTACAATTCCCATGGTTCCTCCAAACTCATCGATTACCACCGCAATATGCATCTTATTTTTTTGAAGTTCCTTCAGGAGGACGTTGATTTTCTTACTCTTCGCCACATACAGCGCCGGTCGGACAATGGCCTCCACACCGCACACACCGCGATACACCTGATTATAAAAGTCCTTCTGGTAAATAATCCCGATAATGTCGTCGATCTTATCCTTATAGACGGGGAGACGGGAATATCCGGTCTCGCAAAACACCGCCGCTATCTCCTCTCTATCCGCATCGACGGGAATTCCTGTCACATCGACACGCGGGGTTGCGATATCCATGGCTTCCAGCTCTGTAAATTCAATGGCGCTCTTGATCAGGCTTCCTTCCTGTTCATCAATCCCGCCATCCTGTTTCGCCTCCTCCACGATGGCAAGCAGCTCCTCCTCCGTAATGCCGGAATCTCCCGAAGTCCGGATCAGGAGTGACAGCAGCTTTTTCCACTGTTTGAATAAGTAATTAACGGGTGTCAGCAGCACCATAAACGCATTTAAAAACGGGGCGGAGAACATGGCAAACTGCTCCGGGGACTCCTTGGCAATACTCTTCGGGGAAACCTCACCGAAGATCAGCACCACGATCGTCGTCACCACGGTTGATATACTGGCGCCCGCCTCATCGCCCAGGAGCTTCACAAATATGACCGTGGCCAGCGACGCACTTGCAATGTTGACGATGTTATTCCCGATCAGGATCGTGGACAGCAGCCCGTCATAGTTTTCGGACAGCTTTAGCACCAGCCCTGCCCTCTTATTTCCCTTTTCCGCCATATTCTTGATTCGAATCCGGTTCAGCGAGGAAAATGCAGTCTCCGTCGCCGAGAAATACGCGGACATAATGATACATCCAATAATAATAACCAATGAGATACTCTGTTCTTCCATAATTTTTTCCTTCCTCTTTCTTCTTTTTTTGACACATAGAGTCCGGCTTGACGGACTCTCTCGCCAGGGCACGGCTGCTTTTGCAGCCAAAACTTCCTTTTCCACTACGCAAAAAAGCATAGCCCGCCTTTCCCGAGGGAAACGCAGGTTATGCTCCTATGTCAACATTTCATTTTAATTATCATGTTCTTTTTTATCAACCGGTATGTAACTGTCGTATTTGAGTTTGCCCGGTGTGTGTCAGGTTCAGCGTCACTGTCGGCGTCGTCCATGAAATGAGTAAATTCCTTTCTGCATAAAGCGGTAATATGAAAGAAATTATAAAGAACCCCAGCGTCATTGTCAAGAAGCGTCCGTATTCCTTAACGCTTTCTTATCGCCTTCGTTTCTGCACCTTTTTCGATGGACAGGACTGCACACCCGGCTGGTTCACTGCATACGGAAATAACCGGTCAAGCGCTTCGATCGCCTCCTTAGCGTCACTGCCGTCTGCCACCACATAAAAACGCTCTCCCTTTTTCAGCTCTCCCGCCTTCAGTATGCTCTTTCCATTAAAATGTTTCTCTTCATTTTCAACCGTAATGCTGCTTGTAAAACGGCTGGAAATCAAAATCAGTTCCATCATCTGTTCCCTGGCCGTTTTCTCTTCTGGCGCCAGATTGTACTCTCTGCTCTTCATTAATCTGTATCCGGTCCTTTCCCTATGATCATTCTATATAACGTCCTACTCGGTTTGATTCGTTTACGTCTGATCATTTTCTCCAATTCTGTTTCGTTCAATACTGTCTTTCTTTTTCCAGTTTATCTTTAAAATTAAATTTTTGTAAGCGAATTTGATCTGCATTTTAAAACTTTGTCTATTTTACCTTATATCCAGGCTTTCTGCATTTGTATTTTTTTCCATCGGTTACCGTTCACAGTCCTGATATAGTAAAATACCACATTATCAATTGCATTTCCGCCCACAATATAGTATACTGGAAGAAGCAAGAACGTACGTTCTATTTTAACAAAACAGAGAGGAGCCGTCAATGGAAAATAAAATCACGCCACCCCAGGCCACGCCGACAGACAATTCCGGATTATCCATTGACTACCTGGTTATTTCTTCCCCCTCCGACACGCTTCCCTACCAGAAGGCAATAAAAGAAGCGCCGCTCCTCGCCATAGACACAGAGACAACCGGGCTCGACCCGCACCGCGACCGGCTCCGTCTGATCCAGATAAGTGCTCCTGGTATTCCTGTGCTTGTCTTTGACTGTGCGGTATTTCTCCCTGATGGAATTTCCTGCTTAAGAGAGCTTCTGGATACTCCTTCGGAAAAGCTGTTCCACAATGCCAAGTTTGACTTACAGTTTCTCATGGGGATTGGAATCGAATGCTTTCCAGTCTTCGATACCATTTTTGTTGCTGAGTGGACTGGCCGCTCAATTGCTCCGGCCGTGCGGCGGTCCTTTGCGGGCGGGCCTGGCGGCGGTGGCGGACCACTATCTCGGCATCAGGATGGATAAGACAGAGCAGACAGGGCCCTGGGACAGCACCTCTCTGACCGGATCCCAGCTGGCCTATGCCGCGTTGGATGCAGGGATTCTGCTGAAGCTGTACGGTGTGATGAAGCCGCTCCTGGCTCATCACGGTCTCGACCGGATTGCCTCCATTGAGTTTGCCTGCGCTTCCGCCATCGCCCATACAGAATATGACGGAATCAATCTCGATCTGGAACAGTGGGATTCGCTGCGCAGGAAGACCGAGAAGCAATATAACGATGCTCTGGAGACCCTCTACACCTACAGCGGCACTCCCACGTACCAGCTGACCCTGTGGGGCGGCGAGGAAGCCCTGGACGTAAACTTTGAGAGCAATCCCTATGTGCTCAAAATACTGAACCGGTACGGAATCCCGGTCAACTCCACATCGCGAAGAAACCTGGCTCCCTACCATAACCAGCCTTTGGTGCAGGCGCTGACCGAATACAGAAAACACTCCAAATCCCTCTCTTCTTTCCTCCATCCCATTCCGGCCCAGATTCATCCCGTGACTGGCCGGCTCCATCCGAAATACATGCAGATCGGCGCCTGGAGCGGAAGAATGAGCTGTTACAATCCCAATATTCAGCAGATTCCGCGGGAAGCCGATTTTCGCGGCTGCTTTACAGCACCCCATGGAAGAAAACTGGTTCTTGCCGATTACTCCCAGATCGAGCTGCGCGTAGCGGCACAGATTTCCGGTGATTCCAGAATGAAAAGTGCCTGTCAGAAAGGCGAGGATCTCCATGCCCTCACCGCTTCCCTGATTTCCAATGTTCCGATCAGTCAGGTAACAAAAGCGCAGCGTCAGGCCGCAAAGGCTGTGAATTTCGGTCTGATATTCGGTATGGGCGCGGAAGGACTCAGACAGTACTCGAGTCAGTCCTATGGTGTAGACATGACTTTAGAAGAAGCAGAACAGTTTCGCAGTGCCTTCTTTCAGAATTACCACGGGATCAACTGGTGGCACCATGACTTAAGAGAGAGCCATCCTCTGGAAGGCCGGACGCTCACAGGACGCAGGTTCCTGTTTACCCCGGACACAGGTCTGGCCGATCTGGCCAACACTCCGGTTCAGGGCACGGCCGCCGATATTCTGAAGCATGCCCTCGGCCTTCTGGCCTCCCGGATCCGGGAAAGTGACAAGAAAATCGTAGGCATCGTCCATGACGAAATCCTGATGGAAGTTCCGGAGGAGGAAGTGGACGATGCGGTTGTTCTGTTAAAAAATACGATGGAAGAAGCCGCGCGTGCGATACTCCCTGATGTCCCCTGTGAAGCGGATGCAAAGGCCGCTGATTCCTGGGCAGGCAAGTCAAAAACCCCGTAGCTTCATAAGACGCCGCGCCCTGGCACACACCTGTTTTCTGTCATTTTCCAGGTTACGTTCTGCGAAGGCTGCCATTTCCTCTCTATAGGCAGAACCTGGGAATTGTTCCAGAAAGCATTCCAGAATATGTCCCTTTGCAACATTCCGGCATTCCGGAGACGGCACACCGTGATGGAGAAACGTATGACCGTCTATATTCAGAAGAAGGGGAATGATCGTCGTTTCCTCTTCCGGACAGACCTTCAGAAGCTTCCCGACACACGAGACCGCATTACCGAATTCCGCAACCTGCTGCGACCGGAACGAGAGGAGATACTTCTCTCTCATTTTCCCCCAGATGTCCCTGCCTCCGGCTTCCAAAAGCCCCGGAAGCGTAAGAAGCATTCCCCACTTTATAAAATTATTCTCGCTGTGAGGGGTCATTTGCCTCAGCCTCTCACATCGATATCCACAAGCTCCAGGCCATCATCCACTTCATGCAGATAGAGGTCGTCTATATGCCTGCGCAGAACCCGTTTTCCTCCCACATCGCCTTCCAGCGCCAGAAGCTCATTCCTGTATGCCTCCGAAAAAATCGCGGGGTTTCCGAACTCCCCCATATTGCACAGACAGCCGATTCCTCTTTTGCTGTTTTTCCAGCCTTCGATCAGGCCCTCTATGGTGGCTGCCTTCAGATACGGCTGGTCACAGACCGCGAAGCAGTACGAGGCTTCTTCACCGTCCGGTGATGCCGCGGCTTCCAGGGCCAGGTGGATCGAATGAGAGATTCCCAGACTGCTCTGTACGTTCTCTACCACCACATACCCTCTTTTTTCCAGGTCTTCCATGATCTCCGGATACTGTGTTACTACGATTTTATCATCGAAAAGGCCATCCGGCAGTTTTTCCACCTCCTCCACGATATACTGATACATTGGCTTCCCGTGAAACGGGGTAAGCAGCTTGTTTCCATCAAACCGCCTGCTGTTTCCTGCTGCCAGCAGTATAAGAGTCAGTTTCATCCGCCAAATCCTCCATTCTACCTGTCCTTTAAAAAGAAAATGCTCTCCTCCGGAACTACCAGGCGCTCCGGCACCCGCTCTTTCATATCATCCTTCCAGCGCCCTTTCGGTATTTTCCACCAGAGATCATTTTCCAAAATAAGCGTAACCTCAAAGGGGTCATCCAGAATCTGCTTCAGGCGGCACTCCATCACATTTTCCTTTTCCGCCTCATGGGCGGCGGTAAAGTAATGGGCGCGTATTCCGATAAACGGCCTGTCCTTTGGGACTTCTCTGTCTCTCATTATAACCTGAATATCCCAATTTGGCACGTAAAATGTGTGGGCATCCACATATTTGATGTCCAGAATATTTTTACATCCGGTCAGTTTGGCCGCCGACACGGTCTCAGGCTCTTTAAAGACATCCTTTACGGCCCCCGACACCACAATTTCACCCTCGTTGATCACGTGGATTGTACTGCAGAAACGATAGATCTCATCTCTGCTGTGCGTGACAAGGAGTACGTCACCGTCATAGTTTCTCAGTTCCTCCAGCTGTTCCAGCTGAAGCTTCTCCTTCAGATAGTAGTCCAGAGCGGAAAATGGTTCGTCCAGCATCAGCACCTCCGGCTTCGATGCCATAATCCTGGCCAGGGCAGCTCTCTGCTGCTGGCCGCCCGATAGTCTGGAAGGATACCGGTCCGCCAGTTCGCCGATATGATACATGTCCAGATACCGCATGGCGGCTTCGCGCCGCTCTGACTTGGGGCAGGATAGGGCCATCTCCACATTTTCCCGTATGGTCATGTGGGGGAACAATGCATAGTTCTGAAACAGATAACCGACTCCCCTGTCCTGAATTTTTACGTTGATCCCTTTTGCCGAATCAAACAGCACGCGGCCATTTAACTCGATTCTTCCCTCGTCCGGTGTGAAAATTCCCGCGATGCACTTTAAGGTCATACTCTTGCCGCATCCCGAGGCTCCTAAGATCCCTGTGATTTCGGAATCTCTCTCCGTGTCGAAGGCGACATTTAAAGTCATATCCCTCAATTTTTTCTTGATCTCTACCTTCAGGCTCATGGCTCACTCCTATGAAAATTTCTTTTTGCCTGCGGCGGCCACATTCATGCCTGCCACGATGAGAAGGGATATGGCAACGATAATAATCACGTATTTCCCCGCTCCCTCCATGTCTCCCGCCGCCACCTCTGAATAGATGGCAAGGGGCAGCGTCCGCGTCTTTCCCGCGATATTTCCGGCGATCATGGCCGTTGCTCCAAATTCTCCCAGTCCTCTGGCAAAAGCCAGAACACCGCCCGAGAGAACTCCCGGCATGGCCATAGGCATAAGAATCTTCCAGAAAACCTTCCGTTCCGGTATCCCCAGGGTTCTCGCCGCGTTTAAGACATTTTCATCGACCAGTTCGAACGCTCCCCTTGCGGAACGGTACATAAGCGGAAATGATATCACCGCCGCCGCAAGCACCGTTGCCTGCCAGGTAAACACGATTTTATAGCTGAATACAGCAAGAAGCAGCTTTCCGATCGGGCGCTTCACTCCAAATATGTAAAGCAGAAAGAACCCGGCCACCGTCGGAGGAAGAACGAGAGGAAGTGTGAGTACTCCGTCCAGTATGGCCTTTGCCCGTTCTGATTTCAGGGCAATTACCGCTCTGGCCGCCCATATCCCCAGAAAAAATGTGAAAATAATCGATATGACTGATGTTTTTAATGAAATGAGAACCGGTGACAAATCCACTTGCTTCTCCTCCTTATCTCTGAAGCGTGTCTGAAAATTGCTTTCCGTCAGCTGTGCGTCACACTTTGTGGGAGATTTGGCCCCGATGAAGGAGGCGTAGTGGGCTACGCTGACTGAATTGGGGCCAAATATGCCGCGAAGTGGGGCGTGCAGATGGCGGGAATGAATTTTCAAACACGCCCTAACACATTATGAAGGAGAATCACCAATGGCCAAGAAGACCGCCCGGGGAACCCGGGGCAAGATTGTAGGCGCTGCGTGGAAGCTGTTCTACGAACAGGGATACGAGGATACCACGGTAGAGGAAATCATTGAACTGTCCCACACATCCAAGGGCTCCTTTTACCACTATTTTGATGGCAAGGATGCCCTCCTGAGCACCTTAAGCCTGTTATTTGATGAAAAATATGAAGAGCTTACCGATATCCTGGCAGAAAAACCGGAGATGACCGCCATGGACAGGCTGCTGTTCCTTAACA
>ENA-OPSX01001153-OPSX01001153.1-human-gut-metagenome-genome-assembly--contig:-NODE-1153-length-11154-cov-5.734751_pt1 | contig 11154 bp, 11 predicted proteins | sample MGYA00241462_ERZ501916 | MGnify/ENA primary metagenome ERZ501916 (study PRJEB25962, sample SAMEA2042113) | human gut metagenome | biome: human gut; feature: human-associated habitat; material: faeces...
TGTATTTTTGAATTTATATAATATATACACTACTTTACAACTTTTTTCATAAAAAAATATCGTACAGAACTTTCTGATGTATAATGAGTTTACCGAAAACATTATGAAAGAAAGTGATTCTGTACGATAAAAACATTATACAACGAAAAAAGGGAGTATCCCAAAGTTTGTGTAAACCTTCAAACTGATGTAAGATAATATTACTCAGTTTGGAGGTTTTTTTATGGGAAGAAGAAAAGGAGACACACCACAAAAAGCAGCATTAAGACAATTAATGCAAGGATATTTAAAGGACAATGATATCAGTGTAAAAAATGGAACAGATGTTAATGCAATCATGCGTGATATGATGTCAGTGATCCTTGAAGGTGCTCTGGATGAAGAACTTAATGAGGAACTAGGTTATTCCAGATATGATTATCGTAATAAAGATACCAATAACAGTCGCAATGGTCATTCTGGGAAAACCATGCATACCAGTTATGGGGATATGGAAATCGCTGTTCCTCGTGATCGTAATGGCGAATATGAACCCAGATTAATCAAAAAATATCAGAATACTGTTACCCAGGACATGGAGGAAAAGATTCTCTCCATGTATGCAAAAGGCATGACGACCGGAGATATTGAATCTCACATGAAAGAACTCTACGACATTGATATATCAGACAGTACGATCAGCAGGATTACAGATAAGATCCTTCCGATCGTAAAAGAATGGCAGGAAAGACCTTTGGAAGAAGTCTATGCAGTTGTTTATATGGATGCAATCCACTATCATGTGCGAAGTGAAGGCCGAATTGTAAAACGTGCTGTTTATATCGCTCTTGGGGTCAACATGGATGGTAAAAAAGAAGTCCTTGGAATGTATGTGGGTGATAATGAAAGTGCTAAATTTTGGCTTTCTATCATCAATGGGCTGAAAAATCGTGGCGTTGAAGATATTCTGATCACATGTGTGGATGGACTGACAGGATTTCCACAGGCAATCGAAGCTGTATTTCCACAGACAGAGATACAACAGTGCATCATTCATCAGATACGAAATACCACAAGATATGTATCTTATAAAGACAATCGAAAAGTAATGGCTGATCTAAAGGCAGTCTATGCTGCACCAACGGAAGATATCGCTTTAGAAAATCTTGAAGATTTCGGAGAAAAGTGGAACTCAAAATATCCAAAAATCTATAAATCATTGAGCGAACGCTGGGCAACACTGGCTACTTATTTTAAATATCCAGAACAGGTTAGAAAACTTATTTATACAACAAATGCCATCGAAGGATTCAATCGTCAGTTGCGAAAAGTGACAAAAAGCAAAACTGTATTTCCAACTGATGACAGCTTATTAAAAATGCTTTATTTGGCAACGATGGACATCACAAAAAAATGGACTGGTCGCAGAAGAGACTGGAGCCAGATCCGTGCACAATTAGATATATTTTTTGAAGAACGATTAGAAAAATATATGTATTAAAAATCTGTGTTTTTAGACAGGTTTATTTGACATGCCTAAAATCTTTTGTATAATGCAGATAAGGGATATGAGTCAAAATTTGACTCATAACCCTCATAACTATTGATTAATCTTATATCAGTTTTTTGTGTTTACACAAAACTTGAAACAGTCTCCGAAAAAACTCTGATTGGTAGACTTCGCCGATATTTTTTGATTTATTTTGAAACTTTTTCTGTACCTACAGCAGATTCTCTTTTTCTACTGATATTGTCAATACTTGCATTGGAATCTGCACATTCCATTCGCTTTTTGTATCACCATTTTTTATCTGGCATTACAAAAAGATCATTGAATGTTTTTTATTATGCCTGTTCCTATGCAAAGGTTGATTATTCAAACTTTATGAATATTACAGCCTGTACTGCTTTAAAGCTGATACCGGATCCACTGAAATCACATCCGGTTTTTCTATGCATTGATGATACGATGGTATCCAAGTTTGGCAAAAAATTTGAGAATGTTTCAAAACTGTTTGATCATGCTGCACACAATGGTTCCAACTATCTGAACGGACACTGTTTTGTAAGTATCATGCTATGCGTGCCTGTCCTGGATCATGATAAGATATCTTACCTGTCTGTTCCTCTTGGCTATCGTATGTGGCAGAAAAAAGAATCCAAACTGGAACTGGCAGCTTCTATGATCCATCAGGTTATGCCTGAATTCCTCAGCAAAGAACATGTCATCATTCTCTGTGACAGTTGGTATACAAAGAAAAATCTGGTCTCTGTTATTGATGAATATCCAAACCTTGATCTGATTGGCAATGCAAGGATCGATTCTGTCATGTATGATCTTGCTCCTACACGCACTGGGCGCAGAGGGCGTCCTGCCAAGCATGGAAAACGGCTTTGCGTTGAAACAGATTTTACTTTTTCCAAGGAAAAGATCGGCGATTATTATACGGGTGTCCGCCGGGTTCTCACAAAGATCTTTGGCAACCGGGAAGTTCTTGCTTATGTCACTGATACTGAAAAAGGAAACGGCACAAAACGTCTGTTTTTCAGCACGATCTTTCCAGAAGATCTGAAGGTCTTTTGTACAGAGGAGGAACACTCATCTTCTGACCAGACAGAGCATGTTCCGATCAACTATATTCCGCTGTTACTATATGCCTTTCGATGGAAGATCGAAATCAGCTACTATGGACAGAAAACATTCTGGTCTTTCTGCGACTATATGGTGCGGAGTCGCAATGGAATTGAAATGCTGGTAAACCTGATCAATATCAGTTACTGTGCCATGAAGATCCTGCCTTATCAGGATAAATATTTTTCTAAATACCATACAAAAAGTGTACAGGAGTTTCGTTTTGAATTAAGTCAGGAAATCCGTAAACAGATATTTTTTGCCACTTTCGTGAAAAATATCGAAACACATATAAAATCAGAGACTATGATAAAGGCTTTAAAACAGTTGATTTGTCAACAAGTCTGTCATTTATAAAGTTGTAAACTGGTGTTTTGCATAGCATACTTAAAATATTCGCAATATCCTGTTTCATCTTCCCATACGCTACTTTTCTTCTATATTTTGGTGCAAAAACAATATGATACTTACAATTCCATTTCGTATGTGCTAAACTGTTTATATCCATTTGGATAACCTCCTTTGATTTTATGTGGTTGGCGAACCAACATAATTATATCACTGGAGGTTTTTTACTGTAAGCTTAAGCAATGCTGACTCACCGGCCTAGCCGGTGGTTTATTTGTTCATCAAAGTTCCGTTTCTCTTCTGAGAAACTCCACTGTGCTGAACAGGCTTAAAGCCTAACAAAATAAAGTCTGGGTCCGTCAGGACTCATTTACCCACGCCCATGCGGTGCAGTTGCTCCTATGGACGTGGTACTCTGCTTAGCTTTTATAGACATCGTCATCAAGTACCCGTTGACTGTATTTTTGCATATTTTTTATTATTTTCCTATATTCTTTTATCACAATTTTCCTTTGATCCTTTGTGTTCATTGCACAAATAGTATCAAATATGGTAGACTATTTTTACATGACTTCAAATGAATAGGGCACAAATAAAGGAGGGCAGATTTATGCCTCTTACATTAAATGAATTATATACACAAACCAAACATCAATACCATCTTTCCATGATCGCAGGTGAAACTGGGATTGATCATATCATGAATTGGGTTTATGTCTCTGAAGGCAGTTCTACCCACGACTTTCTAAAGGGTGGAGAACTGATCATCACGACAGGGATCAACTGTCAGGATGAGGCTTCTCTTTATGATTTTATTGAAACGATGATCAAAAGCCATACTTGCGGGATGATCTTAAATACGGGAAAATATATTCTTTCCGAAGATATCACTGATTCTATTAAAGCATTGTGCGACAAACACAACTATCCATTGATCGAGATGCCTTGGAAAGTTCATATTTATGATATTACGAGAGATTATTATAATAAGATCTTTATGGATACACAGAAAGATACTTCGATCACGGATGCATTTTTATCTTTTATTGAAGAAGATTCCCTGCACCATTATGATGCTTTGCGAATTCTTGAAGACAATCATTTTGAGAAAGAAGATTGTTATGAGATTGCTTTAATGAAATGTAATAAGAAAGCGATCTCTGATGATCTTAAATTGCGTCTGCTGTTTTTGATGGAAAGTTATGTCAAACTAAACGATCTGGATATTCATATTGCTTTTTATAAGAATCATTTTTTGTTTGTTTTTCATGACATGGAAGAAGAATTGATTTATAACGAAATATCTTCTTTGATCTCTACACTGGAAAGTTCGTTTAAAAAAATGCAGATTTATGCAGGGATTGGAAGTTCTGTCCACACGCTTCGTGAGATTCGTGTAAGTTATCAACGTTCTCTGGCTGCCCTTGTTTATGCTGCGAATAATGGACAAGAAATTGCCCGGTTTGAGGAGATGGGATTCTTTCGAATTCTTCATTCTGTGAATGATAAAAATCTTTTGATGGCTTATCATGATGAGTATTTGAAGAATATTGAAGAGTATGATGAGATTCATGATACAAATTATCTGGAGACGTTGCATCAGTATCTGCTTTGTAATGGGAGTATCCAGCATGTGGCTTCGAATATGTTTTGTCATCGAAATACGATTACTTATCGGATGCGGGTGATCGAGGATCATTGGGATTTGAAATTGGATGATACGGTAGAGAGGTTTCATTTGATGACGGCGTTTTTTATCCGGGATTATTTGAATTTGTAGTTATCAATCATCTAAAAGATGTAAACCAACATAGTAAAACATCCACTCTTCTGTCTTGAAAATCTTAATTGTATACGGTAATGTCTTCAGGTATTCATAAAAACATAAAGAAAGATAGGTGTACGAAATGATAGAATTTCATAGGATTTTTTGCAAAATCGCAGCCAACACGGGCACTGTTTGAACGCAGTGAGTTGTGCAGGAGTGTTGGCGGATCAGCGTTTTGCAAAAAATCCGTCAATGAAATTCGTTTTTCGTACACCTATCTTTCTTTCTTTATGTTTTTATGAATACTCGATACATTTCTGTCATACAACTTAAAATTTCTTGCTATTTTAACACACAAAGTCATCCATACCCCCGTCACTCCTATAATCCAGAATTCATTTCCTGCAAATGACAATGTAATGTCATTTTCCATAAACCAGGCTCCGCTTGTAATATAGAGATTTGTTGGGTTTAGCAGGCGTAATATAACATTCATAAATGTTACATTCGAATAATAAGCACCTAGGAACAATGTCATGTTTAAGAGAATTAATATAGCAAATGAAAAATAACTGTTCCCTAGCAAGAATTGGATTGCGATCGTTGCCAGTGCAATCAACAGGATGATTCCAAGATATACGGTAAGTGTTAGGATCAAGTATTGTATCTGCGTCATTTTAAAGAATGTAACAAATGGATAAAAGCATCCTGAATATCTTTTTTCTGCAACTAGTGTGGAGGCAACCGAGACATTCCATAGTCCTTTGAATGATACACAGTAGAAAAAATAGATCCATGTAACACTGCATAGTATCGCTGAAAATAAAATTCCACTTAATGTCCCCGTAAAAGCTTTATAATCCATGATTCTCTTTCCAGTTCTGGTTGCATCTACAAGATCATTTGTCTTTTGCAGTCTCTCATAATCCATGATAAATAAAATGCTGAGTGCCATCAAAAGACTCATTTCCACGATTAATTTTTTCCCTAACTTTGAATATAATAACGAATGGATTTTATAATACTGTCCAGGATAAAAAGCATCGTTATATTCTTTATCAGATTTGATCTCCTCCACCCTTTTTTGCAGATGCTCATAGTTATCTTTTACGAATTCCTTCATAAATCCCTTAGGGTGATACTGAAACATTTCTTCTTTTTGTTTTAAAATCTTCGTCATATCAAGTTTGTTATACAAGTCGATATTTTCTTTGTAATATTCTTGGTATGCCTCGGATAACTGCTTTCTTTCATTTCTATTTTTAGCTTGACGTGAGTGGTTTGTATCATCTGTTTTTTTAATAATGTCATGCATGATCACTAATTCTTTGGATGTATCCTTATTTCCCGCCTCATTGTAAATAATTAAACAATTCACAAGACAAAATATCACTGCCAATAACCAAAGCATAGGATTTTTCATGATCTTTTGAAACTCTAATTTAAAAATTCTCATAAATCCACCTTTTTCCATCGATTACTTCTGATCTTATAAAATATAAACATCACTATGAGCCATGTGGCTAGTGCATACAATTCCCAGTATGCCAGAACCTGATCATTTGTAATCAGAAAGAGCATATAATAAATTTTCCTCATAAGGAACATCATCGCTCCACAGACTGGAATTGAAACCGCAACAGCTCCCATATAATTTCCAATTGTTCTGCCGATAAAATCAATGATCACAATACTTGCGATTGCAAATAATAAGATCAGAGCCATATAAAGTAACATATAAGTTCCAAAAGAAAGCTTATCGCACCAGTAAGAATTTGATGCGATTCCCCAACTCTCACATCTCCAAAATACTGATAATCCCTTCAAATGCCAGATAATCCCATATACAGCCATTTGAAGAATTCCAACAAAGAGTGCAGCAAGTGCACTTGCTATCAATTGAATCTGATAAATCCTTCTTCCTGTTTTCGTCGTTGCCAGAATCGGAATAACCTGTCTTAAACGTTGTTTTAGCTGATATGGAATGATCAATGCAAAAAAACAGATCATGATCAAACCACCGATCGTTACCATATCTTCTTGCAAAATGTAAAACACTCCCTCATGTACTAATGATATGTAATCTCTTTTTACCCTCTTTTCGATTGCCTTTTGATATAACTTCGTTCCATCAAAAAATCCATCTGCTTTTAATTCTTTATATTTTTTATCCGAAACTCCATATTCAGATCCTTGAAACTCTCTGATATGTTCTAAAGCTTGTATATCCAAAAAAATTTTTGATGTCTTATCATTATAAAACACATAATTTTCTAATATTTTACCAAGTTCTTTTTCCTGCTTTGATAAAGTTGTTTTTTGACCAAGTTCTTCATATTTTTTATTAAAAATTTCATAATCCACAATCCCTCTTTTTGAAAGCTCTTGATCTTGTTTTATGATCTTTACAAAACCTCTTTCTAATTGCTGATGTTTCTCCTGGTATTGTTTTTCATCTTTTACTTTCCACTTTGGTCCCCATTCTTTCACTAGTTCTGCCGTAAATGGAATGTCATACTTTGTATTTGTTACCTGTCCTCCAGTTGGATATCGATATATTTGTGTAAATGTCATATAGTATAAAATAGAGAACATACATAATAACAGTATGATTCGAATATCCAATATTTTTTTACATTCATTGATTATGATCCGCATGTTATTTTTCCTCCCTGTAAGTGACTAAAAATACATCTTCAAGGTTTGGTGTACACGGTCTTGCATTATTATCTTCTTCCTCACTATAATATCGGACCATCATTTTTTCTGATTCCTGTCGCATGGATAAAATGATTCGTTTTTGTTCAAATTCTTGGATCTCGGATTCGTTGATCGATTTCTCAAATACCTTCCCCTCAAGCTCCTTGCAGATGTTTGGAACTGTATCATTTTTTAATAACTGTTTTTCTTTGATCATAATGACATGATTTGCAATAGATTCAATGTCTGATACGATATGCGTTGAAAGGATCACTATTCGATCCTTGGATAATACGGATAATATATTTCGAAATCTTACTCTCTCTTTTGGATCAAGTCCTGCAGTTGGTTCATCTAATACAAGAATTTTTGGATCATTTAACATTGCCTGTGCGATCCCTACACGCTGAATCATTCCACCAGAGAATTTTTTCATTTTCTTATTGAAGACATCGCTTAATCCTACTAACTCCAATAATTCTGGAATTTTTTCTCTTGCAGCTTCTTTTGAAATTCCTTTTAACGCTGCAAGATAATCAAGATACTGCGTTGGTGTATTATTTTTATAATATCCAAAATGCTGTGGCAAATAACCGATCACATCCCGGTATGTTTCTCCCATTTTATAAATATCCATTCCATCGTATAAAATCTCTCCGCTTGTCGGATACAAAAGTGTTGTGATCATTTTGATCAATGTCGTTTTCCCTGCACCATTTGGTGCGAGCATGGCATATAAACCATTTTCAAGTTCCAAATTAATATCTTCCACTGCTGTGAATTTTCCATAATCTTTTCTAATATGCGAAAGTGTAAGCATCCTTCTCCTCCATTCTTCCAACCAAAGTAAATAAAGCCACAAAACACACGATCATTGTTGCAATCTGAATTCCTAGTGGAATATATTCAAAAAGAAATAAAATCTTTGTTTCCGGTAATCGCATGATCACTGCAAAAAGTAATACCCATATTACACCAAGACCCGCAAAGCACTTATAGTTATTCCATCTGTGATAAATGTATACAGCAATGATCGCAAAGACCAGCATACTTGAAACTCCAACAACTCCAACCGATAAGATTGCTTTCTCCCTAATCCCACTAAGGAATAAAAAGCTGGTATTCACCAGAGATAATACGACTGCTGTATAAAATAGGCGAAGGCTCACAATATAATTCATCGAATAATACATCGTATTTCTTAATTCATTGATCTGTGTCTGTTCGTCCATATAGCAAGTAAAGTAAGAAAACAATAGAAAGAAAACGGGCATTCCCAAAAAAGCTGCCCCAAATTGTCTGATTTCCTCCTCAAAGGAAAGTACTAGTCCAAGACACACGGCAAAATAAATTATGAACGTCGCAAAAAATACAGAAAGATTTTTATAATAAATGACTCTTAACCCAGGTCCTAGATAAATCTTTTTCATTCTTTTTAGAAATGAAATCTTTTGAGGCATACCTTTTAAAATGATGTCTTCAATTTCATTCTGTATTTCTGACCGCCGTGGGTAATGAACGTCCATCTGTTCTACATAAAATTCCTGATTATTTTCTTTTTTCATTACTGATAGTCCACCTCGCTTTTTATTTGTCGTATCATTTTATAAAATCTTGATTTCACTGTGTTTTCGGAAATATTTAATGTCTGCGATATATCCTGAAATGTCCTTTCTTCAAAACATTTCATATAAAAAATCTCCTGCCACTCCTGCTTATATAGCGAAACAATTTCCATAATGTCCTCTATCAGCTCCTTATGGATGATCAACTCGGACAAGTCCCTGACCGCTGTTCCTAAATTACCACTATGAAGTTCCAGATTCTCATCTGTCATATCAATCTGTTCTTGCTTTAATGACAAACGATGTACCTTGCTTCGATAATGATCACATATCTTATTCGATGCAATCCAATCCTATACATCCATGTCCGAAATGAAGCCTTTTTATGATCAAATATTGTGATCTTTTGCAAGATCTGTATAAAAATATCCTGTGTCAAATCTTTTGCAAGTTCTTCATTTCCTGTTTGTCGGTATACATATGCATAGACTTCTTTGTAATAATATGAGATCAGTGCGTTGGCTGCTTCTTTATCTTGTTTTTTCTTTATTCTTTTGATCAACTTTTGTTCTATTAGCATGCATGCCACTCATTTCTTGGTTTTTTGTACTGTACATTATTATATACGGAATCATTTGTTAAAAAGTTTTAATTCTATGAAATAAAATCGCTATGCAACAGCCTTTATAGACCATCACACAGCGATTTTGTTTCATTAAACTTTATAAAAATGGCACCATATACACTGGTACACAAAAAATGTCTTGCTCCTTACTCATATCTTTCGTATAAACCAAATACCTTTTCCATTCTTGCATTTTACTATGCCGATATCATCTCACTAACTTCCAGAATCTTCTTTGTATCCTCCAGACAATGTTTCTCACTCTGTACCTTTCCATTTTCCACATCTTCCATAAAATTCTGTATCTGCATTGTCATATCATTTCCTTTAAATGGATAACTTTTCGTCTCTGTTGTTCCGTTATTCCAATGAATCGTATAATCAATGATCCTGTTATAATTTGGAATCATGATCTCTCCTTTAGTTCCGACGATTTTTGCATATCTATCCATTTCTCGATCGATTGCACCTTCGGCGGTTGCGATGCATCCATCTTTAAAATAAATCTTTGATCTGAAATAATAATTGATACCTTCAATATCTTTTCTCTCAGTTTCTATCTTATCAATTTCTTCTTCATGAATTCCCAGAATAAATCCAAGCACATAGCTTCCAATATCATTTAATGCCCCACCTTGTTCTTTATCAAATAAAAATGATGTCTTAGGCAATTCTAATGAATCTGAGCAGAAATTTGCATAAATTGTTTGGATGTTTCCGATTTTCTTCAGATCTTCTTTTAGATGATCATACCCTGTGTTAAATTTTGTTTTTAATGCTTCGGTACACAATGTATTTGTTTTCTTTACTTTTTCTTGAATCTCATCTACATCTGTGGATGTTAACACTAACGGCTTCTCACTTAATACTGGGATATGGTGTTCCAATGATCTTAAGATCCATTCTTTATGAAATTTATGTGTGAGTGCGATATAAACTGCATCTACCTGCGGATCATTTAGCAGTTCTTCATAATCTTTATATACTTTGACTTCTGGATGTTCCTTTAAATATGGATCATCCATGGAAACTGAACGTGAGCTGATCGCATAAATCTTTCCTTCATCTGTTGCCTCAATTGCCTGTACAAACTTTCTGGCGATTCTGCCAAATCCTATAATTCCAAAATTCATATCATTTTCCTCTCGTGATGTGTAATTTTATTTCTGGAAATCAATTCTTTCTTCAGTTATAATTATAGTATACGTGACGTAAAACACAACAGGAAAGGAGATTCCATATCATTCAATTACCAATTTCTCTCGGCAATCAAGGTTTTGCTTCTCTTCGTGAAAATCATTGTTTTTATATCGATAAAACAGATTTTATCAGAGAATGGTGGGAAGAACAGGATGTTGTAACTTTGATCAAATATGAAAAAAGATACCAAACTAGTAGTGAATCATTTGGTATCTTTTTTCGCGTTATAACATTTTAGTAATCTCAGAAAGATCTTCTAAGATCACATTCGGTTTTACATCGCTTGTTTTTACATCTTCTCTTGTGCTCTCTCCACTTAGCACTAAGATTGATGTCA
>ENA-OPSX01001155-OPSX01001155.1-human-gut-metagenome-genome-assembly--contig:-NODE-1155-length-11136-cov-2.717354_pt1 | contig 11136 bp, 8 predicted proteins | sample MGYA00241462_ERZ501916 | MGnify/ENA primary metagenome ERZ501916 (study PRJEB25962, sample SAMEA2042113) | human gut metagenome | biome: human gut; feature: human-associated habitat; material: faeces...
AAAGGGGGGCGTTAGCCGATGCAGGGAATCCCGGCCTCGCCACAGAAGTGGCTGCCGTTTGTGCAGAAAGAGAAGTGAGAGATCGGCGCCTCGATTCCCGCTTTCTTCAGACCGGCCAGCGCCTTCTGCACATATTCATTGTCCTCATCAATGAGCCACGCCGGGAAATACCGCTTCGCGGCGATGGCCTCCCCGGTCCAGCAGACCTCCTTCCCCTCTGCCAGATAGGTCCGCGCCTTCAAGCCGGGGATCTTTTCCCTGGCGCGGGCGATTGCCTCCTCCACCTGGCCGAGAATCACGGCCTCGTTCTCCCCTGTCAGGGTCCGCCGGTCGAAGGTGGCCCGGCAGAGGGCCGGGACCACCGAGGCGCCCGGATATGGGGACGAGATGATGTCTGTCAGCTCCAGAATTCCTTTTCCCAGAATGGGGTGCTCGTTGGGGATGATCCGGCGGATCTCCTCGATCACCGCCATCATGTGGTAGACCGCATTAACGCCCTTGTCCGGATTCGAGGAATGGCAGCCCCCCCCCTCTGTTTCCACAACCACCTCCGCGCGCCCTCTCTGGCCGATCTTGACAGTGGTGGACGTCGCTTCGCCAATGATGACAAAGTCCGGCTTCGCCAGCCGGGTAATCTCCCGGGAGGAGACCCCCTCAAAACACTCCTCATGAACGGTGCAGGACACGCAAATCTCTCCGGCAAAGTCGCGGCCGCTGTCCTCGGCAAAGTGGGCAACCGCAGAGATCATGGCCGTCACGCTGCCCTTCATATCCGATGTGCCCCGGCCGTAAATCCGCCCCTGGTCGATTTCGCCGCCAAAGGGGTCGTGGGTCCACTCGTCGGCGTCGATCACATCCACATTGTCAATGTGGCCATCCAGAAGGATGGTCTTTCCCGGCCGGCAGCCCCGCATCCGGCCCAGTACGCTGCCGTGCCTGTCGATGAGCACCTCGTCGAAACCATACTCTTCCATCTTGCGCTTCATCAGCTGGGCCACTTCCCGTTCCTGCCCGGAGGGACTGGGGATTCGAACAGCCTGTTGGCAAAACGCAATCAGCCGCTGGTCTCTGTCCATGTCTCTGCTCCTTTCTCAACCTCTGTCATACTTTATATGCAATATGTAATATATCGCATATTCATTATGAACCGCACTCTTGTGGAAGTCAACGAAAGCCCGGCCTCTCCAAAGGATTTCTACGGAACGTACCAGAGGCCGGATACAATTTTATGGAATTCGCCTAGAAAACGTTGAGAGGACCCGGATTCTCTCCGCGTCCTCTCTCTGGCTTTTTCTTCCCATCTTTACTTTGTCAGAACATCCTGTCCGGATTCTGCGCCGGCTCCATGGATCATGCCCGCAACATCCCGCAGGCTATTTTCCATGGAGCAGAGCCAGTGGCTTCGCATCAGCTCCTTCGCGCGGGCGCTGTCCCGGGCCTGGATGGTCTGAAGGATTTCCCCATGCTGGGAAACGGAAATCTTTCGCAGCCGGTCACAGTGGAAATAATGGTATTTGATCCGCTGGATATGGAGGATCATCGTGTGGGAAAATTCCTCCACATACTCGTTGTGTGCCCCGCGGACAATCGCGTCATGGAAGAGGTTGTCCTGCGTGATCGCATCGGTGCCGTCATTACGGCCGCAGGCATCCACAAAGGCGGCGTGAATCCGCTCCAGCTGCTCCAGTTCCCGGTCCGTGAGGCTGCCGCAGGCCAGCTCCGCCGCCAGTCCCTGCAGCTCCGCCAGCGTCCGGTAGCATTTTTCAATATCCGCAGGGTCAATATCCGCCACCACCGTAGCCCGGCCCGGCACCACATAGACGAGCTTCTGTCCCTCCAGGATCTGAATGGCCTCCCGCACCGGGGTCCGGCTGACATTGAATCGCTTCGCAAGCTCGGAATCAACGATCTTTTCTCCCGGCTTCAGCACACCCGTGATGATCCAGCTGCATACCACTTGATAAATGCTGCTCTTTGCGGAAACTCTCCGCAGGTTTTCCACGTTTTCCGGTATCGGCATAAGCTCTCCCCATCCCAAATCTGCTGTTCTTTTTACTCTACCATTATATATCACAAGCCCTTTGGTTTTGCAATCATTTCGGCCGGACGGCGCATTCCGCGCCGGAGATTCAAAAAAATTTTTAGGTTTTCTCATTTTTTGTTTGACATCCTGTTTTCTTATGCTATGATAGGGATAGGTAAGCCAATCCGTGATGTGGAAATGACGGGATTCCAAACATTGATATGGAGGTCAGCGATATGGATTTTGAAGCGATCAAAGCGGCGGCCCAAGGCTATCAGGCCGACATGACCCGGTTCCTGCGAGAGATGATCTCTCACCCCAGCGAGAGCTGTGAGGAGAAGGAGGTTGTCCACTGCATCAAGGCGGAGATGGAGAAGCTGGGCTATGACAAGGTGGAGATCGACGGCCTGGGCAACGTCATCGGCTGGATGGGCGACGGCGACAAGATCATCGCCTTCGACTCCCACATCGACACCGTGGGCATCGGCAACATCAACAACTGGGAGGCCGACCCCTATCAGGGCTATGAGGACGACGCCGTCATCTTCGGCCGGGGCGGCAGCGATCAGGAGGGCGGCATGGCCTCCGCCGTGTACGGCGCCAAGATCATGAAGGATCTGGGCCTGATCCCCGCCGGCTACAAGATCATGGTGGTGGGTTCCGTCCAGGAAGAGGACTGCGACGGCATGTGCTGGCAGTACATCGTCAACAAGGACTTCCAGGGCCAGGAGGACGCCCGCAGCAAGATCGAGTTCGTGGTGTCTACCGAACCCACCGACGGCGGCATCTACCGGGGCCACCGGGGCCGCATGGAGATCCGGGTGGACGTCAAGGGTGTCAGCTGCCACGGCAGCGCGCCGGAGCGGGGCGACAACGCCATCTACAAGATGGCCGACATCCTCCAGGATGTCCGGGCCCTGAACGAGAGCGGCGACGGCCCCTCCAACCGGGTGAAGGGCCTGGTGAAGATGCTGAATCCGGAATTCAATCCGGAGCACTACGAGGACGCCCAGTTCCTGGGCCGGGGCACCTGCACCGTCAGCCAGATCTTCTACACCTCTCCCTCCCGCTGCGCTGTGGCGGACAGCTGCGCCATCTCCATCGATCGGCGCATGACCGCCGGCGAGACCTGGGACTCCTGCCTGGAGGAGATCCGGCAGCTGCCCGCCGTCCAGAAGTACGGAGACGATGTGAAGGTCAGCATGTACATGTATGACCGGCCCGCCTGGACCGGCGAGGTCTATGAGACGGAGTGCTTCTTCCCCACCTGGATCAACAAGGAGAGCGCCGCCCATGTCCAGGCGCTGGTGGACGCCCACCATGCCCTGTGGGGCGACAAGCGCATCGGCCATGCCGACGCGGACCAGAAGCGGGACGCCATGCACCTGCGGGAGGGCCGTCCCCTCACCGACAAGTGGACCTTCTCCACCAACTGCGTGTCCATCCAGGGCCGATATGGCATCCCCTGCGTGGGCTTTGGCCCCGGCGCCGAGTCCCAGGCTCATGCCCCCAATGAGATCACCTGGAAGCAGGATCTGGTGACCTGTGCCGCCCTGTACGCCGCAGTACCCGGCCTGTACAAGCCCGAGAACAAGACTGCTGACGTCACCGAGTTCCGGCAGAGCCTCACGGATAACGATATCCGGTGAGCTTCGAAGGGGGGCTGGGTCAAGGCATTTTCGCCACGTACACGCCGCGGCGAAAATGATTCGATTTGCTTGATTTGCCGGAGGCAAATCAACTGGGAAAAACCTGGGTTTTTCCCTAGACCCTTTTCCTGGTTTTTCCTTTCGCTGCGGCGGAGCCGCCATACATCTACAATTTCACATATTACAAGGAGTGCTGAATATGTCCAAGACCATCGAGCTGGCCAAGCATCTGGAAAAGCTGCACATCAACAACATGTACAAGTCCGACTTCTACTGGACCTGGGACAAGACCGACGAGGAGCTGGAGGCCATCTTCACCGTGGCCGACGCCCTGCGGGACCTGCGGGAGCGGAACAAGTCCACCCGGATCTTTGACTCCGGCCTGGGCATCTCCATCTTCCGGGACAACTCCACCCGCACCCGGTTCTCCTTCGCCTCCGCCTGCAACCTGCTGGGTCTGACCGTCCAGGACCTGGACGAGAAGAAGAGCCAGATCGCCCACGGCGAGACCGTCCGCGAGACCGCCAACATGGTCTCCTTCATGGCCGACGTCATCGGTATCCGGGACGACATGTTCATCGGCGAGGGCCACAAGTACCAGAAGACCTTCATGGATGCCGTGAAGGAGGGCTACCGGGACGGCATTCTGGAACAGCAGCCCACCCTGGTGAACCTGCAGTGCGACGTGGACCACCCCACCCAGTGCATGGCGGACATGCTGCACATCATCCATGAGTTCGGCGGTGTGGAGAACCTGAAGGGCAAGAAGATCGCCATGACCTGGGCTTACTCCCCCAGCTACGGCAAGCCCCTGTCCGTGCCCCATGGCGTCATCGGCCTGATGACCCGGTTCGGCATGGACGTGGTGCTGGCCCATCCCGAGGGCTATGATGTGATGCCCGAGGTGGAGGAGATCGCCAAGAAAAACGCGGCGGCCACCGGCGGCTCCTACAAGAAGGTCTCCACCATGGAGGAGGCCTTCGACGGCGCCGACATCGTCTATCCCAAGAGCTGGGCGCCCTTTGCCGCCATGGAGCAGCGGACCAAGCTGTATCAGGCCGGTGACCAGGCGGGTATCGACGCTCTGGAGAAGCAGCTGCTGGCCCAGAACGCCCAGCACAAGGACTGGACCTGCTCCGAAGAGATGATGAAGCGGACGAAGAACGGCAAGGCCCTGTACCTGCACTGCCTGCCCGCCGATATCACCGGCCTCAGCTGCCCGGAGGGCGAGGTGGACAACTCCGTGTTCGACCGGTACCTGGTGCCCCTGTACAAGGAGGCCAGCTACAAGCCCTACATCATCGCGGCCATGATCCTGATGAGCAAAGTGAAGGACCCGGTCTCCGCGCTGATGGCCCTGGACCAGGGCAGCAAGCGGAAGCTGTTCTGATCGTTCTAAAAATTTCAAGTTTTGGCGGGAATAGCGCGGGCGTTCCCGCCAAAACTATCTGATAGGTTCGACCACTATCATTTGTGAAGAAGGGATACACCAACTATGGGCAAACGTATCGTTATCGCCTTGGGCGGCAACGCCCTGGGCAACAACCTGCCGGAGCAGATGGTCGCTGTGAAGCACACCGCCAAGGCCATCGTGGACCTGATTCAGGAGGGCCATCAGGTGGTGGTGGCCCACGGCAACGGCCCCCAGGTAGGCATGATCAACATCGCCATGACCACCCTCTCCCGGGAGGATCACAGCCATCCCATCGCCCCCATGTCCGTCTGCACTGCCATGAGCCAGGGGTATATCGGCTATGACCTGCAGAACTCCCTGCGGGAGGAACTGCTGAACCGCGGCATCCAAAAGCCCGTGGCCACCGTCCTCACCCAGGTGGAGGTAGACCCGGCGGATCCGGCTTTCCAGAATCCCTCCAAGCCCATCGGTACCTTTATGACTGAGGAGGAGGCGGAGGAGATGCGCCGCCGGGGCAACTGCGTCATGGAGGACGCAGGCCGGGGCTGGCGCCGCTGCGTGGCCTCTCCCAAACCCAAAGCCATTGTGGAGATCGAGACCATCCGTACGCTGATGGAGGCGGGCCAGGTAGTCATTGGCTGCGGCGGAGGCGGTATCCCCGTCTACCGGACGGAGGGCAACCACCTGAAGGGCGCAGGCGCCGTCATCGACAAGGATTTCGCCTCCGAGCTGCTGGCGGAGAGCCTGGACGCGGACGCCCTCATCATCCTCACCGCCGTGGAGAAGGTGGCCATCAACTTCGGCAAGCCGGATCAGAAGTGGCTGGATCACCTGACGCCGGAGGAGGCCCGGCAGTACGAGGCGGAAGGCCAGTTCGCCCCCGGCTCCATGCTGCCCAAGGTCCAGGCTGCCGTGAAGTTCGCCGCGTCCAAGCCCGGCCGCACAGCCCTCATCACCCTGCTGGAGAAGGCCAAGGACGGCATCGCCGGAAAAACCGGCACCGCCGTCTCCATGTAAGATCCAAAAAAGGTCAATCTGTCAATTTTCTACAAGGAGAGCGAAAAAAACGCTCTCCTTGTTTGTCTTTTTCGTCTTATTATTGTGCACACTGCCAAAGGTCGACCTATTTAGGTCGGTATTTTTTTGGTCTATCCGCCTAAAAAAAGTAAAAATCCGGTTGAATTTTTCCGTTTGACCCTGTATGATGGCAATAGAGAGGGGAAACACCCCGCTTTGTCCCTTGCAGTGATCCACCCAATTTTATTTTAAGGAGGAAAGTAGAATGAAGAAGTTCCTTGCACTGCTGCTGACGCTGGTCATGGCGCTCAGCCTGGCGGCCTGCGGCGGCTCCGACGAGGGGAGCACCGGCAGCCCCGCCGAAGACCCCGCCGCCAATGAGGAATCCAGCGGCAGCGCCGCGGATGTCAAGATCGGTTTGATCTGCGTCCACGACATCAACTCCGGTTATGACGCGGCCCATATCGAGGGCCTGACTGCCGCCTGTGAAGAGTTAGGTATTGATGCCAATTCTCAGGTTATTTTCCGCTACAACATCGCGGAGGATGAAAACTGCTATGACGCCGCCGTGGATCTGGCGGAAGAGGGCTGCAATATCATCTTCTCTGACTCCTATGGCCACCAGAGCTACATGCTGGATGCCGCCGAGGATTATCCCGACGTTACCTTCGTCTCCTGCACCGGCGACATGGCCGCCACCTCCGGTCTGGACAACTACAAGAACCTGTTCCCCTATACATATGAGTCCCGCTACGTCTCCGGCGTGGTGGCCGGCATGAAGCTGAAAGAGCTGATGGACGCCGGCACCGTCACCGATCCCAAGGTGGGCTATGTGGGTGCCTATCCCTATGCCGAGGTGGTTTGTGGCTACACCGCTTTCCTGCTGGGCATCCAGACCCAGGTTCCCGAGGCCTACATGGAGGTCCAGTACACCAACTCCTGGTATGATCCCGTGGCTGAGGGCGAGGCCGCCAATGCCTTGATGGCCCGCGGCTGCGTCATCATCGGCCAGCACGCCGACTCCACCGGTGCCCCCTCCGCCGTCCAGGCGCAGAAGGATGCCGGCTCTGTGGTCTACTCTGTGGGCTACAACATTGATATGCTGGAAGTGGCGCCCACCGCCGCTCTGACCTCTTCCCAGAACAACTGGTCCGTCCTGTACCGGGACACCCTGGAGAAGTTCATCGCCGGCGAGGAAGTGCCCGTGGACTATGCCGTGGGCATCAGTGAGGACGCTGTGATGATCTCCAAGCTGGGGCCTGAGTGCGCCGAGGGCACCCAGGAGGCCGTGGACGCCGCTTGGTCCAGCATCAAGGACGGCAGCCTGAAGGTGTTCGACACCTCCAAGTTCACCTGCCAGCCCGCTGCCGACGGGTCCTATCAGGTGGACGCCGACGGTCATGTGACATCTGCGTTCGGTCTGGACAGCGACGGCGACTTTGTCAACGACACCGGCGAGGCCATCGTGGACGGCGCCTTCCAGGAGTCCGTGCTGCGCTCCGCTCCGTACTTCTCCCTGCGGATCGACGGCATCACTGAGCTGAACAACAACTAAATATCCAACGAAAGGGGCTGCCCTTTGGCAGCCCCTTTCTCTCAAATCGCTCCATCCCCTCCGCGGCATCGGCCGCCGGGGTCTTTTTTCCCTTTTCTTTTCCCTCCGGAGGCCCGCGCCGCAGGCATGTGCCTGCGGCCATGGCGCGGAACCGACACTAAAAGAAAGGATGATCTGTTTGGAACATACCACTGCCATTGAACTGCGGCACATCACAAAGCGGTTCGGCAAGGTGGTTGCCAACGACGATATCTCCCTGGAGATCAGGCGGGGCGAAATCCTCTCCCTGCTGGGGGAGAACGGCAGCGGCAAGACCACGCTGATGAATATGCTGGCCGGCATCTACTTCCCGGACGAAGGGAAGATCCTGGTGAACGGCGAGCCCACCACCATTGCCTCCCCCAAGGACGCCTTTGCCTGCGGCATCGGCATGATCCACCAGCACTTCAAGCTGGTGGACGTGTTCTCCGCAGCGGAAAACATCGTCCTGGGGCTGGACGGAGAGCGCAAGCTGGATCTGAAGGCCGCCTCCGCCAAAATCCTGGAGATCAGTGAGAAATATGGTTTTTCCATTGATCCCAACAAGAAGATCTACGACATGTCCGTGTCGGAGAAGCAGACGGTGGAGATCATCAAGGTCCTCTACCGGGGCGCAGACATCCTGATCCTGGATGAGCCCACCGCCGTGCTGACCCCCCAGGAGACGGACCGGCTCTTCGATGTCATGCGGAATATGAAGGCAGACGGCAAGGCCCTGGTCATCATCACCCACAAGCTCCACGAGGTCATGGACGTGTCCGACCGGGTGGCGGTGCTCCGCAAGGGCCGCTATATCGGGGACGTGGCCACCTGCGACACTTCTCCCCAGAAGCTGACGGACATGATGGTGGGCCATGCGGTAACGCTGAACATCGACCGTCCCCTGGTGGAGGACCGCAACCTGCGGCTGGAGGTGAAGGATCTGACGGTCCTGACTCCCGACAGCATCAAGGCTCTGGACCATGTCTCCTTCGACGCCTACGGCGGGGAGATTCTGGGCATTGCCGGCATCTCCGGCAGCGGCCAGAAGGAACTGCTGGAGGCCATCGCCGGCCTGCGGGTTACCCAGCCCGGGTCCCACGTCATCTATCATCCCCCCGCCCCCGACGAACCCATCGCCGGTCAGCATGTGCCGGTGGACAAGGGCGGTGAGGAGCTGCTGGGCAAGAATCCCCGGCAGATCCACGACATCGGCGTGTCCATGGCCTTTGTGCCGGAGGACCGGCTAGGCATGGGACTGGTGGGTTCCATGGGCATGGCGGACAACATGATGCTCAAGACCTACCGTTCCGGCCGGGGACCCCTGCTGGACCGCAAGCCGCCCCGCCAGCTGGCGGAGCGGGTGAAGGAGGAACTGGATGTGCTGACCCCCAGCATCAACACGCCGGTCCGCCGGCTCTCCGGCGGCAACGTGCAGAAGGTGCTGGTGGGACGTGAGATCGCCCAGAATCCCTCGGTGTTGATGACCGCCTACGCGGTGCGGGGCCTGGACATCAACACCTCCTACACCATCTACAACCTGCTGACGGCGCAGAAGCTGAAAGGCGTGGCCGTCATCTATGTGGGCGAGGACCTGGACGTGCTGCTGGAGCTGTGCGACCGGATCCTGGTGCTCTGCGGCGGCCAGGTCAGCGGTATTGTGGACGGCCGCACCACCACCAAAGAGGAAGTGGGCCTGCTGATGACCCGCTTTGTAAAGGAGGCGAAGGAGGCATGACACAGGGTAAGACCCACAGGGAGCCTCTGCTCCGCATCGCCAAGCGGGACGGCATCGCCCGCCCCAAGGCATGGGCCATCCGGATCATCGCGGTGCTGCTGTCCCTGGTCGTGAGCGGCATCTTCATCTTCGCCGTCACCAAGCTGAACCCCTTCCAGGTGTACGAGGGCATCTTTGACGGCGCCTTCGGCACCCCCCGGCGCAGCTGGGTTACTGTCCGGGACGCCATGATGCTGCTGTGCATCGGCGTGGGGCTGGCCCCCGCCTTCAAGATGCGCTTCTGGAACATCGGCGCCGAGGGACAGATCCTCATCGGCGGCATCGTCACCGCCGGGTTTATGCGGGCCTTCGGCGGCGATATCTCCACCCCCCTGCTGCTGGTCATCATGGCGGTGGTCAGCCTGCTGGCTGGTGCGGCGTGGGGCATGGTGCCCGCCACCTTCAAGGCTGTGTGGAACACCAATGAAACGCTGTTCACCCTGATGATGAACTACGTGGCCATCCAGCTCACCAGCTACTTTGTGGCCCTGTGGGAAAATCCCGTGGGCTCCAATACCGTGGGCGTCATCAACCAGCGGACCAAGGACGGCTGGTTCCCGGAGCTGTTCGGCCAGGAATACGGCCTGAATGTTGTCCTGGTGCTGCTGCTGACGGTGGGGATGTTCCTGTACCTGAAATATTCCAAGCAGGGATATGAGATCTCCGTGGTGGGCGACAGTGAGAACACCGCCCGGTACGCCGGCATCAACGTGAAGAAGGTCACCATCCGCACCATGGCTATCTCCGGCGCCATCTGCGGTCTGGCAGGCTTCATCGCCGTGGCCGGCGCCAGCCACACCATCTCCACCTCCACCGCCGGCGGACGTGGCTTCACCGCCATCATCGTGGCTTGGCTGGCTCAGTTCAACACCTTTGTGATGATCCTGATCTCCTTCCTGCTGGTGTTTCTGCAGAAGGGCGCCATTCAGATCGCCTCCCAGTTCAACCTGAATGACTACGCCTCCAATATCATTACGGGCATCATCCTGTTCTTCATTCTGGGCAGCGAATTTTTCATCAACTACCGCATCATCCTGCGGGGCGGAAAGGAGGGGGCCAAATGAGCGTCGACCAAATTGTTCAGCTGATTCAGTCTGCTATCCAGTTCGGCACCGTCATTCTGTTCGGCGCCATGGGCGAGATCCTGACAGAGAAATCCGGCAACCTGAACCTGGGCGTCCCCGGGATCATGTATCTGGGCGGTATTGCGGGACTGGCGGCCTCCTTCTTCTATGAGTTCAACAATCCCGATCCCTCCGGTTTCGTGTGTCTGGTGATCTCTCTGCTGGCGGCGTTCGCCGCCTCCGCCCTGGGCGGTCTGCTGTACAGTTTCCTGACCATCACCCTCCGGGCCAACCAGAACGTCACCGGTCTGACGCTGACCATCTTCGGCGGCGGTGTGGCCAACTTCTTCGGCGGCACCCTGAACTCCATGGCCGGCGGCGTGGGCCAGATCTCCGTAGCCGCCACCAGCGCCGTGTACCGGGCCACCATCCCCGGCCTGTCGGACCTGGGGCTTCCTGGGCGGCTGCTGTTCAGCTATGGCTTCATGGTATATCTGGCCATTGTGCTGGCCGTGGTGCTGCAGCTGTTCCTCAACCGCACCCGGCCGGGCCTGAACCTGCGATCCGTGGGTGAGAATCCTGCCACAGCCGATGCGGCGGGGATCAACGTCTCCCGCAA
>ENA-OPSX01001161-OPSX01001161.1-human-gut-metagenome-genome-assembly--contig:-NODE-1161-length-11079-cov-2.120374_pt1 | contig 11079 bp, 8 predicted proteins | sample MGYA00241462_ERZ501916 | MGnify/ENA primary metagenome ERZ501916 (study PRJEB25962, sample SAMEA2042113) | human gut metagenome | biome: human gut; feature: human-associated habitat; material: faeces...
TCTTCTGGCTCTTCTAATGGTGGTAATGCAATATATACATTTTTAAGTATAGTAGAATTCAACCCATTCATTATAGTTCCATTTGAAGTGTACAGAAGTTGTTGAATAACTTGATTTGAAAAATCTTTATCATATGCATATATAAAGAATTCTGGAATCACCTTTTCATTTAGCCTTGCTTTAAGCAAATGTGAATCCATAATTCCCTTAGGATATCCTTTGGGCATAATTTGACATTTTCCTATAGTACCCATCATGGAAAACAATATATCTCCAGGTTTTACTTCATATGCCTTTAAATCATTAAATGTATCTTCAGACACATAGTGTCTATTTAAGCTAAAATCATTATTTATCAAATGCGCTTGATTATAAATCTTATATAGCCCGCTTTCTAAAGTCTTTCCTTTAATCGCACTACCAAATGGACCTATCTTTAAACCATCGTCACCGTTTCCAAACAAATATTTTAATTTGGTAACATCCCAATTTGTTGGAATACGTCCAATGCTTAAAACATGACTATCTTTCATTTCTCTTTTTTGATTCAGTCCACTTGTAACCACTTCAGTAATAGTCGATAATTTGTATTCCTTTAACTTTTCAATAATTACCTGTTGCTTTTCAATGATTTCATCAATCTTTGAACACTTTGTATCTAAATAATTCACTATTTTTCTTTGCATCCCCAATGAATATGGCATTGCTATTTTCACATTCTTTAAAATTGTAGAATTCAACCCATTCATAATTGTTCCATTGGATGAATATAATAACTGTTCGATAACTTGACTAGAGTAATCCTTATCATATGCATATACAAAATATTGCGGATGCACTATATTTAAATTGAGTCCTGCCTTTAATAAATGTGAATCCATTATACCTTTTGGATATCCTTCCGGCATTATTCTGCACTTTCCTATAGTACCCATCATTGAAAATAAAACATCTCCAGGTTTAACTTCATAATTTCTTAACTCCTGAAAAGTTTCTTCAGATACAAAATGTCTATTAAGACTAAAATCATTATTTATTAAATGTGCTTGATTATATATTTTATATTCTCCACTTTCGAGCGTCTTTCCTTTCATTGCACTTCCAAATGGTCCTATTTTTAGCCCCTCATTCCCATCTCCAAACAAAAACTTAAGTTTTATCGCTTTCCATTCAACAGGAATCATACCAATAGATACAACTCCACTATCCTTCATCTCTCTCATAGGTCAAATACCTCCTCAAGACTTCCGGACAGTTCTGTCTCCAAATCCATAATCTCCGCCATAATTTCTGCTGATGGTCTTGGAGTTTCATACTTATAGAAATATCTTGTAAATGGAATTTCATATCCCACCTTTGACTTTTTCTCATCAATCCATGCATCCGATGCAAATGGCAGTACTTCTCTTTCAAAGTATTCTTTAATATCTTCTTTCAGTGGAACATTTTCTGTATCACGAAGACTGGTATCCGGCTGTTTCTTTCCCTTTTTCAATACCAGATTGCCTTCTTCATCACGAAGCGGTCTTTCTACTGTAATCTTGGTATAACCAAAATCCTCGTTATCATAAATCAGGCTGATTTCACTCTCTTTAAAATCACCATATATCTTTGTAATCTCAGCGATATCCTCCTCAGATATATCATTTCGCTTATTTCCCAATGCCTTTCTTCTCTTCACAAACATCTCATTGGCATTGATCAGCTGTACTTTACCCTCTCTGACTGTACCCGCCTTTTTATTTGACAATACCCAGATATAGGTTGCAATTCCTGTATTATAGAAAATATCATTCGGTAAAGCAACGATTGCCTCAAGTAAATCATTTTCAAGAATATATCTTCTGATTTCAGAAGGTCCGCTTCCTGCATCTCCTGTAAAGAGTGGTGAACCATTATGAATGATTGCTATTCTGCTTCCACCTTTATCAATATCTTTCATCTTTGATATCGCTGTCATAAGAAAGAGCATCTGTCCATCGCTTGCTGCTGGAAGTCCTGCTCCAAATCTTCCTCCGAAGCCAAGCTTTGCCTCTTCCTCTACTTTCGCCTTTTCATTCTTCCACTCACGTCCAAACGGAGGATTTGAAAGGATATAGTCAAATGTACTGCCTGCAAACTGGTCATCCGATAATGTGTTGCCATCCTTGATATAATCCGCATTGTTCCCCTTAATCAGCATATCCGCCTTACAGATTGCAAATGTCTGGTCATTGATTTCCTGACCGAACGATACAAGCTCTGTAGATGCATTCAGACTATGTAAATATTCCTCTGCTACAGAAAGCATACCTCCGGTTCCACAGGCAGGATCATAAATTGTCTTTGCCACATTATTGCCAGAAAGGATGTCATTATCATCATAGAAGAGAATATTAACCATAAGCTGGATAACTTCTCTTGGAGTGTAATGCTGTCCTGCATCTTCATTATGAGACTCAGAGAATCTTCTTATAATTTCTTCAAAAATATATCCCATTTCAAGGTTAGAGATTTCATTCGGATGAAGATTTCCTCTGTCTGTTGTATATTCCTTTAAAACAATATAGAGAATTCCCTTATTTGCCATAGTGGTGATGTGACCATCAAACTTGAACTTCTCAAGGATGTCCTGCACATTTGCTGAGAATCCATTCAAATAATCTCTGAAATTCTCTTCAATGTGATCAGGATCATCCATAAGCCTCTCAAATGTATATTTGCTGGTGTTATAAAAATCTTTTTCTGCTGCCTTACGAAGTAAAACATCCTTCATCGGAAGATTTTTTACTTCCTCATATTTCTGCAAAACTGCATCCTTTGTATCGGAAAGAATACAGTCAAAACGTCTGATTACTGTAAGCGGTAATATAACATCTCCATATTCATGTGGTTTATATACACCGGTAAGCTTATCTGCTATTGCCCATATCAGGTCTGCTTTCTGATCTATTTTTGCACTTCTCGTAGCCATTTCATTTTCCTCCATAAGGTAATTTACTTTTCTTTGTTATCTGGTACATAGTCAATCAAATCTCCAAAGTTACAATCCAACTCTTTGCAGATTTTTTCCAAAACAGATAGTTTCACCGACTCGCAGTTTGTCATCTTTGCTATTGTACTGGAACTAAGACCAGTCTTGGCACACAAATCTCCCTTTTTCATATTGTTATCAATCAGTAGTTTCCACAATCCATTATAACTAATTGCCATATGTATTTCCTCTCTCTAACAATTGTCGTAATCTAATACCATCATTGTAAGTATAGCACACAAATTGCGAATATACAATTTGCATTTGCAAATATCAAATGCTATTTTCTAAAGAAAAAAGGAACCAAGGCAGAATACTTCTATCTTGATTCCTATTTTATATCATTTAATGTCCAAAAAACGGGACTTGGCACAATTTACTTCCATATTGCAAATATTATTTGCACTTTTCAAGTGCCTCAGACAATACCTGAGCCTGTTCATATGTATCTACTTCTATTTGACAACTACCTTCAGTTATTGCACACATTACCCTTGGATTTGCAATCATTTCATCATTCAAATAAATACCTATCGTATTTCCAATATTATTTGTAGTAATATCTGCAAATGTTTTCGTTGATTCATCATCAAACTCTATTTGTACTACTGCCTTCTTGATTCCGTCGCCATTATCAACCATTGTTGCTTCTGCCGATTTTATTCCACCAGTCATAAGTATATTCCCATCACTATCCCGTAATGTGAATACATTTGTCTCTTGTTTCCCTGATGGCTGATCATTACTGACATTTTCTTCTATAGTATTTGAACCTTTTTGAAACCATGCTTCACCATGATATCCTTGATATGCACCGATTGCACTATTTATTATTGTCAACACAAGACATATAATACCTAATACAATACCCACTATTGACATTCCTTTACTACTTTTCTTTAATCCTATTATTCCAAGTACCAAAGCTATAATTCCAACTGGTAATCCAATTATTGGAATAATCCATGCTAATACTCCCACTATACCAAGCACAAGTGCTGCTACTCCAAATCCAGGCTTACGAGATTTGTTAATATCCGGTACTGCATAATTAATTTGATTCTGTAATGGTGCCCCACAGCCTGAGCAGAATGTTGAACTATCATCCATTTGTTTACCACATTTTGAACAATACACTATGTCTATTTCCTCCAATTCAATCTTACTATATGAGATTATTCACCAATATCAAAAACCATAAATATAAGTAAATTATATCATAAATGACATCCCCATTCCACCAAAAAAAGACGTACCACCATTTCTGATGATACGTCCTCACTACTATCTGGCTTTATCTTCCCTTACCTTCGATACTTCCTTATGTGTTGCTTCCTGCTTCACCCCATCCACACCTCTAGCCTCAAATGCATCTGCATTATACTGATACTCCTGCGGCTCAGCGACCATCGGTGAATATACAATCTCTGCATCTACTCGCTCAGCTTCTGCCCTCTCTGGCTCTGTCTGTTCCTGCTTCTTCTCATTCTCCATATGCCTTTCCTTATCAAGCTGCACATTCATAGCCAGATTATCCAGCTTGTCAATAGATGCATCCAAATGAAGTTCCATTGATACAAGCATCTTTTTCACTGCTTTCATCGGAGCAAGTACTGCCTTTGTAATGGGATGTTTCTGCTCTTTCTGAGAATAATCTACCTCCGGTTTGTCAGCAAAAGTACGGAATGCATTAGCTGCTGTCTGCCCTGCTTCACGAAATCCTTTTGCAAGAAGTGTTGTCTTTGCTATATCCTTATCCGTGGTCTTGATTGCACCTCTTACATTCTCTCGGATATCAAGAAGCCTTTTCTTAATTCCTAAAAACTCCGACAGCCTGTATAATGCAGCTCTTCCCTTTGCCTTTGCTTCATCAACTATGCTCTTTGCTGTAGATTTGACCTGTGCTTTCACTTCCAATACCTGCGACTTTATCTGCTCACATCTGGCATTAAGTTGCTCCTGTGCTTCCGACAATGCCTTTATAGCATTATTGACAAGTGTATCTTCCTGCATTTCTTTGATCTGATTCTGCATATTGGTGAGTTCTTCCGTCATGGAATCAATCTTTTTCTCCAGTCCATCCACATAGCTGCATATCTCAAATACATCGTTTGCCTGCTCTTTCATGGCATTTTTCTTTAATAAGTCGAGAAGTTCTCTTATGACCTCCTCATTGGTAAGTGTTTTTCCTGCTTCCATATCCATTCTGTTTCCTCCATTCTGTAAATGGGGCAGCCTTGGCCGCCCCTGTACTCTGATTACTGATTATCGAAAGGGTGTTGCCTCTTTGTCTTTTTCTTTATCGGGATTGCCATGATGTTTCTCGGCACTCTCCCTCGCCTTTTCGTTGCTCTTATCCTTTGCTTTCTCATATTCCGAGATAATCTCATTATAGAGTTTTTCCCTGAAATCCTTTGTAACCGGATAGCAGACATCCTGGTAGATTGGCTTGCCCTGCTCATCCACCTGCTTTGTCTTATAAGAAGGCATTGATACAAAGATTTTCTCTTTTCCTTGCACGATATTGATATTATTTACGATGAAACTGTTTTCAAAATAAATGCGTGCAAGTCCTTTGATGTTACTGCCTTCCCTCTCATAAGGTGTCACAGTTACGGAAAACTCCGGCATTTCAAAGGAACCTTTGGTTCCTTGTGTTCTGTCCTGCATCTGTGTCTCCTCTTTCTCCGGTTCTTTGATTCTTGCATAGGCATCAAGGATATTGGTATAGAGTTCCTCACGAAACTCTGCTGTGATAGGATTGCACACATCCTTATAAATCACACCATTGCTTTCATCACGCTCATTGGAGCGGTATCTAGGCATTGAAACAAAAAGCTCTCCCTTGTCCTTATTCTCAAGGATTGCAATATTGGTAATCTTAAATGAATCACCGAATACTACTGTTGCAAATCCTTTGATGTTGCTGCCCTCTTTTGCTCTTACTTCGTTTACTTTAATTGAATACTTCATATGCTATTCCTCGCTTTCTTTTTGTTCTTTGTTTTGCTCCGGTATGATAAGCTCACACCAAAGCTGTTCTATCTGTTCACAAGACAATCTGCCATTAAGCCAGTTGCCAAGTGTAACGACCATTCCGTCCTGCTCGTAATAGAGCCACTCCTGTGTTTCAATGTTCCCCTCATACACGATAGTCACATCAAAATCAGGCATAAATAATCCTTCCTCCGCATCCCATACACAGGCTATTCCCTGTCTGAGTGTCAGATTCATGCTTTCGACATATACAGACCAGCCGCTTACGACTATCTGAAAGTCATCATCAATCTCTGCAATATCATCCTCAAGTCCGATTAGCTCTTCCATTTCCGATACTGCCTCTTCTATCTCACTTAATCGGTATCTCTTATTCATCCATCACCGCCTCCTTATAAATGCACCTGACCACAAAACGCATGGTTCCTTTCTGGGAACAGGTAAAAAGAGTTAGTTCTTTTTCATCGCCCTGTGTCTTGATGCTGTTATCATACGGATTTACTATCTCTGTCTCTGTTACCTCATAGATGTTCTTCAGCCCATTTTTGTCGGTTATCATCACTTCATCACCTATGGATATCTGACTTAGTGGTGTAAAAAATGTGCCATATCTGCTGCCATTGTGACCGCACAATACGCAGTTGCCACTCTCACCGATTCCTGCTGTTTCTTCTATATGACCAATCCCGGCATTAAGTACTTTACTTGTGGTTCCTTCCATTACCGGATACCTGATATCTAAGCCCGGTATCTCAATGATGCCGATAACACCGCCTTCTTTAAGAATGGCTTCATCCTCTTTACTAATGGAGGTTTGCTCTTCCTCCACATCTGTTTCTTCATCGTAATCATCCTCCAATGTCTGCTCAAATTCACTTATGAGCTGTTCTGTCTGTTTTTCTCCTGTTGCCCGCCAGAAAAAAGGGACTGCCATAATGGCAATCCCTGCTGTAATCAGTAGCCCTGCGACCACTTTTCTTATGCTCATATTACTCACTCTCCTATCGTGTTCTGCCCTCTCTGTCCGCTGGATAAGCACCTTTATCCTCTGCAACAATTGCTGCAGATTCCATCCTGTCATCTGCTTCTCTTTCTTCCTCCGGTCCGCTCAAGTCTGCATCCACAGCCTTTGCGTTCTCAAGGTCAAGCTGGGCATTCAATTCACACTGCCTTGCCAGTTTTTCTTCCAGCTCCTTGCTGTATGCAAATGGCTTGTCATACTCATTCTTTGATGCTTCAAGGTCATTCTGGTACTGCTCAATCTTCTTTTCCAAGAAATCAATGTTCTCATGAAGTCCATTAAACAGATTTTCCAGCTTTACCATACTGCCGACAGGACTTGTGGAAAGCTCTGCCTTGTACTCTGTCTTTCCACGAAGCACCATATAATTAATGCCAAGAAAGTTCTTTTCCACAAGCAGTTCAAATCCATGGAATTTGCCGATTGCAGTTGTCTCTCCGGTCTTGCACTTGCTGATTGCTTCAAGCATCATCGTTCCGCCATCCACTCGCTCTGTGTAAGTTGCTTTGCCTATGGTAATGGCAAATTCCGGATTATCAATCAGCTCTTTATCCCTTGCCTTTACATCCTCACGGACATTGGCAAGCTTTTCGGTTGCTGTCTTAATCAGCTTCGGGTACTTAATCATAAAGTTATCCTGCAAGCCATATCTCTGATTGTCATAGGATGCCTTTAAGAGCTTTAATCTCTGGACATCATTGTCAATCTCCATCTTTTCCTTGATCAAAGGATTGCCTGTGGCAACTGCCTTAATCTCTGCATAGGAAAGTGTAGCCTCGTCGATATCCTCGCAGCTTCGGCTTACCGCCTTGCTTGTCATAACCTGACTGATAAAACGCTGCTTATTCTCGACAAGTGACCAGTTGTATGCATCAAAGGTTCCTTTTGTGACATATCTGTAGATTGCCACCTCTTCATTTTCGTTGCCCTGTCGTATGCCTCGTCCCTCTCGCTGTTCTATTGAGCTTGGCTTCCAAGGACAGTCCACATGGTGCATTGCAACAAGGTGTGTCTGCACATTAACTCCAGTTCCACACTTGTCCGTTGAACCGATAAGGACTTTCTTTTTACCTGTCCTCATCTCCTTAAAAAGTGCTTCCCTCTGTGCATCCGTCTTTGCATCATGGATAAAAGCTATCTCCTCTGCCGGAATACCATACTGGATAAGTGTTTCTTTCAGATAATCATAGATGGTAAAATCCTTATCCGGTCCCGGTGTACCGATGTCCGAAAAAATAAGCTGGCAGCCTATATGACCATCAGCATTTCCTTTCTCATATTCTTTCCACACATTCTCTGCTACCTTATTGAGCTTTCCATCCGGATTGTTCGGTGCATCCTTATCAATCAGCCTTGCATCCGTTCCAAGAAGGCGTGCCTCATGGGTAATCTTTAGGAAGTTATCTACACTTGGGTCAACTCCACCACTTCGGATACGCTCTGCCCTCACAACAAAATCTTCCATGACCTGCTTTACATACCAGTCAGGCTCCGACTCCACTATGATAGGCTTGCCACCACGAAGAGCCGGTACATCAAGGTCAAGCATGTCTGCTGTCTGCACATCGGCTACCTCACGGAAGATATTCATAAGCTCAGGCAGATTCGTAAATTTATTGAACCTGCTCTTAAATCGGAAACCACTTCCCTCAACTGTAAGCTCCAATGCGGTAGTTACCTCACCAAAGTTTGCTGCCCATGAATCAAAGTGATAAATTCCCATCTCTTCAAGTGCCGCTTTCTGCAAGTAAAGCTGCATGACATACATCTCACACATGGTATTGGATATCGGTGTACCAGTTGCAAACACAATGCCTCTGCCATCATTTATCTCAGACAAATACTGGCATTTAAGCTGCATATCCGTTGACTTTTTCGCTCCACTGCTGCTGATACCGGACACATTATTCATCTTGGAAAAAATCGCAAGGTTCTTAAAATTATGTGCTTCGTCTACCATAATTGAATCCACACCAAGTTCCTCAAAGGTAATAAGGTCATCCTTCCTGCTCTCATCAGATAGAGATTTCAGCTGTTCCTCCAGCTTTTTCTTCTGGCTTTCCATCTGTTTTACAGTCCAACGCTCCCCGTTACGCTCCTTCATCTCATCAATCGCATAGCTGATCTCATCAATCTGCTCGTTAAGCATTCGCTCCTTTCTCTCTGCTGAGATCGGGATTTTTTCAAACTGCGAGTGCGACATGATGATACAGTCATAGTCACCTGTTGCAATCCTTGATACGAACTGCTTTCTGCGGCTTTTTTCAAAATCACGCTCTGTGGCAACCAGGATATTTGCTGACGGATAAAGCCTTAAAAACTCTGATGCCGTCTGACCGATGAGCGGCTTTGGAACAACCATGATTGTCTTATTGGCAAGTCCGAGTCTCTTCTGCACCATACAGGCACAAGCCCAGGCGTTTGGCTTCCATCGCAGCGGCCACCATCTCAAAGGTTTTGCCCGCGCCTACTTCGTGTGCCAGCAGGGTATTTCCTCCGAGAAGGATTCTTGCCACCGCATTCTTCTGATGTGGCTTTAACTCAATCGCCGGATTCATTCCCGGAAACTGTAAGTGGCTTCCGTCATACTCACGCAGACGGATGTTATTGAATGTCTCGTTGTAATACTCCACATATTTCTGTCTTCGCTCCGGCTCTGCAAACAGCCATTCCTTGAACTTCTCCTTGATCATGTTCTGTTTTTCCCTTGCAAGCATTGTCTCATTCTTATTGACTTCGTAATGATATTTGCCATCACCGTCATCAATCCTGTCCCTTACTGTTACAGTTTTAAGATTCAGCGTATCCTCAAAAATAGAATAAGCATCCATGCGGCTTGTACCATAAGTCTTAGTAGCTGCCACTGAATGCTTATCCATGCTCTTATTCTCGATGAACCATTCCATGCTCATCTTATTTAAGTGTACCTGAATGCCTGTATTGTAAAACTGGCTTCTGACTGCCCTTGCTCTTCTTGGTGTATTGAGAAGCTCATAGATAAACTGCTCATAATCAAGCGGCTCAATCCATGTCGTACCAATCTTTACATCAATATCCGAGGCTTCAATCCATTCCGGTTGCACCTTTTCAAGTGCTGCCACATTGCCTGCAAATCTTTCTGCCTGTGGATTGTTTGTATCCGCTGCCATAGCTTTTGCTACTCGTAGCTTGTCTCTCACATTGCCGGAAAGATACTCGTCTGCCGTCTCCCAGCCGATGTCGGGATTGTTCTCGTTGTAGCGGTCGGGATTAAGGAAAATCAGTCCGTCCAGCTCTTCCACAAGAGCTGCCCTTCTAAGCTCTGCCAAAGCATCATCACTAAATGTTATCTCATCAGCTGTCTGCCCGGACTTTTCTGCAAGTTCTTCCTTTGCATTAGTAATGTCCGGCTCATAGATAGAGAGCATATAGGCAAGATTTACATATCCAAATTCATTGACGGATACATTCAATGCTTCCACAGCAGTCTCAACCCTGTCTATGACAGTCTTTGCCTTAATCGTCTGCTTATAAAACATATCCGCTTTTTTCACCTCCCCGTCTTCATTTACTTCTTCAAGACTGCAAAGAAGTGGGTAATCGCTGTCATCTCTGAAAGCTATTCTGTTTGCTTTTGAAGTAATGGCTCCATACTGCTTTACGAAGGCATCATATTTTACATTAAGAAGTCTCTGCTTATCAGAAAGCTCCTCCTCGCTGCAGCCATCCATCTGGATATCAATCAGATCTCTTGTTATCTGTCTGATTTCATCAAGGCTTCTGATTCGCTCCTCGGCAGTCTGTGATACTTCTTTTCTTACCATCTCGGAATTTTCCCTGTAATAGAGCTTTCCTTCAAAAAATGTGTAAGTGTAGTTTCTCACATCCGGATCAGCCGGGATAACTTCCTCCGTCTGCTCCGCCTCATCTGCCACTCTCTCAAAATCTGTCATCTGGGCTTTGATATTACCGATAGCCTTATTGAGAGTCTCATACATATTGAAGTTCTCATCATTATTCACACAGACTGTATATCTGCTGTCCTGTCCGTAAATCCTTGTGTCATATT
>ENA-OPSX01001162-OPSX01001162.1-human-gut-metagenome-genome-assembly--contig:-NODE-1162-length-11075-cov-1.971053_pt1 | contig 11075 bp, 11 predicted proteins | sample MGYA00241462_ERZ501916 | MGnify/ENA primary metagenome ERZ501916 (study PRJEB25962, sample SAMEA2042113) | human gut metagenome | biome: human gut; feature: human-associated habitat; material: faeces...
CCAAGCCGGCGGTATCTTTTGGGGGAAAGTACCGTATCATTGATTTTCCGCTGAGCAACTGCATCAATTCAGGCATTGATACAGTGGGAGTTCTGACACAGTATCAGCCGCTGCGTTTAAATACTCATATTGGAATCGGTATTCCGTGGGATCTGGACAGAAATGAAGGCGGAGTCACAGTTCTTCCTCCCTACGAAAAGAGTACAAGCAGTGAGTGGTATACGGGAACTGCCAATGCGATTTTTCAGAATCTGGATTACATGGAACAGTATAATCCGGATTATGTTCTGATTTTATCAGGAGATCATATTTATAAGATGGACTATGAGGTAATGCTGGACTTCCACAAGGCAAATAAAGCAGACATTACCATTGCATGTATGCCTGTTCCTATTGAAGAGGCAAGCCGTTTCGGGATCATGGTAACAGATGAAACCGGAAGGGTAACAGAATTTGAGGAAAAACCGGAGAAGCCGAGCAGCAATCTTGCGTCTATGGGAATTTATATTTTCAGCTGGCCGGTTCTCAAGGAGGCTCTGATCGCTCTGAAGGATCAGAACAGCTGCGATTTCGGAAAGCATATTCTTCCGTACTGTAAGGAGAAAGGTCAGAGACTTTTTGCCTATGAGTATAATGGCTACTGGAAAGATGTGGGAACTCTGGTTTCTTACTGGGAAGCCAATATGGAACTGATCGATATTATTCCGGAGTTTAATCTTTATGAAGAATTCTGGAAAATTTATACAAAAGGTGATATTATTCCGCCTCAGTATATTTCAGCAGATGCGGTAACAGATAAATGTCTGATCGGGGAAGGTGCTGAAATTTACGGTGAAGTACATCATTCTGTGATCGGTCCTAATGTTGTAATTGAAAAGGGCTGTGTGATCAGAGATTCTATTATCATGCGCAATTCCGTGGTGGGTGAAGGCACTGTAATGGACAAGGCAATTGTGGCAGAGGATGTTGTGATCGGAAAGAATGTAACTCTCGGCTGCGGAGAAGAAGCTCCCAATGTGCTGAAACCTGCGGTATATGCCTTTGGGATTGCCACAGTAGGCGAGCACAGTGTGATCCCTGACAATGTAAAAATCGGTAAAAATACATCTGTGTCCGGAGTGACTGTGCCGGAGGACTATCCGGAGGGAATACTGGAAAGCGGACAGAACATCAAGGCAAAGGACGGTGAGAAGGCATGAGAGCACTTGGAATTATTCTGGCAGGCGGAAACAATAACCGTATGAGGGAACTTTCAAACAAAAGAGCCATTGCAGCCATGCCTGTAGCGGGAAGCTACCGCGCCATTGACTTTGCATTAAGCAATATGGCAAATTCCCATATTCAGAAGGTGGCAGTACTGACTCAGTATAACGCCAGATCACTGAATGAACATCTGAGTTCCTCAAAATGGTGGGATTTCGGAAGAAAGCAGGGTGGGCTTTTTGTGTTCACACCTACTATCACAAAAGAAAACAGTCTGTGGTATCAGGGAACAGCGGATGCTATTTATCAGAATATTACATTCCTGAAAAACAGCCATGAGCCTTATGTTGTTATTGCTTCAGGAGATGGAATTTATAAACTGGATTATAATAAGGTGCTGGAATTCCACATTGCCAAAAGAGCTGATATTACGGTTGTGTGTACAGAGTGCAGAGATCAGAGCGAAGTAGAGCGGTTTGGCGTGATCCGCATGAATGATGACTGCAGGATTGAGGAGTTTGAGGAAAAACCTATTATTTCTTCTTATAATACTGTGTCTACAGGTATTTATGTAATACGAAGAAGACAGCTGATCGAACTGCTTGAAAGAGCTGCTCAGGAAGACAGACATGATTTTGTAAACGATATTCTGATCCGTTACAAGAATCTGAAACGAATTTATGGATATAAGATTGATTCCTACTGGAGCAATATTTCCACGGCAGAAGCATATTACAGAACAAATATGGCATTTCTGGAGCCGGGAATCCGCAATTATTTCTTCAGACAGGAACCGGCGGTAAAAACAAAGATCGACGATCTTCCTCCGGCAAAATATAATGCAGGAGCTTCTGTGAAAAACAGTCTTGTTGCCAGTGGCTGTATCATCAATGGAACAGTAGAAAATTCTGTTCTGTTTAAGGGTGTGTTTGTGGGCAACAACTGTGTGATACGAAATTCTGTGATCCTCAATGACGTATATATAGGAGATAATACACACATTGAGAACTGTATTGTAGAAAGCCGGGATACGATCCGGGCAGACTCTGATTATCGAGGAGAAGACGGAGTCAGAATCGTGGTAGAAAAAAATGATCGCTACGTAATTTGATAAACGGAATTTCTGATCGCGGCTTATGGGGCAGTAAAACAGATTTCCGGTCAGTTGGCGTATACAAAATGAAAGGGGCAGAAAAAGATGAATATTACAGATGTACGTGTGAGAAAAGTTGCAAAAGAAGGAAAAATGAAAGCAGTTGTATCCATTACAATTGATGATGAGTTTGTAGTACATGATATCAAAGTGATCGAGGGTGAAAAGGGACTGTTTATTGCAATGCCAAGCCGTAAAGCGGCAGACGGAGAATACCGTGATATTGCACATCCTATTAATTCCACAACAAGAGACAGAATACAGACGCTGATCCTTGACAAATATCAGGAGGTTATGAACGAGACGGACGCGCAGGAAGAGGCAGCAGAGGAATAACACCGGATATCTGTAATAAAAACGAAATGATTTAGTAGAAGAGATGTTCTGAAGCAGAATTTATCAAAAAAAATTACTTCAGAATGTCTCTTTTTTTGCGTGTATCCGCCAAATATTACATATTTGTTACAGAAATAAAATAAAAGTATTGATTTTTGAATGAAATGTTGTTATACTTGTCCTACGAAAAAAATTATGAGGTGTTTATATGAAGATGAAGAAAGTTCTTTCACTGCTGTTGACCGGCGCCCTGACTGTTTCCATGGGGACAAGCGTTTTTGCATCCACAGAAGACCAGATCGCAGCCGCACAGGCACAAAAGCAGGAGGCACAGGCGGGACTTGCTCAGGCACAGGCAAATATCAGCAGCCTGGAAAGCAAGAAACAGGAACTGGAATCCTATATGGCAGAACTGGACGCACAATATAATGAACTGACAAATACAATTTCACAGCTCAGTGTGGAAGCAGCTGAAAAAGAAGAAGAGCTGAAAAAGGTTCAGACAGAGCTGGAAAGGGCAAAGAAAACAGCAGAGAATCAGTATGAGGCAATGAAGCTTCGTATTGTTTATATGTATGAAAACGGCGGAAACTCCATGCTGGAAACACTTCTGTCATCAGAAAGCCTGGCAGATTTTCTGAATCAGGCGGATAATATTTCAAAAATTTCCGAGTATGACAGAAATATGCTGAAGCAGTATGAGGCAACCCAGGAAAATATCCAGGTACAGGAGGAAAAGGTAGAAGAGGAATCCAGCTCTATTAACAGCCTCCTTTCCGAAAAAAGCGCCAAGCAGCAGGAAGTGCAGTCTCTGGTTGCAACTACCGGTGACAGCATCAACTCCTATATCAGTCAGATCAGCGCAAGCCAGGAAGAGGCAAATGTTCTGATGGCTCAGGTAAACAGCGCAGACAGCAGTATTGCAACTCTGATGGAGCAGGCTGAACAGGAAAAAGCAGCAGCTCAGGCGGCTGCACAGGCAGCGGCAGAGCAGGAAGCCGCTTCACAGGAAAGTGAAGAACCGGAATATGATCCGGAAACAGACACAACCGATTCTGAAAGCAGCTCTACAAGCAGTGATGTTACTGTAGAGGAGGTTGCTCCGGAAGAGGATGCAGAAGAATATACAGAAGAGTACACAGAGGATACGGAAACAGAGCCGGAAGCTCCGTCAGATACAGATGGAAGCTCTGATTCTTCCGGTTCCAGTCAGGGTACATACCTTGGAAACTTCATGCTGACAGCTTACTGTAACTGTGCGCAGTGCTGCGGAACAGCGGGAAATGCCACTGCCAGCGGTGTGATGCCTTCAGCCGGTCATACAGTAGCTATGGCGGGAGTTCCCTTTGGAACACAGCTTCTGATCAACGGAACTGTTTATACTGTTGAGGATCTGGGAACCCCTTACGGACATGTGGATATTTATTTTGGAAGCCATGAAGAGGCATTAAGCTTTGGGCTGCAGTATGCAGATGTATATCAGCTGAACTAAAACCATACAGGAATATCATGAAGAGACTGCCAGAGATGACGGTCTCTTTTATTCTTTACCCGGAAAACAGTACATTCTGTAACATTTTCCCGGTAAATAAAAGATTCTTTGTGAGGATTCTGAGCGTTTGAGACGGACCTGTCCGCTTGTTCAGGGAATATTTTCATATAAGAGACAAAAAACGGAAAAAGGAGAAAGATATTAATGGAGCTTGTAAGTGGAAGACCGCAGAACACAGAGGGAAGACTGGAGAAAGAAATCAGAACGTATGACTTTCTGGATTCTATAGGGATTCATTATGAAAGAGTGGATCATAAGCCGGCTATGACCATAGAGGCCTGTGAGGAGGTTGACAAAATACTGGGCGCTGTGATCTGTAAAAATCTTTTTTTGTGCAACAGACAGGAAACAGACTTTTATCTCCTGCTGATGCCCGGGGATAAAAAGTTCAAAACAAAGGATCTTTCAGATCAGATCAATTCCTCAAGGCTTTCTTTTGCAAAGCCTGAATATATGGAACAGTTTCTGGATATTACTCCAGGTTCAGCCAGTATTCTGGGGCTGATGAACGACAGAGATAACCGGGTACAGCTTCTGATCGACGAGGACGTGCTGAAAGGAGAATATATAGGATGTCATCCCTGCATCAATACTTCAAGTCTCAGAATCAGCACAAAAGATATGACAGAAAAAATAATACCGGAATTGAAGCATAATCCAAAGCTGGTTCGTTTACCTTAGTATAGAGGAAAAAGTCTCAGAGCAGTGCTGTGGGAATCAGTAAAAACGAAATATGAATTTTTTATAAAACATGGAGATTTCAGCAATTTTGGCATTGATTAAATAAGATAATACGTTATACTATTATCTACAGAAGAATATACGCTGAAAATGGTTTTGAGGCGGTGGACCGCCTGGCGGGAAAGGGTGATAATTTGGATTATCTGAGGAAGTCAAAACATATATGGATCATCCCGGCATATGGGATTTTTTATATGATTTCTTTTATGCTTGTGGAAAAAATCAGTACAGAAACCCATCTGATTCATTCTTTTGTGGATGATCTGATTCCGTTTTGTGAATACTTTATTATTCCCTATATGCTGTGGTTTCTTGTAGTTCTGGGAAGCGTCATGTATTTTGCATTGGGAAGTCCGGGCAAAAAAGAGTATTATCAGTATATGGCGACCCTGGGTGTGGGAATGACTCTGTTTCTTATTATCTCCTTTGTGTATCCCAATGGCCAGAATCTCAGACCTGAACTGACAGGAGAGGGTCCTTTTATTCAGGCTGTGCAGCTTTTGTACCAGACAGATACCCCCACAAATATTTTTCCGAGTATTCATGTATTTAATGCAGTTGCCTGTTGTGTGGCTCTTCTGAATAACAAAAAATGCAGACAGAACAAAATCTTTACAGCCGGAAATATTGTGCTGACTGTATCAATCGTTCTTTCCACTATGTTTTTAAAGCAGCACAGTGTGGAAGATGTAGTTACCGCTCTGATCCTCAATGTGATCTGTTATCAGATATTTTACAGGATCATTCCGGAAAATATGCATAAGTTTGAGAGGATGCTTACCAGAAAACAGATCTGTACAGCGTCTAACCTGCTGACCGTCGGCAGACTTGCCCTTGCTCTTGTATTTATGGCCCTGATTGAGCGGTACAGACTGATGGGAGAAAAAGCTCTGCTTGCAGTGATGCTTTTGGCAATTATAGCTGTGGATATACTGGCCGGGAAGCTTGCCCGGAGACCGGAACAGGTAAGCGATATAGGAAGACTTCTGGAGCTTCTGGCAGACCGGGTCTGTCAGTTTGTGATCCTTTCCTGTCTGATTCCGAAGTATTCACTGGCAAAGATGCTTCTGGTATTATTCTTTATTAAAGAAAGTTATACAGCAGTCCTTGGCTGGAGAGTGATTTTATATGCAGATAAAGAGGCTCAATCTCCCTGGTATGATACTATGACTAAGGCAGTGTTCTACATAGTGGCGCTGATTCTTTTTGCAGGACCTCGAATTCTGGCATCAACAGCCGGTATTCTGATCGGTGCCTGCGGAATCTGTATGATGGCAGCCTTTGTAATGAACATAGAAGAGATCCGCGTTGCAGAGGAAAAATTCCGACACTCTGTTGGAGAAAAGGTTCCGGGCAGGATCGGATAAAAAATAAAATAATCGGGTAGATATGAGGGTGCAGCTTTTATCAGGCTGCACCTTTTTTAAAAAAAGAAGATTGGTGTAGATTCATGTAGAACTTTCAGAGAAAATAGGATATAATATAGTTCAGAATCATACGGAACGCCGTATTAAGGCTGTGAAAACCGAAGAATTCTGAAGTTTTCAGTATAAAATTTAATGGAGGTTCAACATGGAAAACGTATATATTATGGAGCATCCGCTGATTCAGCACAAAATTTCTCTGCTCCGTGACAAAAGCACAGGAACAAATGAGTTTCGTAAGCTGATCGAGGAGATCGCAGTTCTTATGGGATTTGAGGCGCTGAGAGATCTTCCTCTGGAGGATGTGGAGGTGGAAACTCCTCTGGAAACATGTATGACACCGATGATCGCAGGTAAAAAGCTTGCAGTTGTGCCTGTGCTTCGCGCCGGCCTTGGAATGGTTAATGGAATCACAACTCTGGTACCGTCTGCAAAGATCGGACATATTGGATTGTACAGAGATCCGGAGACACATGAACCTCATGAATATTACTGCAAATTGCCGGATCCCATTGATCAGAGACTGATCGTAGTAACAGATCCCATGCTTGCAACCGGCGGTTCCGCTGTGTCTGCAGTAGATTTTATCAAAGAGCATGGCGGGAAGAATATCAAATGTATGTTTATTATCGCAGCTCCGGAAGGTCTGGAGCGCCTGCATAAGGCTCATCCTGACGTGCAGATCTACGTAGGTCATGTGGATCGTGAGCTGAACGAAAACGCATATATCTGCCCGGGTCTGGGAGATGCAGGAGACCGGATTTTCGGTACAAAATAAAATCAGAACAAGCACAACAAAAACGGATGGTGTATTTTCGGAGAGCGTGTTTTCCGGGACACGATCCGTTTTTCTGTGTAAAAAGAAAGAGAGCCTGATACCTGTTTTTGCCGAAAAGAAAATAGTTTTGCACAAAGACATCAGGGATAACGGTATCAGAAAACATATCATAAGAAACAGTATAAGAACAGGCAGAAAGGAACTGGATTTATGACAAAAAAGCAGAGGGCTCTGGAAGTAATTCAGAGACTGAAAGACGAATATCCCGATGCGGGATGCACCCTGGATTATGATCAGGCATGGAAGCTTCTGGTCAGTGTACGCCTTGCAGCGCAGTGTACAGATGCCAGAGTAAACGTAGTGGTAGAAGATCTTTATGCAAAATATCCGGATGTAGAAGCGCTGGCAAAAGCGGAGCCGGAGGAAATTGAAGCGATCGTAAAGCCATGCGGACTGGGAAAAAGTAAGGCAAGAGATATCAGCGCCTGTATGAGGATTCTGCGTGATGAGTATCATGGAGAAGTGACGGATGATTTTGATGCATTATTAAAACTTCCGGGGGTGGGAAGAAAAAGTGCAAATCTGATCATGGGAGATGTATTTGGAAAGCCTGCCATTGTAACAGATACGCACTGCATCCGCCTGACCAACAGAATAGGACTGGTAGACAATATCAAAGAGCCGAAAAAAGTGGAAATGGCCTTATGGAAGATCATTCCTCCGGAGGAGGGCAGTGATTTTTGTCACAGACTTGTTTATCATGGAAGAGACGTGTGTACTGCCCGGACGAAACCCCATTGTGATAAATGCTGTCTGGAAGATATCTGCAAGAAAAATATCTGACACGGAAGGAGAAAAGGAATATGGCATTGAAGGCAGTACATCATATTGCGTTGCTTGTATCTGATTATCAGAAATCAAAAGAGTTTTATGTGGATAAGCTTGGATTTCGTATTGTGAGAGAAAATTTCCGGGAGGACAGAGGCGATTATAAACTGGATCTGATTCTAAATGGAGTTGAGCTAGAGATTTTTGCTCCGGCACAAAAAGATCATGAGCATCAGCTCCATCCGGCAAGACCGAATTTCCCGGAGGCATACGGGCTCAGACATCTTGCCTTCACAGTTACAGATATTGAAAAAACAGCCGCAGAACTCAGGGAAAAGGGAATTGAGACAGAACCTGTCCGGGTAGACGAGTTTTCGGGAGGGAAATTTACCTTTTTCAAAGATCCGGACGGACTGCCGCTTGAGCTGCATGAATAATTGAGAAGAAAGTGGTGAAAAAATAATGATTAAAAAGCACGTAGAGGATTCTCGCACAGAAAATACCTATCTGATTATGCCAAAACATATCAATTGTTACGGCAGACTTTTTGGTGGACTTCTGATGCAGTGGATAGATGAGGTGGCCGGAATTGTGGCACACCGTCATGCAGGAAGTATTGTAACGACAGCCTGTGTGGACAATCTGAATTTCAAAGCCGGGGCTTATCTGGGAGACACTGTGGTACTGGTAGGAAGAGTGACTTATGTGGGAAAAACGTCTATGGAAGTACGGATAGATACTTACGCAGAGGATCCGGATGGAATGCGCAGAATGATCAACAGGGCTTATGAAGTTCTGGTATCAATAGATGAAGAAGGAAACAAACTTGAAGTTCCCGGGTTGATTGTAGAAACTGAAGCTCAAAAGGCAGAATGGGAAGGCGGACAAAAGCGTTATGATTTAAGAAAACAAAGACGGAAAGAAGGGTTTTAGAGGAAAGAACCACAGATGAAATATGGAGGAAAGTTCTAAAATTTATAGAATAAATGTTTTTTGTTGAAAAATTTCCAGATAAGTAGTACACTCTGGATATAAATATACAGAAACAGATAAAAACAAACTTAAACAGAAAGGAGAAAACAACAATGTTAAGAAATATTCCTCCAATTTTATCCCCGGATTTGTTAAAAGTCCTCGCAGAAATGGGACATGGAGATACGATCGTAATCGGTGATGCAAATTTTGCAGCCGCTTCTATGGCAAAAAAAGGAATTCTTGTAAGATGTGATGGTCTGAAAGCAACAGATCTTATGGATGCTATTCTTTCGTTGATGCCTTTAGATGAATTTGTAGAAAAGCCTGTTTTAATTATGGATAAAGAGCCTCGTCATGCAGAACTTGAATGTCCTGTATGGGGTGAATTCAAAGATATTGTGGCAAAATATGATGAGAGAGGGGCTGAGGCTTGCGGAATGATTTCCAGAAAAGAATTTTATAAAAAGGCGAGAAAGGCATATGCAGTTGTAGCTACGACTGAGACCGCATTTTATGCCTGTACTATTCTTCAAAAGGGATGCTTGTAGAAAACAAATAAAAACGGACATAAAACAACATAAAAAATGCGTAAAAGCGGTTATTTCGGATGGAATACCGCTTTTTTCTTATGAAAAAAAGAATATATCATGTTTGCATACGTGATATTTGATATCGTAAATGTGTGAAAATGAATATATAATTCTGGAAAACTGTGATATTTTACTAAAAATGTGGTTTAAAACTGTGAAAAAGTAACAAAAAGAAAAAAACGGACAAAAACAAACAGTAACATATTTACATTTGTGGTAATATATGATAAAATCGAACTATCAAAAACGGAAAAACATAGCAAAATCACCAAAAACAAAAAGGGGGTAACACAATGAAGAAAAAAATAATGGCTCTTGTTCTGGCAGCATCTATGATTACGGTTCCATTTGCGACTGCTTATGCCAGTGAAAAGGATGCAGCAGCTGAAAAAACAGAGGAATCTGCTGATGAGACAAAAGAGACAACAGAATCTCCGGTAGCAGGAAAGAAAATAGCATATATCATGTATATGACTCCAGCTACAATTTTCCAGATGTGGTCTGATTCTTTCACCGAGACTGCTGAAAAGCTGGGAATGCAGGCTGATACGTTTTTCTGCAATGACAGTGCTGACACATGGAAACAGACTATTGAACAGTGTGCACAGGGCGGATATGATGGACTGATGGTTTCTCATGGTGGTCAGGAATATGCATATGATTTTCTGACAGGAATTTTAGAACAGTATCCGGATCTGAAAATTGCTACCTTTGACACTCCATTTAAAGATGCAAATGGTGAAGTTGCTAAAATTCCAGGCGTAGTACAGTTTTTCCAGCAGGATGCAGGATTTGCTTCCAGTCTGGTTGAGAGCATTATGGATATGTACCCTGAAAAAGTAGAAGCAGGAGAACCGGTAAATATACTACAGGTTCAGCAGGGAGCAGGATATAACAGCCCGTTTGACCGGCGCCAGATCGGATCCCAGCCATATGAGGACGAAGGCAAAATTAAAACAGTTGAGAGAATTGCCCCCATTGATGATCAAAATGCAACATCTTCTATGAGAGATGTAACAGCTGCAACCTTACCTAAGTATGGTGAAGGTGAAATCGATGGAATCTGGTGCTGCTATGATGCATATGCACAGGGCGTGTATCAGGCACTGGTTGAGGCAAATTCAGATATCCCAATGGTATCAGTAGATATCTGTAATGAGGATATTCAGTTTATGCAGGAAGGCAAAAACTGGAAAGCATGTGCTACTACAAACTGGAGCTCCAATGGAGAATTTGCATGTCGTGTTCTCGCACTGGAAATGGCAGATCAGTATGAAGATATTTATGCTGCATCCTGCTATTATGAAGATCCTGGCGACTGGATGGAAATTCCGTCTGTAATTGTTACTCAGGAAATGGTTACATCAAAAGATGGAATCAATATTGAAAATCTGGCTGAAGTTGCCGGTGAAGAATATTCCGATACCTCCTGGATGCCGACTTGTGATTGGATGGTTGATCTCCTTGGTCACTGATCCATCTTAAAGGAATTGTT
>ENA-OPSX01001165-OPSX01001165.1-human-gut-metagenome-genome-assembly--contig:-NODE-1165-length-11061-cov-2.269580_pt1 | contig 11061 bp, 9 predicted proteins | sample MGYA00241462_ERZ501916 | MGnify/ENA primary metagenome ERZ501916 (study PRJEB25962, sample SAMEA2042113) | human gut metagenome | biome: human gut; feature: human-associated habitat; material: faeces...
TAAAAAATAAGACAGTGTATATGCACTGTCTTATTTTTTATTCGAGTCCGGGTCGGACTCGAACGGGTTCGATCTACGCTTCGCTCCGGTCGTTGCTAAACGCGTGCCACTGGCACGCAGCAACCTCTAACGCACGTAGAACCGCTAGAAATCAAGGCTTCTAGCGGTTATTTTTTTGATTGGCCAGTCCTGAAATTACTTCCATGAGAAGCGTTGGAAAATGTTCTGAAAGGAATTTTATAAAGGTTAGGCATGGACGTGGAAAAGGGCTATACAATAAATAAATAAATGAAAAAGAAACGCTGGTTCCGGTAAATACCGATTCCGGCGTTTTTTTTTATAATTTTCGGATCATTGCGCTTCCATGCAGATCGCATACAGGATCTGCAAACAGATGGTTTTTCAGACAGAATTCCCCGACCGCTTTTCGACATCCGGAAAACTGTGTACTGTACACATCGTGGATCAGGAGAACTCCTCCGGTGGCCAGGCGTTCATAGAACAGAGGAAGTGCAGCAGCAGTTGGAGCATAGAGATCCGCGTCCAGAGATACAAAACAAAAAGTTTCATCTCTGACATCGGAAAAGGTATCTGGAAACCATCCTTTGTGGATCACAGTACGTGTAGGATCTGGCATAACATGAAGAACAGAGTCAATATCAGTAGAAGAAAAATCACCTGTTTTGGCGCGGGACAGATTACCGGAGGCTTCTATTGTGATATCCTTTTCTGAAAAGCCCTTAAAAGTATCAAAAAGATGGATTTTTCGGTCTGGAAAGGCTGCACTGATCAGGGAAGAAAATTCACCCCGGAAAACACCCAGTTCTGCAACATTTCCCGGAATATCCAATTGATAGATCAGATAAAAGACGCATAACAGCAACCCGTGCGTCAAACATGCGAAGGACGGAGGGATCACGAAAAGGCCCGTGATAACCCAGGTTTTCCATCTGTTTTATCATAGAATTACGCCGTTCTTCATCCAGAACTCCCAGGATGACCAGATCCGGGAGAAGTGCTGCTGCAGCATCCGGAGAACAGACTGGAATATTCCCAATATAGGATCCGTGTTTATGGGGGTCATTATCAGCAAAGCACAGGAGCTGGCAGGGACTGTTGAGAAGTCTTGCTGTCATTTGTCCAATTTGCCCGGCACCAAATATTACAGTTTTATATACTGATTTTGCCATCATTTTGATGTAGCCTTTCTGTCAGCACGAACCTGGATCATCTGTCCTGTAATGGAGATGGCAATTTCAGCCGGTGTTTCTGCTTTGATCTCCAGTCCTATAGGTGAGATGATATGGTTTAAATCTTGTTCATTAATGTTGTATTCTTCAATCAGACGGCGAAATACAGCAGCTTTTTTTGCACGGCTTCCAATGACGCCTATATAACATGCAGGTGTAGCGAGAAGCTGTGCCTGTACAATGGTATCATAGGAATGTCCACGTGTCATGACGCAGCAATAATCAGCAGCTGTAATAGAAACATACTGGTCCAGATGGTTGAAATCACAAAGTATTGTTTCAACTGCTCCTGGGAAAAGAGCAGGATTTGTAAATTCCGGCCGGTCATCCAGGACAACACAGCGAAAATCAACGCTTGCAAGGATTGGGACAAGCTTTTGTGAGACATGTCCGCCGCCGAATACATAGACAGTTCCTGAGGTTCCAATCTGTTCAGAAAACAGATCATAATCTTCACTGTGATATCGGTGTGGCTTTGTAGACAAAGAAGATAATACAGAAGAAGGAACATTGGCAGTTCCGATGAGACCGCATGCAGGACTGTAGAGGCTCACACCGGAGGTGGTGAGAAGATCGCAGATCAGCCAGAAATCTTTTCGCTCTTCATAGAATTTTTCAGCAGTTTCCGTGATTTCCATAATAATCGGATCGTTATGATCAAGATACTGGAAAAAGGCCGTAACATCACCACCACAGATCATACCAATATTTTCAACATCTTTATGATTCAGCCGGAATTCATGCTCGCAGGATTCCTTTTTTTCAAGAATATCCAATGCCATACATTCAGCACGATATTCTACAGCTCCACCTCCGATGGTTCCGGAAATTCTGCCGTTTTTTCCGACCAGCATGCGGGAACCGGCACCTCTTGGTGTAGACCCTGAGGATGCTGTAACGGAAACAAGTACAAGATCGTTTCCCTCCAGGAATTGTTGTTTTATTGTCTGAAATAATGTTCTCATATAATAAAATACCTCCTAACTAAATTAAGTGATTTTTCTGCTCCAGTTGTGTACGTCTGCCCGCCTGAACTAAAGCGTGATATGGCAGAGTGATTGTATCATGTCCTGCAGTTTGCGGGCTTGTTCTAACTGCTGCTCATGAGCTTTGCGAGCTTCCGGACTTTTGCATTTACTCATGCTGTCGGCAAATCTTTTTTCTATGGTTACACGCTGTGTTTCCTGAATCAGTTTATCAGCCAGAAATACAATAGCTGCTTCATCCAGCGTGGCTTCCAACAGACCATGGTGCTGTGAAATGATCTGGCTGATCTCAGGATAACCTAACTGTAAGAAAAGTTCACCGCCTGTTTTCGCGTGATGCCTCTGAAGTCTGGCAATATCATGCAGAAGTGCACCGGAGCGAACAAGCTTCTGGTCAAAGATATAACCATTGGATTCCAGCATATTGCATAAACAACAGGCAAGTTCAGTAACAGCATCACTGTGAGCTTGTACATGACGGGGCAGAGAAACAGCATTGCGAAGCCTGAGACATAGTCCGTCATTTAATTCAGGATGAGGCAGTATATAACTGGGATCAGAGAAAGAAATATTATTTTTTTCATTCACTTCCAGATGATAGTAAGAGCCGCAGGGCAGACGAAACCGCTGCCTGCTGTACATATCATAATGTAATGCATGTAAATAAGAAGAGATTACATCTGTATGAGTTACCACTGCAATATCACCTTCAGAAGCGCAAAGAATCTTATGAACTGCCTGCGAAAAGCGAAAACCAGATGCAGCAGGAGTTTCTGCTCCCGGGATCGGATGATCAGGGTTATTCCCACGCGCTTTATAAATGTCCGGCCATCTCTGGCGTATTTCATCAAAAGAAAGGCCATCCCATTCTCCCAGATTTCGTTCTGACAGATCAGAAACAATGATATGTGGAAGCTCAGGTGCCATATGGCCTGCTGTCTCAACTGCTCTTAACAAAGGACTGCAGTATACCCCTGATATTTTATCGGACAATTCTTCGTTAAGAAGGACTGCCTGCAGATGTCCAAGCATGGATAGAGAGAAATCTGTCTGTCCTACACAGTAAGAATGTTCATCCGGATACTGTGGTTTTCCATGCCGGACCAGATAAAGGTTACGCATTTAAAAACCCTCCGAAACATTCTTCAAATATTTTTTTTGAACAGGAACGTGTTTCTTCTGAAAAACGGGCATATCGTTTCAGAAATTCTTCGCCGTATGGTGTCAGTTCGCTATGGCTTCCCCTTGTACCGCCCTGGCTTCTGATGATCAGAGGTTCATGAAGCTGTGATTCCAGGGTATGGATCAGGTTCCAGCTGGTAGAATAGGAAATGTGCATGCGCTCACAGGCATCGCGGACAGATCCTGTTTCATGGATCAGTGTAAGCAGCGAATAGAGTTTTTCATCAAAAAAAACTTTTTCCCGGGCTAGCTGAATATGGATTTCAGAACGGATCAGACTCTGGTTGTGTATGCGGAGAAGTTCAGCATAATCCTCTGGTGTATCAGCATCATGAATAATACCGGGATCCTTTACATTAAGATAATACATGGGTTCCCCGCAGTTATCCACAGCACCTTTAAGTCCTGATTTTCCGTCATCACTTAGGATGGAATCAATCAGTGTGGAACGGATCAGAATGGGATGACCGGGATTGCCATTACAGACCGGAGTTACAAGGGGACGCCCCAGAGAGAGCATTTGAGTGACTGTCTGGGCTGTGAACAGCGGAACATCAACAGGTGTAAAGAGTACCGTATCCACTTTGTCTTTCAGATACTCAAGTCCGATTCGGACAGAATCAAACATATGAGTGTTTGCATAGTTCTCATTTCGAAGAAAGACTACATTATTGGAAGCCAGGTGGCATTCCAGAACATCTGCATGATATCCGGTTACCACTACTACTTTGGAGATTCCGGCCTGCCGGAAATTATTGATCACGCGCTGTGCGATGGAAATGGAGCCAAGCTGAAGCATGGGTTTAAAGTCTCCCATTCGTGATGATTTCCCCGCAGCCACGATGAGGGCGCCTGTCTGCATTTAGATACCTCCTTCTTTCAATGATATTATACAAATTTGATATTATTATAACATATAAAAGAATAAAAATAGTTAAAATTTTAAATAAAACAAAATAAAATTGTCTGCAATATATAAAATAGCCAACTATTAATTATTTGTAATTTGTATAATTGTGCAAAATTATGGTAGTATGGATATATAAAATAACGTGGACAGGAGAACTTTTTTATGGATAAGATTTTTGAGATTACCGCAAAAGAAGTTACTGTACAGGTAAAAGATGAGCGTACAGGGGTTGTATATAGCCGGACGCTTCCCATCGATTATTATGAGAATGCAAATGTTTTAAAGCTCAGCGGTGAGAATCTGGACGGGAGCAGCTCTTCCATTGTTTTCTATTCCGCCAGAGGAATAGAGAGACTGAAAGATCTGACAGGCAGGGGAGCTGACCATGATTCGTGCGGAACACATAAGCCTGAAGATCAGTAAGATTGAAATGAATTTTTTTAAAAGGAGGAATGGGACATGATTAAAAAGACATTGAAGATTAATGGTGTTGAGAGAATACTTATTCTTGATAAGGATGAGACACTGGTGCAGGTGCTCCGTGATCACCTTCTTCTTACAGGATGTAAGATTGGCTGCGGTGAAGGTCACTGTGGAGCCTGTAATGTTATTATGAACGGAAAAGTCACAAGATCCTGTATCTACAAGATGAGCCGTGTTCCCGATCATGCAGAGATCACAACCATTGAAGGTGTGGGAACACTTTCTGATATGCATCCGATCCAGGTTGCATGGATGGCATATGGATGCGCACAGTGCGGTTTCTGTTCACCGGGATTTATTATTTCAGCAAAAGTGCTTCTGGACAATAATCCAAGTCCTACCCGTGAGGAGGTAAGAGACTGGTTTAACAAACAGCGTAATCTCTGCCGTTGTACAGGCTATAAGCCGCTGATCGATGCTACTATGGCTGCAGCAGCAGTTATGCGCGGCGAGATGACAAAGGAAGACCTTGTGTTCAAACAGACAGGTGATTCTATTGTTGGAACAAATTATATCCGTCCGTCAGCAGCACAGAAGGTAACAGGTACCTGGGACTTTGGTGCAGATGATGCATTAAAGATGCCATCAGGAACACTTCGCCTTGCTCTTACACAGGCAAAGGTTTCTCATGCAAATATTCTTAATATTGACACAGCAGAAGCAGAGAGTATGCCTGGTGTTGTTCGTGTTATCACAGCAAAAGATATTAAGGCAGCAGGCGGAACCAATAAGATCAATGGTCTTGTAATGCTTCCAAAACACAACAAGACAGACGGTTTCGAACGTCCTGTACTTTGCGATGAAAAAATCTTCCAGTTTGGTGATGCGATTGCCATCGTAGCTGCTGATACAGAAGAGCATGCAAGGGCAGCAGCAGAAGCAGTTAAAGTTGAGATCGAAGAGCTTCCTGCATATATGAATGCAATGGATGCCATCGCACCGGATGCGGCAGAGATTCATCCCGGTATTCCAAACGCATTCTTTGAGACAAACTGTATCAAGGGTCCTGATTTTGACTGGGACAGCATTCCGGATTCACAGCAGGTTGAGATCGAATCTTACTGTTCACGTCAGCCTCATCTTCATCTTGAGCCGGACTGCGGTTATGGTTACATTGACGAAGACGGTATGATAACTGTTCATTCCAAATCCATTGGTATCCATCTGCATATGCCTATGATCGCTGATGGTATCGGTGTGCCAATGGAGAACTTACGAATTGTTCAGAACCATGCAGGAGGAACCTTTGGTTACAAGTTCTCTCCTACAAATGAGGCTCTGATCGGCGCTGCTGTTAAGATCCTTGAACGTCCTGTGTCTCTGGTATTTAATCAGTTCCAGAATATTACTTATACAGGAAAGAGATCCCCTGCATTTATGAATATCAAGCTTGCAGCAGATGAAAATGGTAAGCTTCTTGCACTCTGGGGCAATAACTATGTGGATCATGGTCCATACTCAGAATTCGGTGATCTGCTTACAATGAGACTTTCCCAGTTTACAGGTGCAGGCTATGGAATCAATTCTATCCGTAACAAATCTACAACAGTGTTTACAAACCATGCATGGGGTTCAGCATTCCGTGCTTACGGATCTCCTCAGTCTTATATGGGATCTGAGATTGCGATAGATGTTCTGGCTGCAAAGATGGGAATCGACCCCTTCGATATCCGTGAAATGAACTGTTACAAAGAATCAGAAGGCAGTACGATCCCTACAGGTTATCCGCCTGAAGTATACTGTGAAGAAGAACTGTTCAAGACAGCTCGTCCACTGTATGAAGCAGCTAAGAAACGTGTGGCTGAAAAGAATGCAGCTTCTGATGGGAAGATCAAATATGGTATCGGTGTATCTCTCGGTGTATATGGCTGTGGTCTTGATGGTGTTGATACATCAAACGCATTTGCAGAGCTGAATCCGGATGGAACAGTTACAATGTATGCTGCATGGGAAGATCACGGACAGGGCGCTGATATGGGGGTTCTTGTATCATCACATGAAACACTTCGTCAGGCAGGAATCAGACCGGAACAGATCAAACTTGTTATGAATGATACCAAGACATGTCCTAATGCAGGTCCTGCAGGTGGATCACGTTCACAGGTTATGTCAGGTAATGCATGTCGTCTGGCAGCAGAAAACCTTGTGGCAGCCATGAAGAAAGAAGACGGAACCTTCCGTACTTATGATGAGATGGTGGCTGAGGGTCTTGCAACAAAATATGAAGGTAACTGGGTGACAACCTTCTGTGCAGATCATCCGATCGATCAGGATACAGCACAGGGTGATCCGTTTGCAACCTACATGTATACGATCTTCCTTCCGGAAGTTGCTGTTAATACAGAAACAGGTAAAGTTAAAGTTGAAAAATTCACCTGTGTGGCTGACGTAGGTACCATCATGAACAGACTTCTTGTAGAAGGCAACTTCTACGGTGGCCTTGTACAGGGTATTGGTCTTGCTCTTACAGAAGATTTCGAGGATCTGAACCATGATACTTCTCTGAAGAACTGTGGCATTCTGTATCCAAATGATGCGCCGGATGATATTGAACTTCATTTCAATGAAACATATCGCCCAAGCGGTCCTTACGGTGCTGCCGGCTGTGGTGAGGCTCCGCTGGATGCTCCTCATCCTGCAATCCTGAATGCGATCTACAATGCTACAGGCGCACGTATCACACGTGTTCCTGCCCGTCCTGAAAAGGTTCTTGCAGCATTAAAGGAACTTGAGAAATAACTGTCAGTATAATTTTATCATGTGATATAATAAGGGGAGACGGGAGACTGTCTCCCCTTTGGAAATGAAAGGAGTATCGGGTTATGACATATATACAGGAAAGAGGTTCCACTCATGTTTATCACGTAAATCGAATGTCAAAGGAAGAGATGGATCATATGATCAGCCTCTGTGTTCATGAACAGCCGGCGTACTGTGTTGCAGCCTGTCCTTTCAAAGCAGATACAAAAGAAATGCTGTTTTATGCTGCAAAAGGAAACTTTAAGAAAGCTCTGGCTATCTATGAAAAGATCACACCATTTCCCATGATCCTCTGTAACGGATGTACTGCACCATGTGAGGAAAAATGCAGACTCTGTGAGCTGGGTGATGGCATATCCATACGTGAAGTAGAGCGTGCCATTGTACGATATGGGGAACCTGGAAAACGGAGCAGTGTATTTCGTATCAGAAAGAAAAAAAAGGCTGTGATCTTTGGCTCAGGATTGTTCCCGCTGTTTCTTGTAGGGGAACTGGAAAAGAAGATGTATCCTGCAACCATTTACTGTCAGGAGAAAGATTATGAAGCCTATATTGCAGCAGCAGCTCCGGAGCTTTTGGAATCAGATCGCAAAAATGAGGTAAAACGTCTCAGTTCCATGGACCTTTCCTTTGAATTCGGATGCAGTCTTGACCTTCCGTTTATCAGAGCGAAAATGAAGGAGGCAGATGTGGTCTGTGCTTCAGAGGAGGTGGCCAAAAAGCTGGCTCCAGAGGAAACAGCAGACGCAGAGATCATGCTGAGAGAACAGGCGGGAATTGTCAGCGGTCCGGTCCGGTCTGTGATGGATGCAGCTTTTGCTGCAAAGAGAGCTGCCCTGACTGTAGACCTCCTTGTACAGAATCTTTCGCCCCACAGCAACAGAGGCAGTGAAGGAGCAGTTACCACCAGGCTTTATACAAATATGGACGGGATGAAAGGCTCCAAAAAGATTCCCTGCAGCACAGATGGATATTCAAAAGAAGAAGCTATTGAGGAAGCAAAGCGATGCATTCAGTGTCACTGTGATGAGTGTATGAAAAGCTGTGTCTATTTAAGGGAATATAAAAAGCATCCGGGTCTTCTTGCACGTGAGATTTATAATAATACCCAGATCATTATGGGAGATCACCAGATGAATAAACCGATGAATTCCTGTTCACTCTGCGGACAGTGTACTGTAACCTGTCCAAATGGGTTTGATATGAGCCAGGTCTGCAAATCTGCAAGAGAAAACATGGTATCTACAGACAAAATGCCTCTGGCACCTCATGAATTTGCACTGATGGATATGCTGTTCTCCAATTCGGAGGCTTTCTTATGCAGACCTCAGCCGGGATATGAAACCTGCAGATATGTATTTTTCCCAGGATGTCAGGCAGGAGCTATAGCGCCGGATGTTGTCACAGAGGCATATGAGGATCTGTGCAGGAGGACAGAGGGCGGTGTTGCTCTGATGCTGGGATGCTGTGGTGCTATCAGTGAATGGGCAGGACGCTATGAAATGACAGAAAAGGTAAATGAACAGCTGAAGCAGGAGCTTGCAAAACTGGGAGATCCTATGATTATAGCAGGCTGTCCAAGCTGTATGAAACAGTTAAAAGAGAGTCTTGGCGCCAAAGTCACAGGAATCTGGGAGATCTTAAAGGAAATCGGACTTCCCGGACAGGCAAAAGGACTGGAGATACCTGTTGCAATACATGATGCCTGCGGTGCCAGGGGAGATACACAGACACAGGATACAATAAGAGAGCTTCTTGCAGATATGGGGTGCACTGTTGTAAACACAGAATATTCCAGAGATCCGTCTCCCTGTTGCGGATACGGCGGACTGACTGCCTACGCTAATAAAGAGATGGCAGATAAAATGACAGAAAAGTGTCTGGAACGATCCGATTCCCCATATATAACGTACTGCATGGCATGCAGGGACCGATTTGTCAGGGAAGGCAGGGAATCCAGACATATCCTGGAACTTCTGTATGGTATAAATGCCGCCAATATGCCGGATATCAGTGAGAAACGCTACAACCGGCTTGAGCTAAAAGAGAAGCTTTTAAAAAATATATGGAATGAGGAACTGATGATGGAGAAAAAAGATTATACCGTTGCATATACAGAAGATGCCATCAGTATGATGGATGAACGTATGATCCTGAAAAGCGATGTGGAGTGTGTATTATCAGATTACAGAGAAAATCAGGAAGCGATCTTTGATGAAGAGACAAAAGAACTGGTGACAAGGAGCAGACTTGGAAATGTTACATTCTGGGTGAGATTTGTGGAAACAGAAGAAGGGTATCTGGTACGCAGAGCATACAGTCATAGAATGAATATTATGAAAAGGGTGGGACAGTAATGGCAGTAGAGAGAACATATTATACCATTGATCCTGAGGGAAAGCTGACCTGCATGAAATGCAAGGTTCCTCTTGTAAAGGGAAAAGCAAAATTTATGTATCTGGAGAACGGTTTTCCTGTTGAGATGCCGGTCTGTCCCAAATGTGGCTTTGTCTATGTTCCGGAAGAACTGGCTCTTGGAAAGGTTTTGGCAGTGGAACGTGCACTGGAGGATAAATAGATGAACAGACATCCCGGCAGGGAAGAGCAGACAATTCATCTTCTGAAAAGCATAGAACTGAAAAAAGGAATGAAAGCTCTGGATCTGGGAGCAGGAGAGGGAGAGACCGTGCGGATCATGAAAGCATTTGGTCTGAATGTGCAGGGTGTGGATCTTGTTCCGCGAAGCAGTGAGGTGCAGCAGGGAGATTTTCTGGACCTTCAGTATGCAGCAGACAGTATGGATCTCTGTATCAGCCAGTGTGCATTTTTTGTCAGCAGAGATCAGAAAAAGGCAGTCTCTGAATGCTGGCGTGTATTGAAAAAGGGAGGATTTCTTTTGCTGTCAGATCTGGATCCGGGCAATCTTCTGGAAATTGTGAAAGAAACAGGGTTTACGATTCTCTGTCAGGAGGATCAGACTGCTCTCTGGAGAGAATATTATCTGGAAGCAATCTGGAATGATTCATTCTGCTGCGAGGATCATAAGCTTCTGCAGAAAGAATACAAAGGCAGAAAAATAGGCTATACCATGGTGGTTGGCAGAAAGGAGTAATGTATGGATCTTTACGAAAGAATAATGGAATTAGGCAGCATGGGATATCATTGTTCACAGATCATTATGATCATGACTCTGGAAACCATAGGAGAGGAAAATCCACAGCTTGTAAAGGCAATGGGAGGCCTTGGCGGAGGAATCGGTTACTGTGGAGATACCTGTGGCTGCCTAACAGGAGGAGCCTGTGCGATAGGTTTGTTCCTTGGCAATCTGGCTCCGCAGGAGAAAGAAGATATACAGATGAAACCGGCTGTGCAGGAATTATATCAGTGGTTCCATAAGAAGACCGAAGAAGAATTTGGTGCTTTTTATTGTAAGGATATCACTTCTAATTTGGATTGGGGAGTGATTATGGAGCAATGTCCTGCGCTGATT
>ENA-OPSX01001170-OPSX01001170.1-human-gut-metagenome-genome-assembly--contig:-NODE-1170-length-11030-cov-3.281822_pt1 | contig 11030 bp, 12 predicted proteins | sample MGYA00241462_ERZ501916 | MGnify/ENA primary metagenome ERZ501916 (study PRJEB25962, sample SAMEA2042113) | human gut metagenome | biome: human gut; feature: human-associated habitat; material: faeces...
GGTCGAATATCTGGTAATAAATGCACTTCGCAAGGAATTGCATATGTCTCACTTCAATTTAGAAGAAGCACTTACCATGATAGCCCGTATCCAGCCTAAAAGTGCTTTTTTGACCCATATCGGTCATCAAATGGGACTTTCGGCAGAGGTATCGAAAGAGTTGCCTGTTCAGGTAAAATTAGCATACGATACCCTGGAAATTGAAATTCCTGATCGGGAGATTTTCGAAAATCGATCGTAAAAAGAAGAGGTAAATTTCTTTTATAATGTCTGAATTTATTACATTTGTGTGATTTTTACAGAATTAGGGAAAAACAGTGTGGTTTTCCCTTTTATTTCTTTGATTAACAGTAATTTAAATATAGATGGAAAACGGCGGAGAAAAAATTATTAAAATCAACATTGAAGAGGAAATGAAATCATCTTACATTGACTATTCAATGTCGGTGATTGTTTCGCGGGCTTTACCAGATGTACGTGATGGTCTGAAACCCGTTCATAGACGAGTCTTGTTCGGTATGGATGAATTGGGATTGACCTCGGGTAAACCATACAAGAAGTCAGCTAGAATTGTAGGAGAGGTGTTGGGTAAGTATCATCCTCACGGCGATAGTTCCGTGTACATGGCTATGGTCCGGATGGCACAGGAATGGTCATTGCGCTATCCGTTGGTGGACGGTCAGGGAAACTTTGGCTCGGTAGACGGGGATAGTCCTGCTGCAATGCGTTATACGGAAGCACGTATGGCGAAAATTACTGAAGATATGTTGATCGATATCGACAAGGATACCGTCGATATGATGGATAACTTCGACGGTTCGTTGAAAGAACCGACAGTTCTTCCGGCCAGATTCCCGAATCTTCTGGTCAACGGAACATCGGGTATCGCCGTAGGTATGGCGACCAACATCCCGCCTCATAACTTAAGAGAAGTGATCGGCGCTGTTGTTAAAGTTATTGATAATCAGGTAGAGGAAAACAGAGAGACCGAGATGGAAGAGGTTCTTGAGATCATCAAGGGGCCGGATTTCCCCACAGGTGCAACCATCCTGGGAAAGATGGGGATCGAAGAGGCTTACCGCACAGGACGCGGAAAAATAAGAGTCCGCGCCGTAACGGATATCGAGACACTTCCCAACGGAAAGAGCCGTATTATCGTAACAGAACTTCCTTACATGGTTAATAAGGCCCGTCTGATTGAAAAGATGGCGGAGCTTGCAAAAGAGAAGAAAATCGATGGAATCACGGATTTACGAGATGAGTCTGACCGTACCGGTATGAGAATCGTCATCGAACTTCGCCGTGATGTCAATGCCAATGTTATTTTAAACCAGCTTTTAAAACATACCCAGTTACAGGATACATTCGGCGTCATTATGCTGGCGCTTGTCAATAACGAGCCTCGTGTCTTAAACCTGATGCAGATGCTCAAGCTGTATTTAGAGCACCAGAAGGAAGTTGTAACCAGAAGGACCCAGTACGACTTAAACAAGGCGGAAGAGCGCGCTCATATTTTACAGGGCTTGCTGATCGCTCTTGATAATATCGATGAAGTCATCCGGATTATCCGTAATTCGCAGAACGTTCAGATTGCGAAGGCAGAACTCATGGAGCGCTTTGGCTTAAGTGATGTTCAGTCCCAGGCGATCGTGGATATGCGTCTCCGCGCTCTTACAGGTCTGGAACGTGAGAAGCTGGAGAACGAATTTAAGGAACTGGAAGCGAAGATAGAGGAGTTGAGAGCCATTCTTGCAGATGAGAAGAAGCTTCTTGGCGTAATCCGGGAAGAGATCATGCTGATCTCCGATAAATACGGGGATGACAGAAGAACCTCCATCGGATTCGATGAATTCGACATGTCCATGGAAGACTTAATTCCGGATGAGAGCACCATCGTTGCCATGACTAAGCTGGGCTATATCAAGAGAATGTCCGTGGACAACTTTAGGAGCCAGAACAGAGGCGGTAAGGGAATCAAGGGAATGCAGACTATCGATCAGGATTATATCGAAGATCTGATTATGACCACTAACCACCACTATATCATGTTCTTTACCAATACAGGACGTGTATACAGGCTTAAGACGTATGCGATTCCGGAGGGAAGCAGGACGGCCAGAGGCACGGCGATTATCAATCTGCTTCAGCTGCTTCCGGGAGAGAGCATTACCGCCATCATCCCGATGAAGGAATACGACGACGACAAGTTCTTATTTATGGCGACAAAGAACGGTATGGTAAAGAAGACCCCGATGATGGAATACGCCAATGTCAGAAAGAACGGACTTCAGGCCATTGTTCTCCGCGAGGATGACGAACTCATCGAGGTAAAGGCAACCGATAATTCAAAGGATATTTTCCTGATTACGAAGATGGGACAGTGTATCCGTTTCAATGAGACCGATGTCCGTGTAACGGGACGTGTATCCATGGGTGTAATCGGCATGAAGCTTAACGATGATGACGAGGTCGTAGGCATGCAGATGGATACGCAGGGTGAGAAGCTGTTAATCGTATCCGAAAACGGTATGGGCAAACGTACCCCGATCGACGAATTTACCCCGCAGAAGAGAGGCGGAAAGGGTGTACTCTGCTATAAGATCACAGAGAAGACCGGTATGATCGTGGGAGCGAAGCTGGTGCATGACGATCACGATATTATGATTATCACCAATGAGGGAATTGTAATCAGAATTACCGTGGAGGACATCTCCGTAATCGGGCGAAACACCTCCGGTGTGAAGCTTATGAATATCGATCAGGAATCCGATATCCGCGTGGCAAGTATTGCCAAGGTCCGTGATGACGGAAGCAAATCAGAGGGCGAAGGTATGGAAGATCTGGACCTGGAAGATGAAGAGACCGCTCCGGAAACCGAAGAATAAAAGGCTGCGGCGGAAAACTTAACATTTTTTTAATAGAAATTTTTCGCTCTTTATATTATAATAATACCATCAATAAAGGGGAGTAGCCGGCATAACCTTATGGATTCCTGTGCGTCAGTACGATTAATGAACGCTTTAACAAGACAAGTGAGATAAGATGTAGTCGCACTCTGTCGAATTACCGGGCGTGGATTGAAAAACAAATAATCCGCTGGGAATTGAAATGGCAAGACTTTTATTGCAGTGTGGAATAATCCATGCTGTAATAAAAGTCTTTTTTTCTTAGGAAAATGCCGGAATACCCAACCCAAATAAAGGAGGAATTAAGCTTGGACAGTGACCCAGGCGCGGCTGCGATAGCCGCACAGATTTTACTATTAATAGCCCTTACCATGATGAATGCATTTTTCGCAGGGGCAGAAATGGCAGTTGTATCTGTCAACAAAAACAAGATCCGGATGCTCGCCGACAATGGCAATAAAAAGGCGGCCCTGATTCAAAAACTATCAGAAAACTCCACAGGATTTCTGTCAACCATCCAGGTAGCAATTACGTTTGCCGGATTTTTTTCCAGTGCATCCGCGGCGACCGGTATTTCACAGATACTGGGAAACCGCATGGCGCAGTCAGGAATTCCCTACAGCCAGAGCATAGCGATGGTGGTGGTTACGATCATCCTGTCTTATTTCAACCTGGTGTTTGGTGAACTGGTGCCGAAAAGGGTTGCGCTGCAGAAGGCGGAGGCCTTCAGCCTGTTTGCCGTTAAGCCGATTTATATCATATCTAAGATCATGGCCCCGTTTATCGCCCTGTTGTCCGCGTCCACCAACGGAATATTAAGGCTTCTGGGACTTAAGACAGAGAATCTGGAAGAGGAGGTTTCTGAAGAAGAGATACGTTCCATGCTCCAGACCGGCCGGGAAAGCGGCGTGTTCAATGAAATTGAACAGGATATGATAACCTCCATCTTTTTATTTGACGATAAGAAGGCGAGAGAAATCATGACTCCGCGCCAGGACATGATTGCCGTGGATTTAAGTACGCCTCTGCTGTCCAGCATCGACGAAATACTAAGCAGCAGACACTCCAGAATCCCGGTTTATGAGGATGAGATTGACAATATAGTGGGAATCCTGTTTATGAAGGATTTTATCATAGAAGCGAATAAGAAGCCCGTCAGGGAAATCGATATTCGCGCCATCATGCAGAAACCGTATTTTATTCCTGAAAACAGGAAGACGGATAAATTATTTCAGGAGATGCAGAAGAACAAGCTGAAGATGGCTGTGCTCGTCGACGAGTACGGCGGCGTGTCGGGGATTGTGACCATGGAAGACTTAATCGAGGAGATTGTGGGCGATTTACACGACGAGTATGAAGAAGTGGAGCCGGAGCTTGTGGAGGTGGAACCCCATGTGTACCAGGCGGCCGGAAGCATCCTCCTGTACGATTTAAATGAGGTCCTTCACGAGGAGATCGAGAGCTCCTGCGATACCCTGTCAGGCTATCTGATCGAATGTCTCGGATACATACCGAATGACAAACAGATGCCTATAGAGCTGTATGAGGATGGCATCCATTACACCATCCTCAAGATGAATGAAAAGGTGATAAAGACGGTAAAAATAGAACTGAACCGGGAGAAAGAAACGGGACAATAAACATTAGGACAATAGAGAAAACAGGAGGATGGAAATGGAATTCTTATTAGAGGGAATTATGTCTGTTACTTGGCAGCAAATACTCATGTATCTGGTGGGAATCATCCTGATATGGCTTGCAATTAAAAAAGAGTATGAACCGGCGCTGCTTCTGCCCATGGGATTCGGTGCAATTCTGGTGAATCTGCCGAATACTGGGGTCATCAATCAGGTGCTGGCCGGTGTCGGCGATACCAACGGAATTATAGAATGGCTGTTTCATGTGGGGATTGAAGCGTCTGAGGCGCTTCCCATCCTCCTGTTTATCGGAATCGGAGCCATGATCGATTTCGGCCCCCTGCTGTCCCAGCCGGTGATGTTCTTATTCGGTGCGGCCGCTCAGCTGGGAATCTTTATCGCGATCTGTGCGGCGGTACTGCTGGGATTTGACTTGAAAGACGCAGCATCCATCGGAATTATCGGCGCGGCAGATGGACCGACCTCCATCCTCGTGTCCCAGATTCTCCATTCAAAATATATTGGAGCAATAGCGGTGGCCGCCTACTCCTACATGGCCCTGGTGCCGATTGTACAGCCATTTGCCATCAGGCTGGTCACGACAAAGAAGGAGAGAACCATCCATATGGAGTATAAGCCTGGTGGCGTTTCGAAGGCCATGAGGATAGCATTTCCAATCGTTGTGACTATTATTGTAGGTATGATCGCCCCGATGTCGGTGGCCCTTGTGGGATTCTTAATGTTTGGCAACCTGTTGAGGGAATGCGGCGTTCTCGGCAATCTTTCCGACACGGCTCAGAACGGGCTCGCCAATTTAATCACCCTGCTACTGGGAATTACGATCTCCTTCAGCATGCGTGCGGATGCGTTTGTGAGAGTCGATACGCTGATGATTATGGGCATTGGCCTGATTGCCTTTGTATTTGACACCATAGGCGGCGTGCTGTTTGCCAAAATATTAAATCTGTTCCGTAAAGAGAAAATCAACCCGATGATCGGCGCGGCCGGAATATCCGCGTTCCCCATGTCTGCCAGAGTAGTACAGAAGATGGCCCAGAAAGAGGAGCCGGGGAATATTATCCTGATGCACGCAGTCGGCGCCAATGTGTCCGGACAGATCGCCTCAGTCATAGCAGGCGGCCTTGTCATCAGCCTTGTGACCAGGTTCTTATAGGAGGGAAAGACGATGATGGAAAATTTCTTAATAGCTTTGGAAATCATGGGAAAAGGGATGGGCGGAATCTTTGTATCCATCCTGATCATTATGGGCTGTGTAGTAATCATGGGTAAAATATTAAAATAAATTTGTTTGAAAATTCTTTTGGTTTGGACTTGACAAAAAAAACTGTAACTGATAGTATTACAATATAAACTGAAACAATAATAATTACAGATTGAAGTTTCAGGGAAGAGTATGAATCAGACAGGGGGCGAATCACATGACAAGTGAATTTGCAATAGCGGTCCACGCCTTGGTATATTTGAATCACCGTCAGGAAACCATATCCAGCGAGGCACTGGCATCCAACGTATGCACCAATCCGGCCAGAGTGAGAAAGGTCATGGCCAAGTTAAAAAAGGCCGGGATCATTTCAACAAAAGAGGGGCTGGAAGGCGGATACCATTTTGAAAAAGACTCATCCTGCGTGAATTTAAGGCAGGTATGCGATGCCCTGGAGGTCGATTTTGTATCGGCTTCATGGAAATCAGGCGACAAGGAAATGGACTGCATGATCGCATCCGGTATGGCGGCCATCATGGATGGAATCTATGCGGATCTCGATGAATTATGCCGGAAGCGGTTGGAAAGCATTACGATCGCTTCGATTGAAGCGAAGATATTCAAGAAGGAATAACAAGGATTCAAAATATGGTTTGAAAGAAGAGCCAGGATTGAGAACGCTGGATATAAAAACAAAAAACGTGGTAAGCCCGATTGGATCAACATCCTCTGATCGGAATTACCACGTTTTTTATCTGTGCCTTGTTTTTTATCTGTTCCTTTCACCCGAAAGATATTACTCCAGATTAAGCTTCCTGGTAAAGATATAATCTGTTATTGCATAAAATCCCGCTGTGCAGGCCACGCTGAAGATGGTGGTGAACAGCATATAATTCTTAACCGTCTGAACGGCGTACTCCGAATTGCTGATAAGAGGAGAGGAGTAACCGCATATGGAGAAATAAACGCTGCTGATAATCTGCATTACCACATAGATAACAAAGTAAGAGATTATAGCCCAGAGGACTCTGTGTTTCCGGAACAAGTGACCAAGCGCGATCGCCGCATACAGCATCAGAGGTCCGGAAATCAGACCGGCGATGCAGGTAATGGTGACTTCAATCAGGAAAATCGGCATATTCAGGTAATTTGATGCCTCCCGATAGAGATTTCCAAAATCACGGAGCAGCTGCTGGAGATCAGTCAGTTTGAAGTTCAGGTGTCCGGTGAAAAAGATGAAGATGGATAAGATAAACAGTACACCGGCAATAATCTCCCACAGGACGGCTGACAATAGCTTTGCATTGATCAGAGTGCTCATCTTCACAGGAAGTGTGTTGGTTAAGTATCCCTGATCACTCACCATGGTTTTATAAAAGTGCATGACGATAAATACGGAAGTCATGACAAACAGGGCGATGATATAGATGAAATACAGGACGAAAAAGATTACCGTAATCGTTTCCATCAGCCTGTTGTTTCCCAGAATCGCACTGTAGCTGGTTTCAAATGTAAATTTGCACAGAAGCGTAATGGCAATGAATCCGATCATCAGCGGTAAAAATAATCGGGATGTGGATTTCATTTCATGTTTGAATACTTTACCTAGCATTTGAACACCTCCCTGAACAGAGCATCTACAGATTTACCGTTTTCTTCCCGGATTGCATCGACAGAACTGGTCAGAACAATCGTTCCATCCTTGATAAAGATGATGTCATCCAGAACTGGTTCAATATCGGAAATTAAATGGGTGGAAATAATAATGGAACCCTGTTCATTGTAATTCGATAATATGGTATTTAAAATATAGTCTCTGGCTGCCGGGTCGACACCGCCGATCGGTTCATCCAGAAGATAAAGATCGGCGTTTCGGCTCATGACCAGAATCAGCTGAACCTTTTCCTTCGTTCCTTTGGATAGCGTTTTCAGCCGGCTCTTCGGATCGATGTTCAGACGTTTTAACATCTCGTAAGCCTTGTTTAAATCAAAATTGTCATAAAAATCGTGAAAATAGTCGAGAATCTGGTTGATTCTCAGCCCGTCATTTAAGTAATTCTTATCAGGCAGGTAGGAGACTCTCCGTTTCGTCTCGACACTGACCGGAAGATCGCAGATGGTGATCGTTCCGGTTGTCGGCGTTAACAGGCCTGTGGCCAGCTTGATAAATGTAGATTTGCCGCTTCCGTTAGGACCCAGAAGCCCTACGATTCTGCCTGGTTCGATGGTGAAATTCACATCATCGAGAGCCGTTAAAGAGCCAAATTTTTTTGTAATATGGCTGCACTGTAGTATAGAATTCATTGACTCATCTCCTTTGCCGCTTTTTCTACTAATTTCAGTGTATCCCCCGGTTTCAGGCCAAGGCTGTTCATGACCTTAAAAAATTCTTTGATTTTTTCTTCTGCAATCTCTTCTTTTACATGTTCAATCATTGCCGTGTCCTCCGTGACGAAACGTCCCGATGTTCTTTGAGAATAGATAATACCGCTTTGTTCCAGCTCCGATAACGCCTTCTGCATCGTATTGGGATTGACAGAAGCGTCTGCCGCCAGTTCCCTGACAGATGGCAGGCGGCTGCCCGCCGCATAGATGCCTGATATAATCCGAAGACGTATCTGCTCCAAAAGCTGAGTATAGATTGGTCTGTCATTTTCAAAATGCCATGTCATTCGCTCACCTCCATTTGTATTACTGTACTAATTACTTAATATAATAATACACCACGATCCATCCATTGTCAAGAGTAACTGCAAAAGAAATAACACATGATTATACTTGATTTCAACGGATCAATCCCTTATAGTTAGTAAAAGAGAGTGATGGATTTCATCATTTATATGGAGGAATCGTATGATAAGAACCATTCAGGCTGAAGAGATAACAAGAAATATTAAAGAAATGTGTATAGAAGCGAACCATGTTCTGTCGGACGACATGAAGAATGTATTCTGCGATGCGGTAAGACGGGAGAGGTCGCCGCTGGGAAGGCAGATCTTAGAGCAGCTGGAAGAAAATTTAAAAATTGCCGGGGAAGACAGGATTCCCATCTGCCAGGATACTGGTATGGCTGTCATCTTCCTGAAAATAGGACAGGACGTACATATAGAAGGAGGCAGCCTGGCCGACGCGGTGAATCAGGGCGTGCACGACGGATATGTGGAAGGTTATCTTCGTAAATCCGTGGTAGAGCCGGTAGACCGTATCAACACAAAGGACAACACTCCGGCTGTCATCCATTATGAGATCATGGATGGAGACCGGATTGATATCACCGTAGCGCCTAAAGGCTTTGGAAGTGAAAACATGAGCCGTATCTTTATGTTAAAGCCGGCGGATGGAATCGAAGGGATTAAGGAAGCCGTACTTACTGCAGTCCGTGATGCAGGTCCCAATGCCTGTCCCCCTATGGTAATCGGGGTGGGAATCGGCGGAACCTTCGAAAAATGTGCGGAGATGGCAAAGCATGCCCTGACCAGAAACCTGGAGGAGGAGCCTCCGGCGGGCTATGCAGGAGAGCTTGAGAAGGAACTGCTCGAAAAGGTCAACCGCCTTGGAATCGGACCGGGCGGACTCGGCGGAAGCGTCACAGCTCTGGCGGTAAACATCGAGACGTACCCCACCCATATAGCGGGCCTGCCTGTGGCGGTCAATATCTGTTGCCATGTAAACCGCCATGCGCACCGGATTATATAAGAAAGAGAAGGAGGGCTTACCACAGTATGGACCGTTATATGAAAGCACCAATTACCAAAGACGACGCAGCCGGCCTTTTAGCGGGCGATTACGTATATTTAACAGGGACCATCTATACAGCCAGGGATGCGGCACATAAGAGGATGCAGGAGACACTGGACCGGGGGCAGGAACTGCCGTTTGAAATCAGCGGCAGCATGATCTATTACATGGGTCCATCCCCTGCAAGAGAAGGACGACCCATCGGATCGGCAGGACAGCCAGCCGCATGGACCGGTATACGCCGCAGCTTCTCGATATGGGGCTTGGCGGCATGATTGGAAAGGGAAAGAGAAGTAAAGAAGTGGTGGATGCCATTGTCAGAAATGGTTCCGTCTATTTTGCCGCAGTAGGAGGGGCCGGAGCGCTTCTGTCTAAGCGGATTCTTTCCTCAGAGGTGATCGCTTATGATGACCTGGGCACAGAAGCGATCCGCCGTCTGGAGATAGAAGATTTCCCTGTGATTGTCGTTATTGACAGCAAAGGAAACAATCTATATGAGACCGCGATAAAAGAATACAGGGAAGAATAGTTTCTCTGTCCAATTACAATACAGAGAAACGCAGGAGGAAATCATGAACCGTATTGCATATATGGTGCTTCGGAATTTTTTTCGGGCTCCAATATGGTTTTATCATATCTGGAAGCTGGGGAGATCAGGGGACACCCACACAGAACAGCAGCGATATGATTATATTAGGAATGTAGTGAAAACAGTAAACCGCACAGGCCGTGTGGAAGTAGAAGTCCACGGAATTCAAAATCTGCCAGAAAAAAACGGTTTTATTCTTTTTCCCAATCACCAGGGCCTGTTTGATGTTCTGGCCATTATGGAGAGTTGTCCCAATCCGCTGGGGATTGTCGTCAAGAAAGAAGCTTCTAATATTATATTGATCAAGCAGGTCATCGCGGCCATGCACGGCATGGCCATAGACCGACAGGACGTAAAAGCATCCTTAAAGGTCATCACAAAGATGACGGAGGATGTGAAGCAGGGAAGAAATTACGTGATATTCGCCGAGGGGACCCGGAGCAGGGAAGGAAATCATCTTCTTTCTTTTAAAGGAGGAACCTTCAAGAGCGCGGTAAATGCCAGGTGCCCGATTGTGCCAGTTGCACTGATTGACTGCTTCAAACCATTCGATGTTAATTCTATAAAGAAGCAAAAGGTCCAGGTACGCTTCCTGGAACCGCTGCAGCCGGAACAATATGTTGGGTTAAGGACAATTCAAATAGCAGATATAGTACACGACAAAATTCAACAGGAAATAAATGAAAATATGGGTTGACAATCGAAATATTCTCTAGTATAATTGTCAATGCGTCTGGGAACAATCTTGTTGCAGGACGAATCATATGGAGACTATGAACTACGGAGAAATACTCAAGAGGCCGAAGAGGCGCCCCTGCTAAGGGTGTAGGTCGGGTAACCGGCGCGAGGGTTCAAATCCCTCTTTCTCCGCTCTTTTCCAAATGATTATTTTTTTGCCCTTTCGTGGAGAAAAAAGTAAAATTATGGTTGACTCGGAC
>ENA-OPSX01001172-OPSX01001172.1-human-gut-metagenome-genome-assembly--contig:-NODE-1172-length-11023-cov-2.294949_pt1 | contig 11023 bp, 13 predicted proteins | sample MGYA00241462_ERZ501916 | MGnify/ENA primary metagenome ERZ501916 (study PRJEB25962, sample SAMEA2042113) | human gut metagenome | biome: human gut; feature: human-associated habitat; material: faeces...
CCACCACCAGAGAAATCTGGCCGATCGTCAGGTGGGGAAACAGCTTCCTGATAGCCATGACCAGGAAGTCCGTGCCGCCTGTGGAACCGCCCCGCAGGTAAACAATCGTAAGTCCCAGCCCCGAAAAGATACCGGTACAGATCGATGCATAGAACGGATTTCCGTCATAAACAGGAATGATGGGCATCACATAGTCCAGCACGAGGGCGAAGATCACCATACTCTTCATGGAGCGGAGCAGGAACCGTCTTCCCAGCAGCTTATAGCTGACAAGCAGGATCGGTATGTTGAGCAGGATGCTCACGATACCCATGGGAAGTCCGAATAAGTAACGCAAAATAAGGGCGATACCGGAGACGCCGACAGGGGCAAACTCCGCGTTCACCGCGAAATTATAGATCCCGATATTAAAAAGGAACGCGCCCGCGATATCGCAGAGCAGGTCGATTCCCAGGTCTTTTACTGTATACTGCTGTCTGATTCCAGTCATTTGATTCTTTCCTCCATTTCATCTCCGTGCAGCTGATACGGCCTGTCTCTAGAGGAAATAATCGTCGATCTCAAACTCCTACACGAATCCATTTGATCAGCACGCTGGTCTCTCCGTCTTCCTCCGCGCAGACTCCGCAGCCGTGAACCTCCGTCCTTCCATAGGATTGCTTAAAGATGACTTCTTTATCCATAATTCCGCGTTCTGCTATATTTTCCGCCAGATCGAGGAGCACATCCTCCACATCTTCCTCTACATGATTCTTCTCTAATTCCTGTTCCAGTTTCTCATAAAGCTCTTCGTTCATCATAATCGTATGTCCTTTCTTCTTTTACATAAGACAATTATACATTTTTAAAATTTCTTGTCAATCTCCCCCAGCCATGATAAAATTTATGCCATGAAAACGACTATGACATACCTCATTCAACAACAGGACATACAAAAGACCGTAGAACAGTTTCTGCTGTCAAACGGCTATTCCGCAGCTCTGATCCGCCGGCTGCGCCACACGGAGCAATCCATTTTAAAGAATGGAAGCCCTGTCTATACGACGTACCGGCTGGACGAGGGCGACTCCCTCGCCGTCACACTGCCCGAAGAACACGGTTCAGAGAATATTGTTCCCGTTCCCATGGACCTGGACATCCGGTACGAGGACCGTGACCTTCTCGTCGTCAATAAGGCCGCCGGCGTCCCCATTCATCCGTCCCAGGGAAATCACGATAATACACTGGCGAACGGAATCGCCTGGTATCTGGGGGAGAAGGGAGAGGCCGCTACCTACCGGGCCATTAACCGCCTGGACCGTGATACCACCGGCCTGCTGATACTGGCGAGGCACGCACTCAGCGCCTGCATGCTGTCCGAGATGGTCCGTACCCATGCCATACGCAGATGTTATCTGGCTGCGGCCTCCGGTCTGGTTCCCCCGGAAGGCGTGATCGACGCCCCCATCGCCAGAGCCGGCGATTCCACCATCGAGCGCTGTGTGGACTTTGAACACGGGGATTCTGCCAGAACCCATTACCGCACGCTGTGTTACAATCGTGACACCGACTGTTCCTTAGTGGAGCTGCGCCTGGAGACGGGACGAACCCATCAGATCCGGGTTCATATGAAGCATATCGGCCATCCGCTGCCCGGCGATTTTCTCTAAAACCCCGACTACCGCCTGACCGGCAGGCAGGCCCTCCATTCGTGGCAGCTGGATTTTATTCACCCCATCAAAAAGGAGCCCCTTCATTTCGAGGCCCCTCTTCCAGCGGATATGCGCCGGCTCTTCGGTCAGGAGACGAATACCGTCCCTCCCATCCAGCGCAGTCCCTTCGGATAATGATTTTTTAAGATTCCACCGGCCAGTTTGGAAAATCCCAGGGACCAGCCGTCCACGGTCATCAGGACCCAGCCCTTCTGTCCGTTTAAATCACAGTTAATTGCTTCCTCGATCCTCAGCGTTTCCCCCTTCAGATACCGGACAGCCTCCATCCCATCCGCCTTCATGGAGAATCGGCGTACCGCCTCCTCTTCCTTCATGGAGAGCGCCAGGGCGTGGGATGGCTCAAAGCGGTTCTTCTTCATCGTTCCCATATGAAGGCCGGGACGCACCACCTTCAGGCCGGCCAGATCGATCATCTGAGGCGGAAGCAGATACAGCTGGTCCCCGAACAGGATATACTCTTCCCTGTCCAGGTATCGCTCCGGTTCCGTAAACAGCTCCCTGCAGAAGCCTTCATACTCCTTCCACACGGCCTTGTCTTTTAGATACTTCGGAACCTTTCGTTTCCACGTCCCGTCATCCTTCCCCGTCTTGCGAAGCACGGCCAGATAGTGGCCTTCGCCCTCCGACAGATGGGGCCATATCCGGTAAGTTTTCCGGAGTGTTTCCATGGACAGGATTCCCCATTCCGGCCTCCCCGGCGAAAGGCCTTCCCGGGTTCCCATGTCCTCGATCTCAAATTCCGGATGATCCGAAAGAAACGTCTCGATGGTCTGCTCGTCCTCCTCCGGGGAAAAGGTGCAGGTGGAATAGACCATGCGTCCTCCGGCCTTCAGCATCTGCGCTGCATGATCCAGAATCTGGCGCTGCCTCGCCGCGCACATGATCACGTGATCCGGGCTCCACTGGCTGCGGGCTTCCTCGTCCTTACGGAACATGCCTTCACCGGAGCATGGAGCGTCCACCACGATTTTATCGAAAAACTGCGGGAAGCGCTCTGCCAGCCGTTCCGGCGTCTCATTGGCCACCACCGCGTTCCGGATTCCCATTCGTTCCACATTCTGCGAGAGGATCTTCGCCCTGGCCGGATGGATCTCATTGCTCAGCAAAAAGCCTTCTCCCAGCAGGTGTCCGGCGATCTGAGTCGTCTTGCCGCCCGGCGCCGCGTAGAGGTCCAGCACACAGTCTCCCGGCTTCGGCTCCAAAAGTTCCACCACTGCCATAGCGCTGGGCTCCTGAATGTAATACAGCCCCGCTTCATGGTACGGATGCTTTCCGGGCCGGTCATGCGAATCGTAGTAATAGCCTTCCCTCGCCCACGGAATCTTTGTCAGGTGAAACGGGGCCTTCGCTAAAAACTCCTTCGCCTCCGCCTTTCCGGGATTCAGCCGCAGTCCCTGCACCCGCTCCTTTTCGTAGCTTTCCAGAAACGCCTCATATTCCGTTTCAAGAAGGCCCATCATCTTTTTTTTAAATGCCTCCGGCAGCTCTATCATCACAACTCCTCATTTTTCTCAAGAATTCTTTCCACCAGATTACCAGATTCGGCCTTTTCCGTCAATGTTCCGGAATAATTTTCCTTTATTTTTCCAATTTTTTCGACAAATTACACACTTTGTTTATAAATATTTTCGAACTATATGATAAAAATATATAGGAGACGTTAAAACGATTCTTCAACTAATGAACCTGCGAGGTACGACATGATATTAAACATCACCGCTTACTTTATTATTCCCGTTTACACGTTTCTTTTTGCCTGGGGAACCGATTTATTCAGGCTGAACTTCTCCGTACTGGGCAGTCTGGCCAACCGCAAGAATGCCTTTCTCCTATGGGGAATCATCTCGTGGGCATCTATTTTTACTATGTGCTGAGAAAGATTATCCATCACCTCCCACGCAACCGGAAGGAGACGGTTACAAGCGTCAGCGCGCTGATCCTGCTGGCCTTCGCGGTCACCACGCCCTATCTTCCCGAAAACAGGCCCTTTCGGGCATTTCTCCACGTGATCTTCGCCTTCAGCGCCTCCGTGCTGCTGCTGGCCTGTCTCTACCTGATCGTGTGGAAGCTCTACTGCATGAACCGGGAAGTATACCGTCCCTACTTCATCTGTCTGAACATCATCACTGTGCTGTCGGCCATGCTCTTGTGTCTGGCCGGAATCGTCAGCAGCGCGCTGGAAATATTCTTTACCGTATCCTGTACTCTGATGCTCATCAGACTGTACCGTCGTGTTTCATCGTCCAGGGACGGTTACTACAGTCTGAAGCACAAAGTCTAAAAACGCTGCAGGCCGCCTGCAGGTACGCCATCTGACTCGCTTCCGGCAGAAAAATAGTGCTGTAAAAAGAACTTCATCCGCAAAATAACGCGTCCATTCCTTTTACAGCACCGTATCGTATTCTATGTATTCAATTATAACATTACCTTATACTGGTCAGAACCTTCGCCGTTTACAACGTAGTAAGCAGCATGCTCTTCCGGCTTCACATAAATCTCGATTGTCTCGATGACAGCGCCCTTGTTCATGGACTCATAAGCCTTCTTTGCTGCTTCCAGAACATCTTTTGCAACGATCTGCTTTCCAGCAAACTCGATAACTACGGAAGACTTTACTTCCTTACCGGCTGCAGGCTTCTTAGCAACAGCTTTCTTTGGCGCAGCTTCCTTTTTCTCAGGTGCAGCCTTCGGCGCAGCTTCCTTCTTAGCCGGAGCAGCCTTCTTTGGTGCAGCCGCTTTCTTCTCAGCCGCCGGTTTTGCTGCCGGTGCCTTCTTAGCCTCGGACGGAGTTGCTTTCGCCGGCTTCTTTTCTGCCGTCTTGACTTCTGCTGTTGTCTCTACAGCTTTCGTCTCTGCCGTCTTCGTTGCTGCCTTAGTTTCACTCTTAGTATTCATCATAATTCTCCTCCTCAAACAGATTCATCTGTTTCTACTGTTGACGTGTATAAGTTCAGCCTGCCTTCTGATGTTTATATTTTAGCTGAGTGAATTATAAAACGAAAATACCGTTTTGTCAACAAAATGACTCGCATTAACCCTGCTTTTTTACTTATTTATGCAGGATTTTAGAGGAAAATTACATAAATTTTGCATTTTACAGGTATTTTAAAATCTGTGAATAGGCTGCCCTCAGTTCTTCGTAACTGGTCCGGCAGTTGGCCGGGCTGGTCGACGGAAGCCGGATGGAGGCAATCTCCGTCTGGGAAAAGCAGTATCTTTCATACAATTCGTCCGCCTTTGTCCCTGTCGTAAACACGGCCCTTATGTCTGCCCGGGAAAGGATCACGTTCATGTCATTGGGCACCGGATTTTTAATGGAGCTGTCGTCCGCTCCGCAGATATCGCATCCTGCAAGGACGTCCCACACGGCGATCCGGCGGCGCAGTGCCAGGCTCTTCTTCTCCTCAATCGTCCCAGGCGCCGGCTCCCCTAAAATATCCGCCAGGACCGGCCAGAAACGATTGCGCGGATGACCGTAGTAGAAGCCCTGCTCCCTGGATTTCGGAGACGGCATGGTGCCCAGCATGAGAACTCTGGAGTTTTCGTCGTATACCGGCTGGAAGGTATGAACGACCGTCTCCTCTCTGTTTTTCTTCTGCATTATGGCCGGATCACGGAGCTGGCCCCGGACAGCTTCTCGGCGATATCGTACATGTTGGTGACATTGCCAACCGCCAGCTTCTCGGAAAGGCCGTAAAAATTCAGGCATGTGCCGCAGGTAAGGATCTCGACTCCCTGCGCCTCCAGACTCCTTAAATCTTCCACAGACTGCGATCCCTCCGCCGACAGCTTTGCACCGCCGTTATAGAGCAGGACCGTATCGGGCAGCACGTCCAGCTGGGTCTGCGCATAGAGAAAGCCCTTCATCAGCTGCCTTCCCAGCTCATCATCCCCGCTTCCCATACAGTCGGAGGAAATCACCACGACCTGGCCCTTCCTCCTGGCATCCGGAATACAGGCTTCCGCCTTCACGTCTGCTTCTGCAGCCTCATTGGCTGTATTTCCCTCTTTCTGAGGATCTGCCGCCTTCCGCTCCGTGACATCGTAGCTCACCCGGAATTCTTCCTCTGAGAGCTTTTCCGATACCGGCTTCAGTCCAAAATAGCCGCCCAGCTTCATTAAGTTCTGTACGGCGATCTCATTGTCCACCAAAACCTCGACGGTTCCCTCCGTCATCTCTTTCAGTACCTCTTTTGCCTTAATCACAGGCTGGGGGCAGGGAAGTCCCTTTGCATCAACGATTTTCTTCATATTATCTCCTTTCCGGCCGTCTGGTATGCCGTTAAAAACGTCACATATAACGCCGCAAAAAAAGAAGAGCTATTATCCGAAGACAATAGCCCAGCCTCTTTATTCGTTTTCTTCTGTCTCGTCTTCGCCTACCAGTTCATCGTACTCCGCATCATCCAGCAATTCGTCAAATGCATCGGCTACGATCTCATATTCGTCATCATCTTCGATATTCTCCAGATTCGGCTGTCCATCCTCTGACTCGGAATAACGGTATAAGTAAACCTCTCCCTCTTCCGCCTCAGCACCTTCCATCGGAAGCAGAGCAATGTAATCGCGTTCGCCGGCCGTAAAAATGGTGAGTACCACACACTCGATTTCTGTACCATCGTCCAGAGTCAGTGTAACGGTCATTTCCTCCTGCTCTTCCATGTTCTCCTGGTCTAAATTCGGATCCTGTGCCATGTCGATACCTCTCTTTTTGTAATGTTCTTTTCTATTCTTTTGACGACTATTTCGTCTCTTTCCACTCTATCAGACTATGGTATAAAAATCAAGGGATTTCTACATAATTAATATTCAATTCCCTCTCGCGCCTGGAGCCCCTGATCGTAAGGATGCTTGATCTTTTGGATCTCTGACACGTAATCCGCCAGGGAAATCAGTTCCTCCGACGGCCCGCGCCCGGTCAGCACAACCTCCAGGCCGGAGGGACGTCCGGCTATAAAATCTCTCACCGTCTCTTCCCGCACCAGACCATAATTCATGACTGCCATGATCTCGTCGAGAACCAGCAGATCGAAGGCGCCATCCACCGCTTTCCTAAGCGTCATATCCAGCAGCTCCGTGTAATACACCGCCGCCTCCTTCTTCTGTTCGTCCGTCATACGGAAGAAAAATCCGAAGCTCTTCTCACACGGTGTGACCGAAATTCCAGGTATCATCTCCAGCGCCGCCACCTCACCGGAATGGTCGGTCTTTAAAAACCGGGTAATCAGTACCTTTCTTCCGCATCCGGCCGCGCGGACGGCCAGTCCGACGGCGGCCGTCGTCTTTCCCTTTCCCTCGCCGCAATAGATGTGTACACACGAATCCATGTTATGCTCCTTTCTACTCCCGTCCCAGATACTCCTTTACAAACCGGGACACCTCCTGTTTCTTACTGTACCGCTCGCTCACGTAATTGACGTGGAGCCGCTCCTTCGCCCTCGTCATGGCAACGTAGAACATGCGCCGTTCTTCTTCCATATCCGCGTCCAGAACCGCCTTGTGGTGCGGTGTGACGCCTTCGTTGGCATCGAGGATGTAAACGATCCGGTACTCCAGCCCCTTGGAGCTGTGCATCGTCATGAGGGAAACTCCCTCCGTCCGCTTCTCCCTGGATCGGGCCTGAAGCTTCAGTTCTCTGGCATACTCCTCCATATGGGCGAACCATGCCTCCACCGTCTGAAATCCCGCGGCACTCTCCGCCAGCTGGTCCAGAACCTCGAACAGCTCCTCCGGCTTCATACGGCGGTACTCGGCGTACTCTCTGATGTAATCGTCATATCCCACCGCTTTGCGTATGTAATTCACCGCGGCGGCAGGCGCCAGCTGCCTCAGGAATTTCAGATCGTATTCCAGCTGTTCGATCCGCTCCACCATCCAGCCCTTGTCCTGATAAAAGGACTTGACCGCCTCCCAGCTCACCACCGGCAGTTCCAGTGCGTCCCGGCTGATGTACCGGTTCGGGCGGTTAATCACCGAGAGAATGCAGGCGCGGCTTAAATCACCGGCAGCGGCATTTAAATAGGCGATGATATTTTTCGCAATCCAGTGGTCGTAAAGATTCGGCACGGCGTCCTTCATGCAGAAGGGGATATTGTATTCCATCAGCTTCTCGATCAGCAGACGCGGCCCCAGATTCGTCCGGTACAGGACTGCGATATCGGACCAGGCATATCCGGCTCCGGTGTAATCCGTGATTTCGTGGACGATCTCCAGCGTCTCCTCCTGCGGATCCTTCCAGACTCTCGTAACCACAGGCTTTCCCCTGCCCTGCTTCGTGATGATCTCCTTCGGAAAACGCGTTTTATTATGGGCAATCAGCTTACCCGCCGTATCCACGATGTCCTTCGTACTGCGGAAATTGATATTTAAGAGAACCCGCTCGGCATCGGGATAGTCCTTCTCAAAGCCCAGCATGATCTCCGGCTTCGCACCGCGGAACCGGTAGATGGACTGATCGTCGTCTCCCACAATAAACAGGTTGTTCTCAGGCGCCGCCAGCATCCGCACGATCTCATACTGAACCCGGTTGATGTCCTGAAACTCATCTACCAGTATGTACTGATATTTCCTCTGCCATGCGCCAAGGATGTCCTTCCTCTCCTTAAACAGATCGTAGCACATGACCAGCATATCATCAAAATCGATTAAATTCGCTCTCCTCAGCCGCTCCTCGTAGCCCGAATACAGCTTCTTGAATATCTCTTCCGAACAGTTCTTCGCATAGTAGTGGTTCAAGTGGATCATTTCCCCTTTTACGGAGCTGATCTCTGACAAAATGGAGCTCACAAACTCCGCTTCATCCTCCACCTCAACATGGTTTGTCTCGATCAGTTCCCTGATGTACTGCATCCGCTGTTCATCACGCACGATGTTGCGCGCGTCATACCTGTATGCAAATTTTAAGATTCGGAAAAATATGGCATGAAATGTGCCGAAACTGACAGATGACGGTCCCCCGCCGCACAGACTCTCATATCGCTCTTTCATCTCCGTGGCTGCCGCCTTCGTAAAGGTGATGACCAGGATACTGGACGGATTCACTCTGCATTCCTCCGTCAAATACTTAATCCGGTGGGTTATGGTAAATGTCTTTCCCGAACCCGGACCGGCCAGCACCAGCATGGGACCCTTATCGTGAGTCACCGCCGCCTTCTGTGCACCTTCAAATATTACTTCTGAACTCATCCGGATTTCCCTTCTCTCAGAGGGAATTAGAGCGCGTCTGAAACGTCTGGTCAGACACGCTCTAAACCCTTATATCTTCTCTTTACTGACGGCTTAACAGCTCGATTCCCGTCTGAATCCTTGCAATGGATTCTTCCCTGCCAAGCACTTCCATAATCTCCGTAGCGCCTGCCGGTGTCATCTGCCTGCCGGAAACTGCCGTACGGATCGGCCACATCACAAAGCCGGTCTTATAGCCCTTTTCCGCCACATACGCTGACAGCGCCGCATATAAGGCGTCGTTGCTGAAGTCCTCCTGTGCTTCCAGGATCGGCAGAACTTCTGTGAGAACCGTCAGAGCGGTCTCCTTATTCGTCTTCATCTTCTTATGAACGTACATCTCCGGATCGTACTCCGGAAGCGCCTCAAAGAAGTCGATATGGTCTGCAATATCCGGGAAAATCTCGATTCTCGTCTTCACCATGGCGGCGATCTTCTCTAAATCGAGATCCTTCGTGATGACCTTCCTGATATGCGGCTCCGCCATCTCAAAGAACCGGTCAAACTCCATAGCCTTCATATATTCGCCGTTCATCCATTTTAACTTCGTCATATCGAATACGGCCGGAGACTTGCTGATATTATGGTAATCGAATTCCTTTATTAACTCTGCCAGAGAGAAAATCTCACGGTTGTCCACCGGAGACCATCCCAGCAGTGCCACGTAGTTCACTACAGCCTCGGAGATGAAGCCCTGCTCGATCAGATCCTCGTAGGATGCATGTCCGCTCCTCTTGCTCAGCTTCTTATGCTCTTCGTTCGTAATCAGCGGGCAGTGCACGTATACCGGAACGTCCCAGCCGAAAGCGGCGTAGAGACGGTTGTACTTCGGTGAGGAGGAGAGGTATTCATTGCCGCGGACCACATGGGTGATTCCCATCAAGTGGTCATCGACTACATTGGCAAAATTATACGTTGGGTATCCATCCGACTTGATCAGTACCATATCGTCCAGCTCGGAGTTGTCCACGGTGATGTCACCGTAAATCTCATCGTGGAACGTGGTAGTTCCCTCGGTTGGATTGTTCTGGCGGATGACGTAAGGCTCACCGGCGGCGAGGCGCTTTTCCACCTCTTCTCTGGGCAGGTCGCGGCAGCAGCCATCGTAGTGGGTCATCTCACCGTGGGCGCGCTGCTCGGCGTGGAGGGCTTCCAGACGCTCCTCGGTGCAGAAGCAGTAATAGGCCTTGCCCTCAGCCACCAGCTGCTCGGCATACTGCTTGAACATCCCCATGCGCTCGCTCTGGACGTAGGGGCCGACGGGGCCGCCGATGTCCGGGCCTTCGTCCCACAGCAGGCCGGTCTCCCGCAGGGTGTTGTAGATGACATCCACAGCGCCCTCCACGTAGCGGCCCTGGTCGGTGTCCTCGATGCGGAGGATGAAGGTGCCGTCATCGTGCTTGGCCATCAGGTAGGTGTACAGGGCCGTGCGCAGGTTGCCAACGTGCATATAACCCGTAGGCGAGGGAGCAAAACGGGTGCGGATATGATTGTTCGGCATAATGATTTCTCCTTTTATCGCAATCTTCAAAAATAGTGCCTATCAAAATAGCATATTTGCGATATGCAGTTTGCGGATGCTGCTTGTGCATGAAAAACGCAAACTGCTATAATCTATCATAGGCAAATGAATTGCAAATATCTCTGCCTAAGTTTACCCTCTCCGGCCCTGTTTGTCAACGGAGACCGTAAAGAGGAGCAGTCTTGGCCGCCCCTCTTTGCTTTTTTGAGAAGTTTTTGTCGAATCTGCCCGTTTAGATTGACGAATGACTCAACTTTTTGTATACTGAACAGGAACAAGTTGACAGAATTTTCCTGTTTTTCCTGCACAGGAACATTTTTTGCGTTGTGTCGGCGTAAAAGATGCTCATTCTGCCATCTTTCCGGACACACTGAAAAGGAGAAATGAATATGAAAACAACTGGCATCGTTCGGGGCATCGATTCTCTGGGCCGCATCGTCCTCCCCAAGGAGCTGCGCACCAATATGCACATCGACAAGGACTCGAAGCTCGAGATCTTCGTGGAGGGCGATCAGATCATCCTCAAAAAGCACCGTCCCGCCGGCAGGTGCGATTTCTGCGGTGA
>ENA-OPSX01001173-OPSX01001173.1-human-gut-metagenome-genome-assembly--contig:-NODE-1173-length-11022-cov-2.851919_pt1 | contig 11022 bp, 10 predicted proteins | sample MGYA00241462_ERZ501916 | MGnify/ENA primary metagenome ERZ501916 (study PRJEB25962, sample SAMEA2042113) | human gut metagenome | biome: human gut; feature: human-associated habitat; material: faeces...
GCTCAACGGTCACCTGAGGCAGCTCCCCCACCCGGATGCCCGCCAGGGCGAATATTTTCACCAGCAGGTAAGTCCGCTCCTTTTCCAGTATCCTGGCAGCCTGCAGCAGCCGCAGATACTCCACCCGGCTCAGTTCCGGCTGGAGGCCCTTGTCCGCCTCCAGCTGCCCCACCAACTGCAGGTCCCGCCGCCCCATGTACTCCATCAGCCCGTTGGCGGCAGACAGGTGGGTATTCACGGTGCTGGGGGAATACCCTGCCTCCAGCAGGAATGCTCGCCAAGCAGCCAGCGTTCCCCGGGAGATCTGCTTGTCCGGGGGCAGGTAGTCATAGAGGGCCCGCAGCTTGGCACTGTACATCTGCACCGTGCCCTTGCGGCGTCCCCTGCCGGACAGGTCCGCCAGATAAGCCCGGATGGTCTCCATGCTGAGCTCGGCGCCGGGCCAGTTCGGTGTGCGGTGTGTCTCCCGCGGCTTCAGAGCCTCTGGACTCCTCATCTCCCCGCCTCCTGTCAACAGAATCGCCATTTCCTCCTGTAAGGGACCGAAACAGGGCCTGCAGACCAGGGGCAAATGTGCGCAAAAAAGCCCGCGCAGCCTGCGCGGGCTCAAAAATGGCGCAAAGACAGCAGCCGGACAAAATTCGACGCTTTTCCGGCCATTTTATGCTGCCCAAATCGGTAAAAGCTCTTGCGGCTGGCGGTGCTTTGTGCTAGAATTTGGTTACTGTTAAAATCAATTATGTATGTCTGGTTATTTTTTTGCAGCCATCCGCATCGGAATGGCGATTCTGTCCTATTTCTAACAGACCAGCCCCAGCCGTGCCAGAGTCCCGGCGTGCTCGGTGCCCGTGGAGATCAGGTAAATCCGGGTCGTCTCAATACTGGAGTGGCCCAGGACGTCCGCCAGCTTGGCCACGTCCCGGCAGACACGGTAGAACGTCCTGGCGAACAGGTGCCGCAGATTGTGGGGAAACACCTTGCTGGGTGCCACGCCCGCCTTGTCGCACAGCGCTTTCATCTCCGCCCAGATCTGCCGGCGGGAGATGCCTTTTTCGTTTCTGGTGAGAAAAATCTCGCCGGAAGCGATTTTTTGTTTCCTGGCGTATTTGAGGAGCTTGCGGCAGAGCTTGCCCGGCAGCAGGATGGTCCGGATCTTGCCCTTCAAGGAGATTTCGGCCCTTCCCCGGTACACGGCCTCCACGGTGACATAGCGCACCTCGGACACCCGGATTCCGGTGCCGCAAATGGTTTCCAGCAGCAGCGCCAGCCGTTCCCGGCCCTGGGTGCGGGCGGTCTCCAGCAGGCGGAGGTACTCCGGCCTTGTCAGCTCCCGGCTGTCGTCCCGGAACAGCCGCCGCTGGATGCGCAGGGGCTTCACCCGAAACGCCGGCCAGCCCAGAAATACAAGGAACCGGTTGACCGCCGCCAGCTTGACGTTGATGGTGGCCGGCGCCAGCTTCGCCTCCAGCAAGGCGGCCTTCCAGGCCCCCGCCGCCGCCTTGGACGCCGCCCGGCCGTCCAGCCAGGCGGTAAAATCCGCCGCATCCCGCAGGTATTTCTCGATGGTGGCGGGGCTCTTTTCCTCCCACACCAGGCGCTGCCTGAACGCCTGGAGCTGTTCTCCTGTGATGGTATAGTCTTGCACTGCATATCGCCTCCCGTACAATTATCCTCTATATTTTACCTTCCGGCCGGCTGTCTATGTATCCAATGGATTTTGCGCGGCAGAACACTGCTCTGACACCGACGGATAGGCCCCGGCCCTCTGCTTGCATTGCGGGCCGATTTGACGTATTCTTTAATAAAAAAGGCAGGTGCCAAAAAAAGGGAGGGATCGCCTTGGTGCGGACCGCAAAGCGGACGCCTCTGATTCACGCCGGACGGGCTTTTGTACTGGCCCTGGCGGCCGGACTGGTGCTTGTTGGCTGCATGGAGTGGAGCCGCCGGAACCAGGAGCGGGACCGCATGGGCTATGTCGCCAGCGCCATCGGGGCGGAGACGTATGAGTTTATGCTCTCCGAGATGAGCAAAACCCGCGTTCTGGAGGCCTATCTCATCCAGACCAGCGGGGACTATTCGGACTTCGGCAGGGTCGCCCATGTCCTGCTGCGGGAGGACTATGTGCGAAACGTCCTCTTCGCGCCGGACGGGATCGTGGACGGTGTCTTTCCCCTGGAGGGAAACGAGGATGTCGTCGGGCTGAACATGTACGGGGACGGGGCCGGCAATCTGGAGGCTCAAGCTGCCATCGAAAAAGAGGCGCTGTATATCGCCGGCCCCTTCCAGCTGATCCAGGGCGGCCTGGGCATCGCCGGGCGGCTGCCGGTCTTTCTGACGGACGAACAGGGCCAGCGGTATTTCTGGGGCATTGTCTCCGTGACGCTGGACTTTCCGGCCGCCCTGTCCGGAAGCTCCGTGGAGCGGGTAAATGCCCAGGGCTTCGCCTGCCAAATTTGGCGCATCAATCCGGACGACGGACAGAAACAGGTGATTCTCGAGACGGCGGACCCGCTGCCGGAGGGTGTGCGGACTGTGGACCACGCGCAGGAGCTGTTCAACTCTGTCTGGACCGTCTCCCTGGCGCCCCTGCGGCCCTGGTATCTCCAGATCAGCCTGTGGCTGGGGGTGGCGGTGAGCCTGCTGGTGGCGTTGCTGGCTGCGGCGGGCGTCTACTACGCGGGCCGGCTGCGGCAGCTGCAGCTGGAAAAATCCCAGCGGGCCATCCAGCAGCTGCAGGAGCAGCTGGAGCGGGAACAGGGCAATATGCTGCTGAACCAGATCCGCTCCCACTTCTTTTACCACACCCTCAACGCTCTGCAGGCCCTGATCGTCCTGAAGCCGGAGGCGGCCTACAAAATGGCCGGAGACTTCGCCCGCTACCTGCGGTTCACACTGGACTCCGTCACTGCCGACGGCGGGATCGGCTCCTTCCGGGAGGAGATCCGGGCGTTCCGGGCCTATGCGGATATCAACCAGCAGCAGCTGGGGGACCGGCTGCACATGGTCTACGAGATTCCCGACGTGGACTTTCCCATCCCCCTGCTGACCATCCAACCCATTGTGGAGAATGCCATCCTCCACGGCATCAAGCCCAAGGTGGGCGGCGGAACCGTCTCTTTGAAGCTGGAAGAGCTGCCGGACCACTGGCAGGTCACGGTGACGGACGACGGCGTGGGCTTCGGCCTGGAAGCTGTCCGAGAGAAGGGCTCCATCGGGCTGGAGAATGTGCGGCGGCGCATAGCCCGCTTCCCCGGCAGCGAGCTGCGGATCACCAGCACAGTGGGCATGGGCACACAGGCTGTCCTGACTTATGGAAAGCGGGGGAAAAACATGGAAAATCTTTCAAAATCGACCTGAAAGCGTACGGTTTCCGTACGCTCCATCTGGTACAATAGAAACATGAGACAGGGGTGACCGCGATTGAAAACCATTCTGGTGGACGACATGCTGCTGGATCTGCAGCTCTTCGAGCTGAAATGTGCGGACATGCCTGATTTTGAAATTGTGGGGAAATTCACCGATCCCAACGCGGCCATTGAGTACGCCGCCGGCCATGTGGTGGATTTTGCCCTGCTGGACATCGACATGCCGGGGATGGACGGCATCCATCTGGCCCAGGCCCTGCGGCGGCTGCGGAGCGACATCATCATCGTCTTCGCCACGGCCCACCCGAAGTTTGCGGTGGAGGCGCTGAAGATGAAGGCGGACTACATCATCTTCAAGCCCTTTGACCGGGAGGACATCGCCGATGTGATGGAGCGGGCCAAGCTGCTGCGCCGCCGCCAGTGCAAGCGCATCCATTTCCACACCTTCGGGGCCTTCGACATGCTGGTGGACGGCGAGCCGGTGCACTTCCGCTCCGGCAAGGCCAAGGAGCTGATGGCCCTGTGCGTGTATCGGGACGGGCGGCCGGTGTCCATTCACGAGATCGTGGAAAACCTATGGGGAGAGAACGCCGACGGCACCGGCTACCGCCCCACCATCAAGGAGCTGGCAGACACCCTGCGGGACTATGGCGCGGAGGAGATGTTCCTGCGCAGCCGGGGGAGCCTGCGGGTGCGGATGGACCTGGCGGACTCGGATTTTCAGGCATTCATGAGCGGCGATGAGGACGCCATCTGCCAGTTTCAGGGGGTGTTCATGCAGCAGTATTCCTGGGCGGAGCCCATGGTCTGCACGCTGCAGGAGAAAAAGGAGCTGATGCTTGCCCGCATGGGGAAGCACCGCATGTAAGGAGGGGGCTGAAACTTTGGATGAGTTACTGAGAATGGAGCACGTCAGCAAACGCTTCGGCGATTTCTACGCCAACAGGGACATCAACCTGTCCGTCCGCAAGGGCGAGGTACATACCCTGTTAGGGGAGAACGGCGCGGGAAAGAGCACGCTGATGAACGTCCTCATCGGGCTGTACCAGCCCACAGAGGGAAAGATCTTCCTGAATGGGAAGGAGGTCCGCATCGACTCTCCCGCCCAGGCGGTGAAGCTGGGCATCGGTATGGTGCATCAGCACTTCATGCTGGTGGAGGCCATGACGGTGTTCGAGAACATCATCCTGGGGGACCGGAACACCAAGGGCATTTTCATCGACAAGGAGGCCCGGAAGAAGGAAATCCTGGATCTGGCGGAGCGCTATGGTCTGGACGTGGAGCTGGACCGGCCCATCACGGAGATTGCCGTGGGCGCCCAGCAGCGGGTGGAAATCCTGAAAACCCTGTATCGGGGCGCGGAGCTGCTGATTCTGGACGAGCCCACCGCCGCCCTGACAGACATCGAGGTAGAGGGACTGTTCCAGATCATCCATAAGCTGACGGAGGAGGGCAAAAGCGTCATCTTCATCAGCCACAAGATGCGGGAGGTGCTGCAGATCTCCGACCGTATCACCATTCTGCGCACCGGCGAGGTCATCACCACCCTGGATCGCTCCGAGACCGACGGCCAGGAGCTGGCCAACCTGATGATCGGCCGGGAGCTGGCCCCCTCCCACTACGGCAAGGTGGAGGAGCCGGGCGATCCCGTCATCCAGATGCGGAGCGTGGACTACCACAAAGAATCCAAGCACGCAGGGCTCAGCGGCGTCTCCCTGACCGTGGGCCGGGGCGAGATCGTGGGCATTGCCGGCGTGGACGGCAACGGCCAGAGCCAGCTGGCCCAGGTGGTCACCGGCGTGCTGACGCCGGACGGCGGTGAGGTGGACATGAAGGGCTCCAAGGTGGCTCAGTTCACCCCCAACGGCTTTATTCTGGAAAATGTATCCCACATCCCGGAGGACCGGAACAAGATGGGCCTCATCGGCAATATGTCCGTGAAGGACAATATCGTGCTCAAGGCCACGGACTCTCCGGAGTTCTCCAGTGCCAAGGGCTACTTTCTGAAGAAAAAGGCCATCCGGGACTACGCCCTGAAGATGCAGGAGAAGTACGACATCCGCTGCACCTCTGTGGAGCAGGAGACGCGGAACCTCTCCGGCGGCAACCAGCAGAAGGTGATCCTGGCCCGGGAGCTGGAGGGCAGCCCGGACCTGCTGGTGGCCGTCCACCCCACCCGGGGCCTGGATATCGGCGCTACCCGCTTCGTCCACGACACCATGATCGAGGCCCGGGACAAGGGCTGCGGCGTATTGCTGATCTCCGCGGACTTCGACGAAATCCTGGAGGTTTCCGACCGCATTGTGGTGATGTTCGAGGGGCAGATCATGGGCGTGTTCTCCGGCAAAAATCCTCCCATTGAGGAGATCAGCCTGGCCATGGCCGGGAAATAAGGAGGGGGAGAACGCATGAAAAACAGCGGAAAACTCGTCAGTTTCCTGGTACCCATCATCTCCATCCTGCTGGCCTTCGTCATCGGGTGCATCATCATGGCCGTGCTGGGTGCCAATCCCTTTGTGGCGCTGGAGTCCCTTTGGATCGGTGCCTTCGGCAGCCTGCGGAACGTAGGCACCACCCTGGCCCGCTCCACGCCGCTGATCTTCACCAGCCTGTGCGCCTGCTTTGCATACCGCTGCGGCGTGTTCAACCTGGGTGGTGAGGGCCAGTTCCTGATGGGCTCCATCGTCTGCTGCTACATTGCCACCCAGAGCGGGATCGAAGGACTGCCCGCCATTCTCCTGTGTCTGGTGGGCGGCGCCGTGGCTGGCGGCCTCTGGTCCCTGATTTCCGGCCTGCTGAAGGTCTACCGTGGCCAGAATGAAATGATTATCACCATCATGCTGAACTATGTGGCCACGCTGTTCATGGGCGTGGTATATACCGACTGGCTGCGGGTTCCGCAGACGCAGGCCGGGCCGGAGGCCACTCAGCTCAGCCGCCTCTTCGGCCTGCGGGTCACCTCCGCCTTCGTCATCGCCCTGGCGGTGGGACTGCTGGTGTACTATTTCCTGTTCTACACCTCCAAGGGCTTCCAGCTGCGGGCCGTGGGCCTGAACATGACGGCGGCGGAGTTCAACGGCTTCGCGGTGAAGAAGTACATCCTGATGAGCTTTATCGTCTCCGGCGCCATCGCCGGCCTGGGCGGCAGCGCCGAGCTGCTGGGGACCCAGTTCCGGCTCATCAACGGCTTCGGCAACGGCTACGGATTCGACGGCGTGGCCATGGCCCTGATCGGTCAGCTGCATCCTCTGGCGACCATTGTGGTGGCCATCTTCTTCGCAGCTCTGCGGGTGGGCTCTACCACCATGCAGGCGGCCACCGGCGTGCCCACCAGCGTATCCGACATCATCCAGGCCCTGGTGATCGTGTTCACCGTGGCGGGTCTGGCCATGGTGAAGCTGCCCGGATTCAAGGCGTTCCTGGGAAGGCTGACGGAGAGACGGAAGGAGGCGGCCTGATATGGAATTTGTCATGAACATCATCCTCTCCAGCGTCCGCATGGCCACGCCCCTGATCTTTCTGGCGCTGGCGGAGCTGTACTCCCAGCGGGCGGGCCTGGTCCACATCGGACTGGAGGGCCTGGCCTCTATCGGCTCTCTGGTGGGCTTTCTGGTAAGCCTCATCACCGGCAGCCCCATGCTGGGCGTGCTGGCTGGCGCGGCGGTGGGCATTCTGGTGAACATGATCTTCGCCTACGCTACCGTCACCCTCTGCGCGGAGCAGATCGTCTACGGTATGGCCATCAACATCTTCGCCCCGGCCCTGGCGGCCTTCATCTACCGGGTCTACTTCGGCGCCGGGTCCGAGCTGGTGCAGGTGGGTCTGATGAACACGCTGTCCTCCTCCCTGGGCATCACCTCCGACAACTTCCTGGTCCGCCTCCTGCTGGACCAGACGCCCATGGTGTACCTGGCTTACGGCCTGGTGATCTTCACGGTTATCTACTTCAACCGTACCAAGTCCGGCCTGAACTACAAGGCCGTGGGCGAGTATCCCAAGGCGGCGGCAACTCTGGGCATCAACGTCATTGGCGTGAAGTACGCCGCCTGCGTCATCTGCGGCGCCCTGGCCGGCATCGGCGGTGCCTATCTCACCACCTGCTACGCCAACACCTACGTGGACGGCAACGTGGCGGGCCGGGGCTTCATCGCCCTGGCGGCGGTGATCTTCGGCCGGTGGAGCGGTGCCGGCGTGCTGCTGGCGTGCCTGTTCTTCGGCTTCTGCGACGCGCTGCAGATCCGGCTGCAGGTGGGCAGCTTCGGCGTGCCCTATCAGTTCTTCCAGATGATCCCCTACATCGCCACCGTGGTGGTATTGGCCGGCATCGGCATGAAGAAGGCCGGCCCCAAGAGCTCCGGCAAGCCCTATCTCAAGGAGGAGCGCTGAGGATAATCGCCGCCCACGCGGCTGTTATCAATAGAAGGCATCCACATTTATGAAGAATTGGGAGGAAAGAACATGAAAAAATTATTGGCTCTGCTTCTCACCCTGGTCATGTGCCTGTCGCTGGCGGCGTGCGGCGGCTCCGGTACCGACACCTCCGGCACTGACACGTCCAGCGGAGAAACCGGCGAAGACTCCGGCGACAGCAGCTACCGGGTGGCCATGATCTGCGACTCCAGCATCTCCGACGGCGGGTGGGGCATGTCCTGCTACAACGCCATGGTGGATGCCGCCGCAGAGCGCGGCTGGGCCACGGAGGTCTCCGACAGCATCGCCCAGTCTGCCTACTATGACACCATCATCTCCTATTGTGACCTGGGCTATGACCTGATCTACGCCCCTGGCAACCAGTACACCGACGCCGTCCTTCAGGCGGCGGAGGAGTTCCCCGATGTGGCCTTCGCCCTGCTGAACGGCGGCGAGGACACTCCCGCCAAAGCCGTCAACGGCAATGTGACCTCCCTGCTGCCCAATGCCCAGCAGGTGGGCTGGATCGCCGGTGCCCTGGCCGGTCTTATGACCAAGAGCGGCACGGTGGCCTTCATTGGCGCCATGGAACTGGATACCACCCTGGGCAAGTATAACGGATTCAAGGAAGCCGCCGCCTATGTGGGACAGCAGGAGGGCAAAACCGTCTCCACTCTGGATGTGGTCTACTCCGGCGACTTTTTCGCCGCCGACAAGGGCATTGAGTTTGCCAAGGCCATGATCGACCAGGGCGCTGATGTGTTCTTTGGCGACGCCTCCGCTGTGGACTCCGGCGCACGGCAGGCCATTGACGAAGCCAATGCCGCCAGCGGCTCCGTGAGCATCTATGACATCGCCCAGCCCTCCGATCTGTTGGGCCAGAACGAGTGCATCATCGGCAGCCAGGTGACGGACAATGCCTCCCTTGTGGGCCTGTGCATGGAGGCTGTGGAGGATGGCTCCTTCGGCGGCGAGGTCATCTACGGCACCCTGCAGAACGGTGCCTTGTCCGCGGGTGCCCTCAGCGACCTGGTGCCCGCCGATGTTCAGGAGAAGTATCAGGGCTACCTGGACCAGATGGTGGACGGCAGCTTTATGCAGTAAGATTTATACCCGCAAACCACTGCGGCTCCATCCAGATGCCTGGATGGAGCCGCTTTCCCCCCTGCCCGGGAAACTTCTGCCCAACGGTAGAACGGGGCCTGCAGTGCCGGGCATTGGATGGCGGGCAGCCGCTCCCCTCCTCCCTGGCCCGCAGACGCAAAACGGCCGTGCGATCAAAAATCGCACGGCCGTTTTTCCGATATTCTGCCCCACAGGAACGGCGCGGTCCGCCCTGTTCTTCGGGTCATCAGGAGCGGGAAGCTCTCTCCTCCCGGCAGTCTTCCGGTTTTTTCGTGTGGTTTTTATAGGTATTCCATGTGGGTTCATATTCCGCTGTGGCCTGATTGCCCCACATGGCCCAGCCCTCCCGGTCCCCGCGGGCAAACAGCTCAAGAAACGGCCCTGGAGAGCATCGCTCGATCAGGGGGATGAATTCGTCCGGTTTTCTGGAGTGCTCCCGCTTCTGTGCCCGCAGCAGGTTCACCTGGGACCTGGCCGGGGGCAGCGTCCTGTTCCCGCCGCCCCTGACACCAAAGAGCAGAATTTCCGTCACATTCCGGAAGTAGAACCCCACACCCCGGCCGTCCGGTTCTCCGTCCTTGCGAACCTTCTCCCAGATGATATTGCCCTTGTACTCGAATCCCCAGGCCTTCATGACCGCAAGGCCGTCGGGAAGCAGGGCATTGGGTACCCACAGATACAGATGGCTCTTCTCCGCCGCCACCTGTGCCACCGGCAGCGCCATGATGTCTTCCAGCTCCATGGTCTCGTAGCGATTCAGCCGCTTGTGCTCAGGCGCTACCTTCCCGGTCCGATTCTGGAACCTCCAGGGAGGGTCGGCATATATGGTGGCGTATTTTTGATCGCCGCAGAAACGCAGCAGATTTTCAGATGTTTCCTGGATTGTGCTCATCGATGTACCCTTCCTCCCAATCTGTGATGCACGGTTTCCTGATGCCTACTGCCAGAATGGGGCATCCGCCGTTCCTGCGGGAATCCAAGCGATAGGTCAATTTCCCCATCCAGGTGGTGCTGGCCCCGTACTTCCGCAGAATGGGTTTCCACTGGCGGGTCTTTCCGTCATAGTCGTAAATGGTTTTGAAGATGTCGTTCAGCTCGGCAGAGCGCGTAATGATGATCCCTGCACTGACAAGGTCGCAGTCATAATACGTCCGCATGGCCAGCAGGTCCCGGTCGAACGTCTGATCTTTGCTGTTCCACTCCAGATCGAAGGCGATCCGGTTTTTCAGAAAGTCGATATTATGTCCGTCGATATACCCGGGTATGACCTTTTCCTCAAACGGCTCCTGGGAAAAGCGTCCCCGCTGTTCGGCCTGCCGCGGATAGAACTTGATGTGGAGGTCGCCGGAAATGCGGATCTCGCGCCATCCGCGGGGATACAGCACATCATCAAACTTTTTGGGGATCTTGGTCTCGTTTCCGCCGGACTCCCGAAGATCGTCCGTAGTGATGCGCAGCTGACGCAGGCAGTCCACAATCTCGCTCCACTCCGCCGGAAATGCCTGTGTGATAATCTCAAGCGCGTGATTATAGCTGTAAAATTCAAACTTCTCTAAAAGGTCGGGCGCAATATACTCTCTCAAGTCCAAGGCGGCTGTCCTCCTGTGTTTTAGATATTATAACATCTTTTCCTCCCGTTTTCACCACCATTTTTTGAATGCGCCATAATTTTCAGGGGGTGCCTCTTTTTTACGTTTCACCAATCCGGGTCCCGCAGCCCCCGCCGGGCAGCAAAAATTTCGGAAAGAGGACACATGTTAACAGAGCGCAGCCAGTTGGGTGCTGTGGCAGGATGGTACATTTCCCCAGAGAGTTTTCAGAAGGGGTACGACCCAGGCATTGACGACTATATGGTGAAGCCCGGCGACTTCAGCGGGCTGCTCATGCGGGTGCGGGCACTGCTGCGCCGGGCCAATATTGAGGCCAGCCGGAAGCTGTCCGTGGACGGACTTCTTCTGTATGCCGACGCGCTGACGGCCTCTCTTGCTGGAGCGGAGATCCCCGTGACCATCCGGGAATTCAACATCCTGTACGAGCTGCTGTCCTGCCCCAACCGCACCTTCCCGCTACGGGCACAGGCGGAAGTTCTGTGGCAGCGGCAGACACACTGAAACCCCCGTCC
>ENA-OPSX01001174-OPSX01001174.1-human-gut-metagenome-genome-assembly--contig:-NODE-1174-length-11021-cov-2.574138_pt1 | contig 11021 bp, 6 predicted proteins | sample MGYA00241462_ERZ501916 | MGnify/ENA primary metagenome ERZ501916 (study PRJEB25962, sample SAMEA2042113) | human gut metagenome | biome: human gut; feature: human-associated habitat; material: faeces...
CGCGCCTGCGCGCTGTTACTTCCCTGAATCGGCCGGTCTCTTCCTTATCAGTTCACGGAATTCTCTACCGGTTTCTTATCCAGTGTAATATCTACATTTCTCTCCACATACTGACCATTTTCCAGAGACTGTACCGTTACGGTAACGGTTGTTCCACCCTCATAGTATTTCAGCATGTTGGTTAAATCATCGTATGTCTTGATGCTCTGTCCGTCAAATTTAGTAATGATATCTTTTTCGCGGAGGTCAGACTTGGAAGCTGCGCCGCCTTCCACGATCTTATAGATGAAAACGCCCTGTGGCATGCCAAGCTGCTGGCTGGTTGCCGCATCAATGTTCTTGATCTGAACGCCTAAATACCCCTGCTCTGTATCTGCCACCTGAGTCCTGGTCTTCTTTGTCATCAGAGTATCAATAATATTCTGAGCCTTGGAGATCGGAATTGCATATCCCATGCCCTCCACTGCCGTGGAAGCTGTCTTGGCGGCGTTGATGCCGATGACATTTCCGCTTAAATCAATGAGCGCGCCGCCGCTGTTGCCTGGGTTGATGGCTGCATCTGTCTGAAGAAGATCCCTGCTCACGCCGTCTTCTGTCTGTACAGTACGGTCGAGTGCGCTGATATATCCGACTGTTACGGACTGACCGTAACCGAGTGCATTACCGATTGCCACAACGCCCTGGCCTACCTTGATATTATCGGAATTGCCGAGGCTGGCAATGGCGATCTGGCTCAGTGTATCGGACGGAATATCCTTAAGTGCCACTGCAATCACTGCTAAATCGCTGTCTGCGTCTGTTCCTTTGATTGCGGCATCCACAGGAGTCTGATCAATGAAGGTTACCTTCAGTTCTTCGGCACCCTGTACCACATGATTATTTGTAACGATCAGAAGTTCATCATCATTCTTTCCTACAATAATACCGGAACCGCTTCCTACGCCCTCTCTCTGCATCGGGCCGAAGAATGTCTGGCTCTCATAGATTACTTTGCTCGTAATGGCAACTACTGACGGCATTGCCTTATCAACAATCGCAGATACGTCCATATTGGCAGCCATTCCACTTACCTGACCTGATGTGCTGTCCGAAGATGCAGCCGCTGAACCATCTGATGACGGTAGTGTCTCAGCCTGGCTGATCTCCACCTGATTTCTCTGATTGTAGCTGCCAGCCGCCCAGTTGATTCCAACCATGGTACTTCCGGCTACCACACCGAATACCAGAGCTGCGCCTACAATCGCTGCCGCTCTCTTTACAAAACCTGATTTCTTCTTCGGCGGCTTCGGTCCTTCCGGAACGGGTCCCTGCGTCATTCTCTGATACTGGTGCTCCTGATAATGCGGAATTCCCTGCTGCCCGCCATAGGACTGCTGATTCTGTGACGTCTGCTGATAACCATAGGAGGAACGGTATGCGTTTTGGCTTTGACCGTTCTGGCTTCCCTGATATGCGTTCTGCCCGCTCTGGCTGCCCTGATATGCGTTCTGTCCACTCTGGCTGCCCTGATATGCATTCTGGCCGCTCTGGTATGGGTTCTGTCCCATCGGCTGCGCAGGTCTGTATGTCTGCTGATTCTGAGCCTGGTTCATTCCCTGACTCTGGTTCACGCCCTGGCTCTGGTTCACGCCCTGGCTCTGATTCATTCCCTGGCTTTGATTCACGCCCTGGTTCTGATTCATCCCCTGGCTCTGGTTTTCCGTATAGGGCTGCTGTCCATATACGGATCGGCTCTCCTGTCTTGTGTACTCCGGCTGAGTCTCTTTACTCTCATAGCCGTTTTCACGTGCTGCTTCTTCCGGGTCCGGATCTCTCATTGTAAAGTTCGTTGTAATAGGTTCTTCTTTATGTTCTTCAGGAGTCGTACGGCCCAGATCGTTGTTTTCATTTTCGTTATACATAAAAACTATCCCCTTTCCTGTTTCCTTTGTTTTCTTTTGATATTTGAAGTCTATCAATGAAATGTGACTATTTTGTGATAAAATTATATTCAATATGTGAAAATCGCAAAAAAAGACATCTTCCGGGCTTTTAAAGTCCTGAAAGATGTCTTTTTGAATGTCTTAAGTATGCTTTATGCCGCGTTTGGCGGTGGTACCGTGATTACATCATCGTTCCCTGAACCGCCCGGCTGTACGGTTCCTCCGCCTCCTGGCCCTGCTGAACCGCCCGGTCCCGGAGATGTTGTCTCCGGTGCGCTGGTGGACTCATGAGGCGCCGTCGTAGGCTTTACGCCAGGTCCCGTGCTGGAATCCGACGATTCCGTGGTCTCATCTCCCGGTGAGGAAGGTTTAACCGCCGATGTCGTCTCTCCCGGTTTCGTCGGACTGGTTGGCTTCGTGCCATCTGCCGTGGTTTCTCCCGGCTTCGTCGAACTGGTCGGTTTCGTGCCGTCTGCCGTGGTTTCCCCTGGTTTCGTCGGCTTCGTACCATCCGCTGTGGTCTCTCCCGGTTTCGTTGGCTTCGTGCCATCCGCCGTCGTCTCTCCCGGTTTCGTCGGCTTTACAGGATCTCCGTTCTCATCCGTCTCCTCGATCGATGTGCCCTCTGATGTGGACTCCCGCTCGTCAATCTCATCGGATTCCTTCGTCGTTTTCTTTGTCTCATCCGTCTCCTTCGTCTCTTTTGGAACGTATCCCTGATCCGTCGGAACATGATCTACACTGACTCCCTTTTTATACATACCGGAATCAGCCGAGATCTTCGCACTGATCTTCTTCACCAAATCAGTCGTCTGGTATCCCTCTTCTCCATACAGGAATTTGTGGAGTTCCGTTACATTCGACTCCAGTGTCTGAGGAATAACACAGTCTCCCTTCTTACCCATAATCATGGAATCCCGGGCAAATGGGAAGCCGCCGGTTTCACCGATATGGTATTTGCCGATATCGAGAATCAGGCTGGTTAAATCGCTGAATGACAGCGATGTCTCGACCTGTTCCACTTCCATCAGAAGAATCCGGTTCAAAAGGCCGAGATCGGCCTGTTTTGCTTTTTCAAATGCCTTCTGAATAACCAGACGCTGACGCTCTGTTCTGGCATAGTCCGTATCCATCAGACGGAGACGGCCATAAGCAACTGCCTGGATTCCATCCAGATGCTGGACACCCGCCGACTTAAGCTGAGTGGACGGCACGCCGGTCTTTTGTACAGTCTCTGTAATAAAGGAATTGATGTAGCGGAATTCTGCCTTACTGATATCGATTCCATCGATACCGCCCAGCATATTGATGCCATCTGCCACAGATTTCCAGTTAAAGGTCACATAGTCCTCGATATTTAAATCCAGGTTCCGGTTCAGTGCCGCCAGCGCCTGCTCGGCGCCGCCGTTCGCATAGGCGGAATTGATTTTATTATAAGTTCCACCGCTGCTGGTGTTTAAATACGTATCACGGAAAACGGATACCAGCTTAATCTCTCCCGTATCGCGGTTGATGTTGCAGAGCATGATCACGTCGGTATTCGTTCCCTTATGTACGTTTCCATCTCTGCTGTCCACACCAAACACAGCAATTGTCATATATCCCTGCATATGTTCCGTCTTAGCGACAGGCAGTTCTGTATTCTTTACCTTGCTCTTGTCAAAATCGTTGGAATGAATCAAGGAACTGTTTAATCGCAGCGCATAACCATAAAACCCAATGCAAATCAGTGTCAGTACTTCCGCGACTGCCATAACAATGATTCTTCTGATTTTTTTCTTCTTCGCAGCCTGTGCCGCCGAACGGCTTGCTGCTGCCCGGTTCGCGGCGTCCTGAGGCTTCCTTCCTCCCATTCCGCCTGAACCGCTTCCGCCGTCACCGATCTGAAGCGAGGCTCCCTGAAGCGTCTGACGCCTCGGCTCATAGCCGGAGGTTCCTGAGGATCTCCCGGCGCCGCCCTGAGACTGTCCATTCCCGGAAGGTCTTCCAGTTGTTCTCGCCATTCCGCCCTGAACCGGATTTCCTCCGTCCGGTCTTCCGCCTTCCTGTCGGGCCCTGCCATTTCCATTACCCGCCGCTCCGGCCTGTCTCATACCGCCCTGGGTCTGTCCGTTTCCTGCATTCCTGGCAGTTCCGCCCTGGGGTACGCCATTTCCGGATTGCCTGAAATTTCCGTCCTGCATTCCACTATTTCCTGCGGCCCTGGAGTTTCCTCCCTGCATTCCGCCATTTCCTGCGGCTCTGGAGCTTCCTCCCTGCATTCCGACGTTTCCTGCGGCTCTGGAGCTTCCTCCCTGCGCACCGGCACTTCCTGCTGTTCTGGCGCTGCCGCCCTGCATTCCGCTGTTGCCCTGCATCCTGGTGTTCCCGCCCTGCGGTCCGCCGTTTCCCGATGCTCTGCCGGTACCTGCGGAAGGCCGGCCATTTCCCTGCGCACTCTCAGACGGGCGGCCCATGGGTCTTCCCGTCTGCTGTCTTCCATATGTGTCACCGTCCGCATCGCTATATCCTGCGGTACTTAAGTCATCATCCAGATAGTAAGCATCTTCCGAAGTTCCGTGTTCACTGTTTCTGGCCCTGCTCCGCCCATTCGGGCCGGAAGCGCGGTCTAACTCATCATCGTATTCCTTGCTCATGTAAATAACCTCATCCTCTGGTGCCTGCTGTACCGGACATTACTCAGTACGCATTTTTATTGATAAACCCTTTGAACACAGTAAGAAACAAAATCTTAAAATCAAATCCAAGGGTCCAGTTCTCGATGTAATATAAATCGTGCTCAATTCGTTTCGTGATGGAGGTATCTCCACGGTAGCCGTTGACCTGCGCCCAGCCGGTAATCCCCGGACGGACCTGATGCTTAATCATATACCGCGGTATCTCCTCTTTAAACTTCTCTACAAACAGCGGACGCTCAGGTCTCGGTCCCACCAGGCTCATATCGCCCATCAGAACATTAAAAAACTGAGGCATCTCGTCAATACTGGTCTTTCTGATAAACCGGCCGACCGGTGTCACACGCGAATCGTGGGGCGTCGTCCATTTGCTCTTCTCCTCAGAAGGCGCCTGAACCACCATGGACCGGAACTTGTACATCTTAAATGGTCTGTTATGAAGTCCCACCCGTTCCTGGCTGTAGATCAGCGGTCCCGGGGAAGTCAGCTTGATAAGCACAGCCGTCACCAGCATCACCGGTGAAAACAGCACAAGCGCAACAATGGCGCCGAAGATATCAACAATCCGCTTCATGATGGCGTTGACCGGATCGGTCAGCGGCACGTGCCTGATGTTGATAACCGGCAGCCCCTGTAAATCCTCCGTATAGGGACGGGTCGGTATGATATTATTATAATCGGGAATAAATTTGGTATGGACGCCTGATTTTTCACAGGAAGCCACGATTTTTTCCAGGTTTGCATATTCGTCAATGCTCAGCGTGATGGCAATCTCATCGAGAGAATTGAGCGCCAGGATCTCATCCAAATCGCTCACCGTGCCGATCACATGGATCGACTTATACTCGGTTCCCCATTCCTTATGGTCATCCAGGATACCCTTGACCTGATAGCCCCACTCCTGATTCTGCTGCACCCGGTCGATAAAGCCTTCCGCGGCGCGGCTGTAACCAATGAGCAGAATATGCTTCTGATTATAACCCTTGGAACGCATGGAATGAAGTACGTAACGGATCAGATTCCGCTCCAGCGTTTCCAGTATGATGTTAATCGCGAAGAAATAAAATACCATTCTCTTCGAGAAGTTCCAAAAGTATGGGTTCTTGTTAAGAAGAAACAAGACCATGGTAACAAGCAGAAACCCAATAAGATTGGCCTTACAGATATTGGCAAACTCATATCGCCTCTGCTGCACCCGTTTCGGCGCATAGAGGTGGAATATACCGTAAAGCAGCAGATATCCCGGTACAATTATGATGAGCGCAGCAAAATAATACTGCGGTGCCAGCAGCTTCTTTTCTGGGCTGAATAACCGGTTTCCCATAAGCAGGATAAACCACGCCAGAGCATAGGAGGCGATAATAACCAGCCCATCCAGCACTACATGAAATCCGTTCAGTTTTTTCTGATTGTCCTTTATCATAGCAGCATAACCTTCCTGTCGTACGACGAAAACCTAACTTGTCCATGATAATTTCTCGTATATTATACATGATAATGTACCATGATGCCATTAAATAATTCTTAAATCGCCGTAAGTTTTTTTAATCTTCTCTTGAGAAATTCCCACACATAGAGAAGTGTGCCGGTAAAAAGTTCCCACTCAATCTGCAGATAATTCCCGATATGTTCTGCCCGGAACGGCACTTTTTTACATTTTCCCAGTGTCTTAATTCCCTCGGAAAAGCCTTCCGCGTAATCGGCAGCAAAGCCCATTTTTTTGAAAAACAGGTATTTAATACCGGTCCCGATCAAAAGGAACGGCAGATTAAACAGCAGCTGAAGAAGCGGCATGTTCTTATAATTCAAATAGAGATTGTTTCTCGCCGCCAGTTTTACCTTAAAGGAATTGTACTTGGAACCGCTGGTTCCGCTTCCCACGTGGTAAAGCTCTGCGGCAGGACAGTAAACATTGTCGTATCCGTAGATCCGCGCCCGGTAGCCGACATCAACATCCTCCAGATAGGCAAAATGCGACTCGTCAAAGTATCCAATCTCCTCGAAGACGTCCCTCCGGTAGATCGCCGCCGCCGCGCAGGCCGCAAACACCCGGCAGGGCTTTTTATATCCGGCAACCGGCTGTCCGACGCCTCTCTGGAACGCCCAGCCGAGCAGGCTGTACATGTCCCCCGCATCGTCCATCAGCTCCTTATGATGCAGCTGGATGATCCGGCTGCTCACAGAAAATATCTTCGGAGACCGCTCGATCATCCGGATCATTTCCCGGATATAATCCGGCTTCGGCTCCGTATCGTTATTTAACAGGATGACATAGGGCGTCTCCGCTTTTTTGATGCCAATATTGACCGCGCCCGGAAATCCAATATTCTCAGGAAGAAATACCGAAGGAATTCCACTCTCCTTCAGCCATTCCACGCTTCCATCCGTCGAACCGTTGTCCACCACCAGCACATCAAAGTTTTTCTCACTCTGTGCCTCCAGTGCTGCAAAACACGGTTCCATAAATTTAAGGCCATTATAGTTTGGAATAACGACTGTTACTTTACCTGCCATCTCATACCTCCAGCCGATAAGGCTCCCCGATTTTCTCCTTGCGCAGGTCGCGTAAGGCAAAGTTGGATTTGCGAAGCGTCAAGTTGGGATTGTAATATGGATCTCCGTCCTTTAAAATATCCGGCCACCTGTCCGCAAACAGCTTAATCTCCCGGTTAAACCGTTCCACCTTCTCCGGCGTATCCTCCAGCCCACGCGATTTGGACTCATAGTGGTAGAAAAGCGCATACGGCGCATATACCACAAGCTTGCCCAGGGACCGGATCTTCATACAGTAATCGATATCATTAAACGCTACGGCTAACTCCTCCGCGAAGCCGCCAGCCTTTTCAAACAGCGATTTTTTACTCATCATGCAGGCCGCTGTCACCGCGCTGTAATCCTGGGCACACATAGCCCTGTTGAAATAGCTGCTCTCCGCCCGGTGCAGGCCGATAAAGGTATGACCGGCGATGCCGCCGAATCCCACGACCACTCCCGCATGCTGAATCGTATCGTCGGAATAGAGAAGTCTGGCTCCCACGATTCCCACGTCATCTCTCTGACAGAAGCCCAGCAGCTCCTCAATGCTCTCGGGATTAATCAGCTCCGTATCATTGTTTAAGAACAGGAGATACTCTCCCGAGGCCGCCGTCACACCGAAATTATTGATTGCAGAATAGTTGAATTCCCGCTCCCATTTTACCACATGTATGAAATCAAACTCTTTCTGAATCCGCTCATAATATTGGAAGGTCTCCGGTTCCGTGCTGTTGTTCTCTACGATAATGAATTCCAGATTTTTATAGGTGCCCTTCTCAATCAGGGAACGCATGCAGACATCGAGATCCGCGGTATGATCCTTGTTCGGAATGATGACTGAGACCAGAGGATTCCCGGTTATCTCGAATTTCGTATGGTAGATACCGTAGTCCACGCCCTTTTCCACAGACAGTGCCCGGATTCCCATGCGTTCATAATGAGCCTGAATGGCCCGCGCCCCCGCCTCGAAGGCGTAGAGTTTGCTCTCCGGATTGCTGGAGGTGGAATTCTGATGGCAGCGCCAGTGATACAGCGCCTTCGGCACATGGTAAATCTTTCTGGCCTTCTCCGTGCAGCGGAAAATGAAGTCGTAATCCTGGGCTCCGTCAAACTCTTCTAAAAAGCCCCCGACCTCATCTAATAATTCCCGGTTTACTACGAATAAATGGCAGATATAGTTCACACTCGTCAGCAGATCCGGATTAAAGTCAGGCTTGAAATGCGGTTCAAACAATTCCCCGCCGTCAATATCCAGCTTATCCTCATCCGTATAGACCACGTCGATCTCCGGATCACGGTTGATCGCCTTCACACACTCAAACAGCGCATCCGGAGCCAGCGTGTCGTCGTGATCGGCCAGAACGATGAAATCGCCCTTCGCCATATCGATGGCAGCGTTGGTATTTCCCGCGATTCCCTTATTTTCACCCAGAACCACGTAGCGGATTCTCTCATCCTTCATGGCATACCGCTTAAGCACGCGCTCCGCGCTCTCGCCTCTGGGGCTTCCGTCCGCCACGCAGACCTCCCAGTGCTTATAGGTCTGTGCCCTTAAGGAATCCAGCATGGCCGCCAGATACCGCTCCGGCGTCTTGTAAGCCGGAATCACTACGGACAGCTTCGGCATATAATCGAATTCCACCGATTTCTGCGCCTCCAGCTCTTCGTCACTCGTCTTCGTCAGCTGGTACCATTCCGGATAATCGTAATCACTGTCAATCCCCTGAAGCTTGTGGCTCGACTTCAAAAGAAACGCTTTTAAGCCGTTTTCCTTCCAGAACTCGATGGCCGAATGGAGCGTCTCCTTATTCATCATACTCTTTAGCTTCGCATGCTTCTTATGCGCGGAGCTGTTGTGCTTCTCGATGATCTCCGTGTTCAGCTTCACCCTGGAGGTCTTTCCGTCACACCGAATCACCAGAAAACGGTCCTCGTTATCATCTCTCACATAAGGAATGCGGATATCAAATCCGAAGTCCTTCTCATATACGGTCTTAAAATAGTTCTGGCTGACGTCATCGCGGCGCACCGGAACGTACTTAAACTCCACGTTCTTCTGATTCTCATCCTGGACAGTGAATAAAACCTCTGCTTCCGGACTGCTTCCGATCACCCAGCCATTTAATACGATTGAATTTTCGCGGATACGCGCCACATCGATCTTGTATTTCATACGTTCTCTCCATCCTCTAAGGAAGCCGCGAAAAGGTCCGCGTCCTCACAGTTTTCCAGGCCGTCTTCCTCTTTTTCCGCCGCATTTCCCGCCGCAAAATTAAGTCTCTCTTCCTCAATGACGAGCGGCCGCTTCATCACCCTCGCATTGATGGACAGAATATATTCTCCCATAAGGCCGATAAAGAATATCTGCACGGACCCCAGGAAACACATGCCTATGAGCACCGGCGCCATACCTGCCGGAAAACGGTCCCAGTACATCAGCTTCATGACCAGATAGACCACAGCCACCACCATGCTGATGAGAGAACAGATGCTTCCGAAAATAGTCGCCAGACGAAGTCCCGCCTTCGTATAGGAAGTAATGCTGAGCATTGCCGCATCGTAAAGCTGGTAAAAATGATTTTTCGTCTCACCCGCCCGCCGTTTTGGCTGCTCATAGGGAATCTGTTTGATCTTGAAACCGAGTTCCGCGACGATACCTCTGAGGAACGGGGTCGGATCGTCCAGATTCCGCAGCACTTCGATAAAATCCCTGTCATACAGACCGGAACCGGTAAACTGCTCGATCTGCTCCACGTCAGACAGCTTCTTCATCATCTTATAGTAACAGCCCCGCAGCCAGTACATCAGCCGGTTTTCCTTGCTGCTGGTCTTGATTCCTATGACAATTTTATATCCCTTTTCCCACTCATGGACGTACTGCGGAATCAGCTCCACCGGGTCCTGGAAATCCGCTACCATCTCGATCACGCAGTCTCCCGTGATCTGAAGCATCCCGTAATACGGGGAGTTAAACTGCCCGAAATTCCGTGCATTAAAGATCGCCTTAATCTTCGGATTCTCATCACACAGCTGTCTGATTAAGCTCCTTGTATGATCCTGCGAGTCATTGTCGATGAAAACAAGTTCGTAATCGTACTCCGGAAGGTCCTTCTGAAGCGTTTTAATGACCGCCTCGCTGATCGGTACGACATTCTCCTCCTCATTGTAACATGGAATCAATACGCTAATTTTCTTCATCCTGGTGCTCCATTTCTCTCTTTATCATTTCCGTAATGCCGCGGCCAAACGTATAGCTCTCTCTAAATCCGCCCGTCATGGCCTCCATGCGGCTGACATCCGGGCGTATGGACAGCGCGCCTTCCTTTGCCTGAACAAAGGTGCCGAACTCCAGCGTTCCGCGCTTTCCGGCAAGTTCAAAAACCTCTTCCACAAAAGATTTGAGTACCCTTGTGTCACGGCTGGCAATATTGACTGCCGCGCCCTTTTTACAGGGCTTGTCCTTCATCTGCTCATACAGGCGGCCCACCGCCTCCACGGCATCATCGATGTACATAAAATTCCATTCGTGGAGGCAGGCGCTTAAACTCACCCGGCCTCCACGCGGCAGCTCCCTCACAAGCGTGGATATGATGGACCACGGATGGTCCCCGTACCCATAAACGCTGAAGAATCGCAGATGGCAGAGATTCACGACATACCTTTCACAGACCGGCACTGCCTGCCGGAAAAATTCCAGCTTGGCCTTCCCGTATTCATTGACAGGACTGCATTCCATCTCTTCCGTCATCACACCGCGGCCATCTTCGATCACTCCGTATTCCACCCGGGAGCCCGCATCCATGAATACGCGGCATCCCAGACGGTGCGCCGCTTCCACACAGGCCAGAGAGCCTCTTATATTCCCCGCCTGAACCTCCGGCGAGTCAAT
>ENA-OPSX01001178-OPSX01001178.1-human-gut-metagenome-genome-assembly--contig:-NODE-1178-length-11004-cov-2.522148_pt1 | contig 11004 bp, 8 predicted proteins | sample MGYA00241462_ERZ501916 | MGnify/ENA primary metagenome ERZ501916 (study PRJEB25962, sample SAMEA2042113) | human gut metagenome | biome: human gut; feature: human-associated habitat; material: faeces...
TGGAAGGGGATGGCAAAAGGGGCAGCCGCGGCCATGGAGGCCGTGAATTCCCATCGTGATATTCTATTTCTTGGCAGCACTGCCGGAGCGGTTCTTTCTCTGGTGAGAAAGCTGCTCCGGGTCTGAGCTGTTTCGCTGCAGCACTCTTAAATATACGAATTCTATGGCAAACAATTTTCTTTCCATCTGCGGGCGTACTCCTTAGGAGAACACCCGCATTCTTTTTTAAAATACCGGGAAAAGTGGGTGATATCGGAAAATCCGCATTGCCGGGCCGCCAGATTAATCGGAAGCGCTTCATTTGTGAGCAGATTCTTGGCTTTTTCCAGGCGGACGGAGAGAAGGTCTGCATGAGGGGTACTCTGGAAAAATTTCTGGTAACAGGCAAAAAACTGACTCTTCTCCAGGTTTGCCCTGCGGCACAGATCTTCTGTCGTCCAGGGCTTTTCATAGTTACGGAGCATATCGAGACGGAGACTTAAGAAGATCTCATACAGTTCCCGGTTCTCCACAATGTCAGTATTCTCTCCGGCCATGGCCCGGGCTATGGCAATAAACATCTCATTCAGCAGAAAATATTCTTTTTCCTCCGCAAATGGGCGGGATGCGATCCGTTCTTCCTGAAGCTCTCTGATGTACTCATCGATTTCATCGGGATTTCCAGGATAAAAAATGGAGTTTAACGGAATTTTAAAGCGTTCGATGAGCGTATCGGAGCACGAAAAATGGATATAACTGTTCCGGAATTTTTGAACAGCCTCATAGTGCTGCATGGTCTGAGGCGTATACAGGATGCAGGCATTTTCCCGGGCCAGTGTGAGTTCTTTATCCAAGTAGAATTTCATCGGAGTTTTCAGCAGCAGGAATAAGTAGTCACCACTGCCTCCCGGTCGGTAAATCCTGTCTTTTGGCGGATTCTGCCGGTTGTATTCACAGAAATGTATTTCAAAATTGAGCATGGCCCTTCCTCCTGTTTCTGATTCTCTTACATCTGCCGTATGGTCGTTTCGTTTCATTCTTTATCGGATGATAACAGTATAAACATAATCGGAGAAAAAATCAAATGCTTCGGAGAAAAGTCACTGGTTTTTTCTCCTGGACCTGATAAGATATGAGTAAAGAATATACAGTTAAAAAAGGAGAATGACAGAATGAAAAAAGCAGAAATTATCATTGATAAGTATTTCCTGACAGGCAGTGTTGATAAGAGAATATATGGTTCCTTTATTGAACATCTGGGACGTGCCGTTTACGGTGGTATCTACCAGGAAGGGCTTGCCTCCTCCGACGAACAGGGCTTCAGAAAAGATACTCTGGAACTGGTAAAAGAGCTGGAGGTGCCGATTGTGCGCTATCCGGGCGGCAATTTCGTATCGGGCTTTCACTGGGAAGACAGCGTGGGACCGAAGGCACTAAGACCTGCAAGAACCGATCTGGCATGGAGAGTGATTGAGACAAATCAGTTCGGACTGAATGAATTCGCAGACTGGTCCAAGAAGGCCGGTAGTGAGATGATGATGGCAGTCAACCTCGGAACGAGAGGTCCGGAGGACGCGAAAAATCTGCTGGAATACTGTAATTTTGAGGGCGGCACCTATTACAGTGATTTGAGAAAATCTCACGGCTACGCAAAACCTCATGATATCAAGCTTTGGTGCCTGGGCAACGAGATGGACGGAAAATGGCAGATGGGTCATAAGACAGCGGGAGAGTACGGAAGAATCGCTTCGGAGACGGCCCGCATGATGAAGTGGCTCGATCCGGAGATTGAGACAGTGGCCTGCGGCAGCTCCAGTCTGACCATGCCTACGTTTGGAGACTGGGAGTACCAGGTTTTAGACGAATGCTATGACGAAGTAGATTATTTATCCCTGCATCAGTATTACGGAAACCGCAGCGACGACACGGCAGATTTTCTTGCCTGCTCCAAGGGAATGGATGATTTTATCTCGGGAGTCGTATCAATCTGTGACGCGGTGAAGGCTAAAAAGCACGGCGGAAAGAACATCAATTTATCCTTTGACGAGTGGAACGTGTGGTATCACAGCAACGAGCAGGACAAGGAAATCAAGGCGTGGGATCAGGCGCCTCACCAGCTGGAGGATGTCTATAACTTTGAAGACGCGCTTCTGGTAGGAAGCATGCTGATCACCATGCTGAGACATGCGGACAGAGTGAAGGTCGCCTGCCTGGCCCAGCTTGTCAATGTAATCGCACCGATCATGACATCGGATACAGGCGCCTGGCGTCAGACCATATTCTATCCATACATGCACGCCAGCGTCTATGGGAAAGGCACCGTTCTGATGACTCAGATCAAGGCCCCGGTATATGAGAGCCGGACCTATGGTACCGTATCCACCCTGGACTGTGTATGCATCTGGGATGAGGAGGCGGAGGCCGTAACGATTTTCGCGGTTAATAAAGATCTGGAGGATGATGCAGAAGTCTCCTGTGATTTCCGTCAGTTTGAAGGGTATCAGGTGGAGGAACATATCGTTCTGACCCATAACGACATGAAAGCAGTCAACACAGAAGCAGCGCCGGATACGGTGAGTCCGATCCATTCAGAAGCTTCTAAACTGGAGAACGGTATTTTCTCCACTGTTTTCGGCAAACACAGCTGGAACGTAGTACGTTTGGTAAAGAAGCACGAAACAGTGAAATAATAACAGAATTATGAAACAGTGAGATAATAACAGCACGAACAGAAGGAGCCGGAGAACCATTTGCCGGTTCCTTTTTGCATGCATGGAAGAGAAAAACAAGGGGCGAAAGTCGAGAGAAGTGAGTCGAGAAAATTGTAGAATGTGCACAAATAAAAAACACTTTTTTGTAGAAAAATCATATTGTGTGCAATTTCTCTTTTTGTTATTATAAGTCCAGGAACTTTGAAAACGCTTTCAAAAAAAGAATGCAAAACATGACAGCATTGAGGTAAAACATGACAGCATCGATTTACGACGTAGCAAAGCGGGCGGGAGTTTCTATCTCAACCGTTTCCAGGATTTTGAATAACAGCGCCAATGTAAGTGATAAGAAGGTACAGGCCGTAAAAGAGGCGATGGAATATTACCAGTATGAACCGAATCAGTTCGGAAGAGGACTGGTGAAGCAGAGGTCCAATATGATAGGAGTCTATACTCCATTTCACTCCGGATCGGTGTTCGAATCCTCCTACACTCTGGAATTGTTAAAGGGAATCGAGAGGGTTCTGACAAGACATAATTACAGTATGGTATTGATCAGTGAGTCGGAGGAATATTCGAACCGGGTGAAGGGGAGTCCGCGTTTCATGGAGTATGTCAGGCAGAGAAGGATTGACGGTCTTCTCTTAAGCGGGCTAAACGGCAAATCCATGGATGAAGAGGCGTTGAAACAAATCCTGGATGAAGAGTATCCTGTGGTATACATAGGGAAAAAGTTTCACAAGAAGGGAATTAATGTTTACGCTCAGTACGAAAGCTATATGCATCAGATGATTGAAACGCTGTATGCTGACGGGCACCGGAAGATCGTCCTCTATTTTTACACGACTCATGAGAATTATCTGGCCGGCATTGTAAAGAAGGCAAAAGAAGAGCTGGAAGAACTGGAACTGATTCCGATCGCGCTTTCACATATGACGGATATCCGGCCGGATCTTATTGCAGATTTCAGAAAGTATGTAATAGGCGGCGGCTGTACCGCCATCTGTTCGCCGGGCATTGAGACGACCCAGATTATATTGAGTGTATGCGGAGAACTGCGGCTTTCTGTGCCGGAGACTGTGTCGATCCTGTCCGTTGAACATAAGAGTGGCGAAGGGCGGCGGTTGTTTCCCCAGATTTCAGCGTTCTTTGTACCCGCGAAGGATATGGGCAGCGGAGCGGCAGAGCTGCTGCTGGACATGATAGAAGACTGCCCGCTGGAGGAGACCTCCAGGGAATATGAAACAAAGTTTTTTGACAGAGAATCAATAAGGCAGCTTTAAAGGGCAGCCTTTTGATCGCTCTTTTTTGAAAGCGTTTTCTGAAAGCGTTTTCAAAAACAATGATGGATTTACAGAGCGCCACAAAGGTATACGGTTATGCGGCATGACGGGTGCTCGCGCCAATTTGCAAGATGAATTGAAAATCTTCATCAGAAAGAGAGCGGATAAAAGAGTACAGCAGTTACAGAAAAATAAGATAAGACAGGAGGAGTATCATGAAGGCAATTATGGTGATGTATGATTCCCTGAGACGCGATTTACTGGAATCATACGGTTGTGACTGGACGAAGACGCCGAATTTCAAAAGGCTGGCGGATTTAAGCGTTCAATTTGAAAATTGTTATGTGGGAAGCATGCCATGTATGCCGGCGAGAAGAGAGCTGCACACAGGCAGAATCAACTTTTTCCACAGAAGCTGGGGGCCGATGGAGCCGTTCGACGACTCGATGCCGGAGATTCTTAAAAAGGGAGGTGTCTACACCCATCTCGTCAGCGACCATCAGCACTACTGGGAGGATGGGGGCTGTACCTACCACAACCGGTATTCATCCTGGGAGATTTCCAGGGGGCAGGAGGGCGATCTGTGGAAAGCGGATTTGTCATACCGCTATGACCGCGGCACCGTATTTAAGAATAAGGAGGTCATGCTGAGTTATCCGCCTTACAGACGAATGATGGCTCAGGACGCGGTCAACCGCAGCTATATGGATACCGAAGAGAAGACCTCCCAGGCGGTTACATTTCACCAGGGGCTGGAATTCATCGAGAAAAACCACGGGGAGGACAACTGGTTCCTGCAGATCGAGACCTTCGATCCCCATGAACCGTTCTATTCACTGAAGGAGGACAAAGCGCTCTATCCCCATACCTTTCTGGGAGATGCGGCAGAGGAAGCCGACTGGCCGCCTTACGCGGCAGTGGCGGAAGATGAGAATACGGTTCAGCACGTTCGTTACGAATACGCGGCGCTGCTTTCCAAGTGCGACCGGTACCTGGGAAAGGTTCTGGATATGATGGACCAATACCACCTGTGGGACGATACCATGCTTATCGTCAATACGGATCACGGCTTTCTGCTGGGAGAGCACGGATGGTGGGGAAAGACCAGCATGCCGATCTACGAAGAGATTTCCCATACACCGCTGTATATTTACGATCCCCGCAGAAAGGAGTGCGCCGGAATCCGCAGAAATGCGATCGTACAGACCATCGATCTGGCGCCGACACTGTTAGAATTTTTCGGAATGGAGATACCGGAGGACATGGAAGGAAAGCCGCTTGCCGGCGTAATGGATTCGGATGAACCTATCCGGAAATATGCGGTGTTCGGATACCATGGAAGTCAGGTGGATGTGACAGATGGCCGGTATGTGTATATGCATGCGGCGGAGCATCCCGAGATTCCTGCCTGCGAGTACACGCTGATGCCTACCCATATGCGGTATATGTTCCGCCCGGAGGAACTGGCGGGGATGGAACTGGCGGAGCCATTTTCCTTCACGAAGGGCTGCAGGGTCATGAAGATCGAGAGTAAGGACCATATGGGAGACACGACGTCATTCGGTTCTCTGCTGTTCGACTTAAAAGAGGACCCGGATCAGGAACATTCCCTGGAGGATGAGGCTGTGCGCGCACAGATGAAGGCTTACATACGAGAATATATGGAGAAAAATGACGCTCCGAAAGAGCTCTTTCGCCGTCTGGGTTTCGAGGAAGAGAGGTTGGTATGAAAAAACGCCCGAACATAGTGATTATCAATCCGGATCAGATGCGGGCGGATTCCATGTTCCATCTGGGAAATCCGGCGGCGGTTACGCCAAATCTGGATGAATTGGCAAAAGAGGGGGTATCCTTCGCACATGCATTCTGCCAGAATCCGGTGTGCACCCCCTCGCGGTGCAGCTTTATGAGCGGCTGGTATCCCCATGTAGCAGGACACCGTACCATGAATCACATGATGCATGAGCACGAGCCGGTTCTCTTAAAGCGTCTGAAGGAGCACGGGTATCATGTCTGGATGAACCAGCGAAATGACTTGCTGCCGGCACAGAATCCAGAGTATTATAAAAGCTATTGTGATACTTATTTTACTGTCGGAAATGATCGGAAGCCGGATGCACTGCCCAGGGAGTCATTCCGGGGTGAACCGGGAGGAAAGAATTTCTATTCCTTTTACCGGGGCAGGCTGCCGGAGCATAAAGACCTGGATCAGGTCTGGACGGAGGGCGCGGCGGAATTTATCCGGGACTATGAGGAGGAACGGCCATTCTGTATCTTTCTGCCCCTGATGCTTCCCCACCCGACCTATCAGATCAGCGAGCCGTATTTCAGCCGTATTGACCGGAAGAAGCTGCCGGAACGGATTCTGCCTCTGGAGGGATATAGGGGAAAATCCAGAATGCAGAGAGAACTGGCGGTACTGCAGAACATGAAGGACTGGAGCGAAGAGGAGTACGATGAGCTGCGGGCGGTTTACTTAGGAATGTGCAGCAGGGTGGATGATTTGACGGGTCAGATCGTCCGTGCATTGAAGGAAAAAGGCATCTACGATGATACTACCGTCTTCTTTTTCAGCGATCACGGAGATTATACCGGAGATTACGGTCTGGTGGAGAAGGTTCAGAACTGTTTTGAGGACTGCCTGACCAATGTCCCGTTTCTTGTAAAGCTGCCCGCTGCGATGCAGAAACGCCATGGCGTCAGTCAGGAAATGACGGAGCTGATTGACTTCTACGCAACTGCGGAGGCGGTGGCAGAGCTTCCCGCCGAACACACACATTTTGGAAAATCCCTGATTCCTTATATGGAACAGCGGGAAGAGGCGCTTCGCCAGGCGGTGTTCTGTGAGGGCGGTTTCCGAAAGGGAGAAGACCACTGCAAGGAGACCGGGGGCCAGGCCGTACCGGATCCGGGCGGCCAGTACTATCCGAGACAGTTTTTACAGGCCTCCGATGAGATGTACAACGGAAAAGCCACGATGTGCCGTACAGGGGATTACAAATATATCAGAAGGCTCTATGAGGAAGACGAATTCTACGATTTGAGGCTGGACCCGAAGGAAACCCAAAATCGCATCGGATGTCCTGAATATGCGCCTATAATCGCGGAGATGAAGGAAAAGCTTTTGGAATTTTACCAGGATACGTGTGACGTCGTTCCATTTCAAAAAGACACCAGAATGGAAAAGGACTTTACACGAAACATTTGTTTATAAAGGAGAAGAAACGTATGGAAACGAAGTATGCAAAAGCAAAGTTTTTGGATGTGTTTAAATATTCATTTGGGGGACTGGGTTCAAACCTCGCATTCTTTCTTGTAATGTCTTATCTTACATTCTTTTACACCGATATCTTCGGAATCAGCTCCATGGTGGTTTCCGGCCTCATGCTGATATCCAGATTTATCGACGCATTTACCGATCCGATCATGGGCATGCTGGGCGACCACACCCGCTCGAAAATGGGAAAATACAGGCCATGGATTATCTGGGGGGCACCGGTCCTTGGATTCCTCATCTTCCTTCTTTTCACTGCGCCGGACTTATCACCGAATATGAAAGTGGTCTACGTCTATGTGGTCTACATCGCCTATTCTCTGGCCTCAACCGTAGTAAATATCCCGTATCATTCCCTGACGCCGGTTATGTCTCAGGATCCGTATCAGAGAACGGTTATCGTTTCATGGAAGCAGGGCATGGGAACCGTATCCCAGTTTATTATCACCATCATGGCACTTCCGCTGGTGGAAGCATTTGGCGGCGGAAAACAGGGATGGGCTATCTATGGCGCACTCATCGGTATTTTGACGACTGCCGCATTCTGGATCTGCGCATGGGGCGGAAAGAAGTACGATGTCTGTGATATGGAAAAAGAACGCGTTCCGATGAACATGGCAAAAGATTTGAAGCTGCTGGTGAAAAACAAACCCATGCTGATGCTCATGATCGCCTTCGGTACGGATGTTCTGGCCAACGCGACCTACAGCGCCGTAAATATGTATTACTTTAAGTATGTGTTAAACCGGGTGGATCTGGTTCCCAAGGTTGCCTCCGCCATTCTGTTTGCCGGGATCATTCTCCTTCCGCTGCTTCCTGCACTCTCCAAAGTGTTTGGGAAAAAACGCCTGTACTGGTTCGGAAGCCTGTTCTCGATTGTACCGCTGGTGGTCATGTGGATGAAGCCTACGGCATCGGTTACGATTCTTATGAGCATGATGGCTGTATTCGGATTCATTTCCCGTATTCCAAGCAACCTTGGATGGGCGATGCTTCCGGAGTGTTCTGATTACGGCGAGTGGAAATTCGGACAGAGAGCAGATGGCCTGATGTCCTCCTCCCTGACATTTATTAACAAGTTCGGCATGGCGATCGGCGGATTTATCGCCAGCTTCTTCCTGGGACTGGTCGGTTTTGTGGCAAATCAGGAGCAGACTCCGCAGGTAATAAATATGATCGTGTTCCTGCGTTTCGGAATGCCGGTACTCGGTTATATAGCATCCCTGATTTCCATGGCATTCTATGAGATTACCAATGAGAAATACTCCCAGATCCGCACGGAACTGGACGAGAGAAAGAAGGATTGAAAACTATGACAAATGGAATTAAAGATCATATAAAAGCTATGGTAAAAACCATGACTCTGGAAGAAAAGGCGCTTCTGTGCTCCGGAAAGAATTTCTGGCAGCTGGAAGGTATTGAACGTCTGGATATTCCCTCCATCATGGTAACCGACGGCCCTCACGGTCTGCGCAAGCAGGCCGGCGAGGCGGATCACCTGGGTCTTAACCAGAGCGTGAAGGCCACCTGTTTTCCGCCTGCGGTCACCTCGGCCAGCAGCTGGGATGAAGCAGCTCTGTATGAAATGGGGCAGGCCATCGGAGAGGAGTGTGTTCAGGAGGAGGTTGCTGTTATTTTAGGACCGGGAACCAACATCAAGCGTTCTCCGCTCTGCGGCCGTAATTTTGAGTATTTCAGCGAAGACCCGTATCTGGCCGGTGAGATGGCAGCCGCCTGGATTAACGGTGTTCAGAGCCAGGGAATCGGAACGTCTCTCAAGCATTTTGCAGCCAACAATCAGGAAAAGGCCAGGCTTGTCAGCAATTCGGTGGTGGACGAGCGGGCGCTCAGAGAAATCTATCTGGCCCCGTTTGAAAAGGCGGTAAAACAGGCGCAGCCGTGGACCGTGATGTGTTCCTATAACCGGATTAACGATGTGTACTCCTGTGAAAATGAGTGGCTGCTGACGGAGGTTCTTCGGTGGGGCTTTGAGGGGCTGGTCATGACTGACTGGGGCGCCATGAATGACAGGGTGAAAGCACTGAAAGCCGGGCTTGAGCTTGAAATGCCAGGACCAGATCCCCATAATGATAAGAAAATTGCCGATGCAGTGAGAAACGGTGAGCTGGATGAGGCGGTATTAGACCGCGCGGCAGAACGTCTCCTTACCATGATCAGGAAAGCCTGTGAGGTCCGCAAAAAAGAGTACGACGCGGCGGCACACCATAAGCTTGCAAGGCGGATTGCGGCAGAATCCGCAGTACTGCTCAAAAATGACGGAATGCTTCCGCTCAAGAAAGACGGTTCCTATGCGGTGATCGGCGCATTTGCCGAAGCGCCCAGATATCAGGGCGCCGGAAGCTCAAAGATCAATCCCCATCAAGTCGATTGTGTGCTGGATTCTCTCCGCGAAAATGGCATTGCATTTGAATATGCACCTGGTTATGAGCTGGAACACGATACCATCAATCAGGCGCTGTTGGAAGAGGCAGCGCCTGTGCCAAGGGGCGGGATGGTGTCATCGTATTTGCCGGACTGCCGGACTCCTATGAGAGTGAGGGCTTTGACCGGACGCATTTGAATATGCCGGAGTCCCATACAGCGCTGATTGAAGCGGTAGCTGCGGTAAATCCCCATGTAACGGTCGTTCTCCTCTGCGGCTCCGTCGTCCTAATGCCATGGAGAGAGCGGGTGGAGAGTATTTTACTCGCCTGTCTGGGCGGAGAGGCGGCGGGAAGCGCCTGCGCAGATGTGCTGACCGGAGCGGTGAATCCTTCCGGCCGCCTGGCGGAGACGTTTCCGCTTTCACTGGAAGATACCCCGTGTTATGAGAATTTCGCAGGAGAAGGAAAGGACGTGGAATACCGCGAAAGTATTTTTGTCGGCTACCGTTACTACGACTGGGCTGAAAAACCGGTAGCCTATCCATTTGGATACGGACTGTCGTACACCACCTTCTCTTACGATACCATGGACCTTATATGGGATGAAGAGGCAGAGAAGGGCGAGGCCAGAATTACAGTGACCAATACGGGTAAAACCGCCGGCGGTGAAGTGGTTCAGCTCTATATCGGCAAAAAACAGTCGGCTGTGATGCGAGCTGTCAGAGAACTGAAGGGCTTTAAAAAAGTGTTCCTGCAGCCGGGAGAATCGCAGGAAGTGGTAATCGGCCTGGACAAGAGAAGTTTTTCCATTTACGATACGGACCTCTCCGGCTGGACAGTTGAAGCGGGAACGTATCAGATCTATGCGGCGTCCTCCAGCCGTGAGTTAAGACTCAGCAGGGAGCTGAACCTTCAGGGGAAGCAGCTTTCCGGTATCCCCGGATATGATGTCAGTGAAGTCATAAAGGACGGCCGTTTCTCGGCAGACAGAGAGCAGTTTAAGCGCCTGTTTAAGGGAGAAATCCCCTTAACGCCGCCCGCCAGCGGAATTACACTGAATACAACCGTAAAAGAAGCTTTGACCAGCGAAAAAGGAAAAGCCCTGCTGGGTGGTCTTGTCGAGGGATACTCGGCCCAGTACGCAGGCGAAGACGATATCAGCCGCATGATGCTGTCCATGCTTTTTGACATGCCTCTGCGGAGCCTGGCGATGTTTGGGGCGGTAAAGATTGAGACGCTGGAAGAGATTGTGGAGGAGATTGAGAGAGGGTAACTGAACTGCTTCTCCCCGGCGGCCCTGCTTCCCGGTCCGTCCCGTCTGGCTCATGCGGCCTTTCCAGTTCCGGTTTCGGGCATAAGCACTTCTAAACGTG
>ENA-OPSX01001191-OPSX01001191.1-human-gut-metagenome-genome-assembly--contig:-NODE-1191-length-10858-cov-2.525595_pt1 | contig 10858 bp, 7 predicted proteins | sample MGYA00241462_ERZ501916 | MGnify/ENA primary metagenome ERZ501916 (study PRJEB25962, sample SAMEA2042113) | human gut metagenome | biome: human gut; feature: human-associated habitat; material: faeces...
CCCGCCGATCGCAGCCTGGACCGTCGCCTTCGGCATATAAGCAATCATGCAGAAAAGCCGTTCCTTCCGGTTTATATCCGTCCCCAGCAGACAGAAAAAAACGCCCGCCATACGGAAAATCAAAACGCCGAAAATCAAAATTACGGCCGCGGCTCCTGCCTTCATCGCATAGCTGATGTCTACGGTTGCTCCCACCAGAACAAACAGCAATACTTCAGCGGCCACCCACAGCTTGGAGTATTTGACGGAAAGACGGGCCGCCGCCTCATACCGTTTTTTCTGCAGGGCGATGCCGATGCTCATAACTGCCAGCAGACCTGAAAAAGGCACATATCCCTTCAAACGATTCTCCAGTTCAATCATCAGAAATGAGATGCTTAAGAGAATCACCACCTTGGCAGAATCCCGGATATGAACCTTTTGGAAGAACAGTGCCAGAAGGATCCCGGCCAGTCCGCCGGCCGCGATACCCGTTCCAATGGAAACCGGAATCGACAGGATGCTGGCCGGTGAAAATGTTCCGCCCTGCGCCAGCCCGGTGAACGCCGTAAACAGAACAATGACAAACACATCATCTACCGATGCTCCGGCAAGAATCAACTGCGGGATACTCTTTTTAACTCCGTATCCTTTCTCCATCAGATTCAGCATTTTCGGAACGATCACGGCCGGAGACACAGCTCCCACCACAGCTCCCATGATGGCCGCGTCCAATACGGAGATTCCCAGAAGCCGCGGCGCCAAAAGGATCATTCCCATTATTTCAAAACAGGCCGGCACAAAGCACATGAGCACGGCCGGGCGCCCTACCTTTTTTAAATCCTGAATGTCCAGGGACAGACCGGCGCGCGTCAGGATAATGATCAGCGCAATCTGACGCAAATCCGCCGAAATACCCAGAATAGATCCATCCAGCATGTTTAAGGCATATGGCCCTAAAATCATACCCGTCAGCAGCATTCCCAGCAGCCCGGGAAGCCTGATTTTCTGAAATGCCCGGCTGAGCAGCATTCCCAGAAGAAAAACCAGTGATAAACTTGTAAGCATACGTTGCAACCTCCGAATTCCTGTATTTTGTTTCCGCCCGCAGCACTGCAAAATGGCTGCCCCTCAGGGCGTGTTTGACCTGCAGGACAGACACAAAAAAAGCTGGTGACTCCTGCACAATGCAGAAGCCATCAGCTGTCATAAGCGGTTTTGGTAAATATCACACTACCATGGGAGACCTCATTCCCGGGTAACAGTATAGCAGACAGAGGCCGGAAATGCAAGTGGATTATCAAACACTATCTCTTCATCATCGCAATCTCTGACTCCGGCAGCACTGCCCCACCGGCGGTATCGATCTCCGGGCAGCGTTCCATCAGAATGGCCTGCAGTGCTCTGCCTGCTTCCTTGGAGGTTTCCGCCCAAATGTTCTTTTTATCCGCAGTGATGAGATTTATCGTCAGATAATGCGCCTGTTTTATGGAATTGCCTACTTTCACATCATAGACATTGTCCGTTAAGTACGCACCTGTGATCCGGCTGACTTTTAATACGCCAAGGCTGCCGCTGTTGTAAAGCGCAATATAATCCCTGGTAAGTATGCCGCTTTTCTGACCTGTTGTTACTGCCTTTATCTTTCCCAGAAGATTTACGATCAGACTGTCCGGCTCTACAGCCTGGTTATCAAACTCACGCATCTCTCCCTCGCTGCAGCCACCTGCTGCGGCAATTCTGCTGATCCATTCTTCCATGCTTCTTCTCATATCCTTTGTCACAAGAAAGAGAATCCCTCCGAATAACAGCGTCACGATCAGGAAAAAGATCCCAATCACAATCCCAACCTTCATAGTGTCTTCATCCCCGGACTGCATAAATTCCAGAGTCTTCCGGACGGACCAGATCAGCCCTGCGAGACCTCCTGCCATAAAAAGACCCATAATAATACAGCCGGTCCTGCCGCGGCTTCCCATGCTTTTCTTGTATGCTTTAAAAACGGATCTCTCCGGGTAATTCTTCTTTATGTATTCCTCATTCATACGCTTAAAATAATCTTCCATTTTTTTGCCTCCTTATCTCCTGCTGATGGCTTTCTCCACGGAAATGCCGTATATTGTCATGAATTTTCCTCCAGGCCGCCGTTCATTACGGCCTTGTCGCGAAGTCCCATCTTCTTTGCAAGCTCAGGATTAATAGCCTGATACTGCGAAATTACGTGATTCGCTGCTTTCTGGTTCATGGAGAAGCTGTGTTCCCTGCCGTCTCTGGTAAGACATACCAGTTCCTGAACGGAACTTCTCCCAACGCTTCTCACCTGATACCACGCCCTGGTTATCTCTTCGTTAGACAGTATCTCCGGTTTATCGTATGCCCCGTAGGTAAAATACCTCCCGACCCAGAAGCGGCCGGCCAGCTTTTCCGCGCTCTGGAAATCCGCTTCCAGATAATCCCTGGTTACCTCCGGATGACTGTCTAAAAATGACTGGATACTCTCTATTTGGCCTTTCTTGAGCAGCCGGGACAAAATAAAGAGTCCCAGGCACATAAGGACAGCGCCCAAAGCAGTCGTCATCATGGCGCTGTCCGGCGTCTGGTTGTCCAGCAGTCCATCCCACAGGTAGTAATTCCCACCGCCGCCCTCCAGCTCGTAGTAATCCAGAGCTCTCTGGTAATACTTTTCGCCTTCATCCTTCATTCGTTTCATGGTTCCGGTAATGGTGCTTCCCTGAGGCGGCGCCTCGCGGACCCCATTCAAATAATCCCAGGTTTCATCCATAATCCGTTCCAGCTCTTCACTTCTCGAAACGGAGGACCGCACCGGTATGGCTCCCAGCTCCTCATCCAGGATGAGATAATAGGTATCGGACTTCGTCCTGATTCCACTGCGCGTCTTGTAGGTTTCCATAAATGAGTCCAGCACATATTGAACATGAAGCGTCACATATTCATTTTTAACCTGTTCGGTGTTATAAACTTCATTCAGCGGCAGCGGCCCGCGGATATATTTGATCAGATAGCTTCCAACTATCATCACAATCCCCAGACCAAGGGCCGTTATAATCAGTCCGATTGGAGCGGTAGACTTAACAACGCCTTTCTTCAGTTCCTTTTCCAACAGGCTGTTCCTGCCATGGTTCTGTTCCATACTTCATTTCCTCCTGCGCTTGTACTTTTAAATTTCATATGTTAATACTATACTCTGCCGTACAATTATTCTATTCAAGTATAACAGATATTCCGAATTCTGGTGTTTTTCCTGTCTGAAATGATTGATTTTGTGTTTAAAAGTAGTTTTACGCTTCGTCCCTGGCGCGAAGTGCGCATCCTGCCCGGAGGTCTTTTTATGTAACAGGAGCAATTTCCTATTACATGAAAAAAGCGGCAAAAGAACTCACCCGCTCTCCTGCCGCCATGACAATTCACTTGAAATATCCAACTAACATTCCACGATAAACGCTTCTCCCGCCTCCTCACTGAAGCTGGTCAGTCTCTCCTTAAGCGCGTTCTTTATCTCTTCATACGCCCCGTCATCGACGAGATTCACCTTTTCCAACGGGTCATTGACCAGATCAAACAGATACTTTTCCTTATAAACCGGACTTCCGCTCTCCTTCCATGGATCGCGGTCCGGGGCGTGAACCACGTATTTATACCGGTTTGTGCGCAGTGCGCGGCCCACAAAGCTCTCACTGATCTGGATATAGACTGCCTCCTCCCAGTCAGGATTACACGCCTCCTGAAGCGGCCGCCCCTGGAGTTCCAGAAGCTCTGTATCGAATCCGGCGGCAGACAGAATCGTCTTCGGCAGGTCTAAAAGGCTTACCACCTTCTCCTCCCGCTTTCCCTTTTCAAATTCAGCCCCTTTGATCAGCAGCGGAACGTGTATGGTTCCCTCGAAACTGTTGCGTTTATAGTCATCATATCCGCCTTCCGCCACCTCATCTGCGTGGGTGCGGAAATGGCAGCCGTGGTCACTGCCGTATATCACCATGGTATCGTCGTAGATCCCCCTCTCCTTCAGCGCATCCACGACGCGGCCAAAATTCCGGTCGAGGGCGTGGCAGCAGCCAAGATAATCGGGGTAGAACCGTTCCCAGTCTCCCTTCCCAGGCTCCAGATCCGGGGGCGGGACAAATCCGGCGAACTGCTCCCGGCTTCCGTCCGGCCCCTCGTAATCGGCCCGGTCATTCTGGTGATGCGGTTCAATATGGGAAACCATCAGGAAAAATGGTTTCTCATCTTCATACTCCTCTATATAGCGCACCGCGTAATCCGTCAGACAGTCGGTCCGGTATCCGGTAAACTCCAGCTTATTTCCGTCCTTGTCAAAGATATATCCGCCGTATCCATGGGAGGTGAATTCCAGTACATCGGCCGCCATCCAGTAGTCGTCGTAACCGCCGCGCCTCTCGGCCGGCACCGGGACCGTCTCATAATGGTTCTCATCTTCATCGGATGCCAGATGCCATTTCCCCACATGCCACGTTTCATATCCCGCATCCTCTAGCGCCTGGGCGATTGTATACTCCCCCTCCGGCAGATGCTTGATATACGGGGCATCAATGAGTTTTCCCCTCAAGGGGTGAGAGGTCCCTTCCATATCGATCCAGTCCGTCACACCCAGCCTGGCCGGATACTGTCCGGTTAAATAGCTGGCTCTCGACGGAGAGCAGACCGGGCAGGACGCGTAGGAATTGGCAAATACCATCCCCTGCCTGCAAAGCCGGTCAATGTTAGGCGTCTCATAAAAGGTACTGCCGGTACAGGCCAGATCTCTCCAGCCCATATCGTCCATAAAGATAAATAAGAAATTCGGTTGTACTGCCATGATTTCTCTCCTCCGTTTTCATGCGGTGCTGCACTGGCTTTACGTCCCCACCGGGCCATATACATCTGTGCGTACAGCGTAAAGGCCGGGTCTGCAAAGCTGTCCCGATCCTGTCACACCTTCCCTTACCCCGTCGATCGCAGGATCCGCATACTTTAGAAACCACGTTTCCATCTGCTTCTTCAGCTCCAGAGCCTTTGCTTCATACTCCGGAAGCCCGAAGAGGTTTTCTGTCTCTCCCGGGTCGTCGGTCAGGTGATAGAGTTCGTGCGTTCCATAGGGATATCTGTGGATATACTTCCATTCTCTGTTCCGAATCATCCGCACCGGGCCATATTCGTCAAACACAACGATCTCGCCCGTCCGCTCCTGTTCCCCGCCGGTAAGCAGGCTGGAAAAGCTCTTCCCCGGAAGGCCTTCCGGGAACCGGTCAGACAGGCCGGTCAGTTCCAGCAGTGTGGGGAACAAATCATACGCACTCACTATCTCACAGCATACACTTCCCGGAGCGATATGGCAAGGCCAGGATATAAGAAACGGCACTTTGACTGCCGAATCGTACATATTCATAGGAAAGGTTCCGTTTCCCTTTCCCCAGATTCCGTGCTGCCCCATGCTCATGCCGTTATCCGCGGAGAAAATCACGATAGTATCCTCTGTCAAATGCTTCTCTTCCAGAGCGTCTAAAAGTCTTCCCACCTGCTCATCCATGGCGCTGACCGCCGCAAAATAGCCCCGCAGATTTTCCTTCCTCTTTTCCGTACCGTAGACCGGCCCGGTCAGCAAATCGGGATGGTCCGGAATATCCGGAATGGAGGCAAAATCACAGTCCTCATAGAAGTCGATCCACTTGGCCGGATGGTGCTCCTTTCCCCATGGGGCGTGAGGCGCCGTAAAGTTCACAGCCAGATAGAACGGTTCCTCCTCCTTTGCCAGCTCATCTAAATAGTCCAGAGCCTTATCGGCGAAGAGCTCCGTCACGTATTTGCCGTGCTCCACCGTGATCTCCCCATGATCCACAATGTCCGGATGGTAATAACAGCAGCCGCCCAGACCGATGGTGTACCATTTCTCAAATCCATGCTGGGGCGTCACGCTGTCCCCCAGATGCCATTTGCCCGCCAGGGCACAGTGATATCCGTCCTCCGCCAGGATGTCCGTATAGGCGGTCTGCCCGTCTAAATAAGCGATGGGCTTCCGCTCATTCTTGTAGCCGTCCGCGTAAGGATTCTCTTTTCCCTGGGCGGCAAATTTCTCCGCGTCCACACTTCCGCTCCGGATCCAGTCCAGGACACCGTGCCCCGACGGAATCTTTCCGGTGAGGAGTGACGCACGGGCCGGCGAGCAGACCGGCGAGGCGCAGAAGAAATTGTCGAAGCGCATCCCCGAAGCGGCGATTCTGTCCAGATTCGGGGTATAAAGCTCGGGGGTGCCCGAGCAATGCATTGCCCAGGCCCCCTGATCATCTGTAAGTATGAAGAGTATATTTGGTTTCTTTCTCATCGATTATTCCACCTATTTTTCTGACTTGTAGATCTCATTGGCTTCTTTTAAGATCTCATCGCCGCCCTGGTTTCTCCACTCTTCCCCAAGAGATACCACGCCATCCTCGATGGATATCTTTCCCTGAAGCATATCGGAGAAATACTGGATAAATACGTCATTCACTGCGGATCCATTTTCAATTTCCGCCGGGGTCTTCTGTTTGATTAAATTCGGCATCTGGCACTCGGAGGCTAACTCTACGGTCTCCAGTGCGCGTTCTCTGTTGGGATCGGTTGCCGGGATATATCCGCTCTCCAGCGGCCAGTAGAAGGAGCCCCAGGCCAGCGCATGCGCCCAGCCGTCATCTGCAAATGCGTCTTTTGCACGTTCTTCTTCGTTAAAGGTGATGGTGTCTCCGTCCTTTGTATAGTGGATTCCTTCAATACCAAGTCTCAGTAAGTCATTGCCTTCCTTGGAAACCATGAAATCGACAAATGCAGCCGCCTTATCCGGGTTCTTGCACGCTGTGGTGATACAGGTCATCATACCGCCTTTTCCCTGCTTGTTCAGTCCTCTTGCTCCATCCGGTCCTGCAGGCGGAAGTCCGTAAGAAATGGAAGCCTCCGGGTACAGTTCTTTTACGCTGTTCTCATGTCTTGTAACATGGCGGAACAGAGGCCCAAGCATGGCGCCGCTTTTACCCTGATAGAATTTCTCTTCCTTTTTCGGCTGATCGTTAAGCATCAGTTCCGGATCAACTACCTTCATATCCCATAAATCCTTGATATAATGCATGGCCGGGATAAAAGACGAATCCTCAAAGAATGGAATAATTTCATCATTCTCATTCAGGGAATAGTCCGCATACGGAAGGCCGTAGGCAAAAAATACCCAGTCAAAAGGTGTGACTCCGCTTGAACTGCTCGGTTTTTCAGCCGTATATCCGTATGTATCGTTCTTTCCGTTCCCATCCGGGTCATTGTTTGTGAATGCAGTCAGCACATTTTTCATATCATCCAGTGTTTCCGGATATTTAAGTCCAAGTTTATCCAGCCAGTCCTGTCTGAATATGATCAGGGCATTTGCCGCGTTGTACTGGGTAATAAATGGCAGCCCGTAATACTTCCCATCGATCGCTGACCACTGGTAGTCGTCGTCCAGCCACTTTTTTATATTCGGCATTGTATCAAAGTAATCATTGAGGGGAATAACCATACCGTCATCAATCCACTGCTGTGTGGCGCTGGTTCCATAGCCTCCTGTCACCACATCGGGAAAGTCCCCGGAAGCCATGGCTACATTGACCTTTTCCGTATTTGCCTCCGGTACGATCTCTACTGTCAGATCGATTCCCAGCTTTTCATTAATGGCCGCTATAATCCGGTCATCCGGTTTGATCGCTTTCGCCGCCGCATCGCCCGTCGTCAGCCAGCGGAGCTTTACCCGATCCTCGGACTTGGACGAAGCTTCCGTCTTTGCCGATTCTGTCTTCCCTGACTCTGTCTGGCCTGCTTCCGCCTTTGTTTCCTTGTTATTGGCCGCTGCGCCCCCGCCGCAGGCAGTTAAGGAAGCTGCCATAATCCCTGCCAATACCAAACTCATTACCTGTCTTTTTTTCATTTCATATCCTCTCTTTCTTTATATAGTAATTGCTGATTTCTTAGAATTCAGATACGCTTAACCCTTGACCGCCCCCGCCGTCATTCCTGTTGTAAAATATTTCTGGAAGAATGGGTAGGCGCACATGATCGGAATAATCGCCATCATAACCGCAGCCATCTTCATCGGCTGCCCCAGCAGGAACAGGCTCTCGCCTCCGCTGGAATACGCTGCATCGTTCTGAAACAGCATGGAACGCAGGAACAGCTGCAGCGGCCACGCCTGTTTGCTGTTGATATACATGATCGCCGAGAAAAAGTCATTCCAGTGATCCACCGCATAAAAGAGCGTAACGGTCGTCAGAGCCGGCTTGGAGATAGGAAGCATGATGCGGAACAGGACTCCAATTTCCGTACAGCCGTCCAGCAGCGCCGCCTCTTCCAGCTCCAGCGGTAAATCCATGAAGAAATTGCGTAAAATAATCAGATTGTAGGTATTGATCGCCGACGGAAGGATCATGGACCACAGGGAATTCATCAGATGAAGGTCCTTAACCACGATATAGGTCGGAATAATACCGCCTGAGAACATCATGGTAAACACCGCCAGGAACATGAAGAACCGCTGTCCCTTTAAATCCTTCTTTGACAGTACATAGGCCGCCATTGTCGTGATCGTCATATTGATCAGAGTACCCACGACCGTTATGAAAAGGCTGTTGGCATAGGAGGTCCAGAGTTCTATATTCTTCACCATGTAGGCATAACCGTCAAGTGACCATTCGGAAGGCCACAGATGGATACTGGTCGCAAGATAGCTTTTCAGTGAGGAAAATGACACCACCAGACAGTCCCAGAAGGGATAAAAGGTAGTCAAAGCCAACAGTGTCAGCAGCGTCACATTGATGACATCAAAGACTTTGCTTCCTGCGGAAACCTTAACATGGCTTCCTTCCTCTTGTTTTTTCAATCTCAGCATCAGTAAATTCCCTCCTCTCCCGACATTCTTGCAATCTTATTGGCGGCCACTACCCGGCCGAAGTTAATGACGGATTTAAACAGGCCGACCGCCGTGGCCAGTTCGAATTTTCCATCCTGAAGGCCCATTCGATATACGTACGTGTCGATAATATCCGCTGTCCCGTAGACGCCCGGATGGTAGAGAACGAAGATCTGCTCGAATCCGGCCTGCATCAGACTTCCGATACGGGTAATCAGTATTACAATGATGATGGAACGAATACAGGGGACCGTAATATGTACGAGCTTCTGCCACCGGTTGGCTCCATCCACGGTCGCCGCCTCATAGAGCTGGGTGTCGATGCCTGTAATTGCGGCCAGATAGATGATGGTATTCCAGCCGAAGGTCTTCCAGATCATGGACACTACCATGGTCGGCACGAAAAACTTTTCATCCGTCAAAAATCCGATCGGCTGAAAGCCGAGGCTCTTGATCACTCCGTTGACAATTCCCGAATCCATGGAAAGAATACTCGTCAGGATACCGCCAAGAACTACCCATGATATAAAATTGGGAATGTAGATGGCCGTCTGAATCACTTTCTTCATCCGCAGGTGGCGCAGTTCATTTAACATGAGTGCAATGATAATCGGAAATGGGAAACCGAATATCAGACGGATCAGGCTGATCCTTATGGTATTCCAGAACACCGAATAAAACTTTTCCATGGAAAACAGCTTTTGAAATGTTTCAAAGCCGACCCAGGAGCTCCTCATAATTCCTTTCATCGGGTTAAAATCCTTAAATGCGATTGTCACCCCATACATTGGTACGTAACAAAAGATGATGTAATAGACGATTGCCGGAACCAGCATCAGATACAGATACTTGTGTTTCCATATATAAGTTTTGATACCGGGTCCATTTCTCACCTTTCTGTTTTTGCTTACGACTGCTTTCCCCAACCTTCTCCCTCCTCGTTATGAGCATTTAGCGGACATCCTTTGGCCGCTTGCGTGAGATCACTTACATTTCTCGTGACTAAAGCATAGCAAACTATTGTACTAAAAAAAGTGCAAAAAATAATCCTATTTCGTTCATTTTTTCACAAACCGTCATATTTACCTTATTTTCAATGATAATTGCAAAAATTCATCTGCTTTTTAACCAATTAAGTTTGTTTTTTGCTATAAAAATTATACATTATATCCAATTTGTGTTTTGATTTTTACCATTGCATGGGAACCTTTTCGCTCATTTCGCACAAATCTTTTTGACTATCTGTCCATTTTTTGTTATAATTGGATACAACTAATCATTGGAAAGGATGGGACCATTGGGAATTAAGCACAAAAACACCAGGGACAGCAAATGGAAAAACATTCTGAAATCCAGGCATTTACGTTCCTTTTTCTTTATCACATTTCTATTCACTACTGTAATCTTTATCATCGGCGGCATGGTGATTACGCTTCAGAACCGGATGAAGCTTCATGAAAATCTGGAGATGAAAGCGAATTATGTGGCGCTGTCGGTTCAGGATAATTTGTCCAACATGAAAAGCAGCGCGGTATTTATGGGGAATCTGGCATCCATCGAGCGGGTTCTGGAGTCGAAGGCGCCCACACTGGATCAGCTCTTACGCATGACCAACGATGTGACGCCCTACTCCACACTGTACCACTACGAATCCATCTGCCTCTTTTTCAACCGCTCCCAGAGAGTCTTTGACTCCAGCGGCGGTATGTATGATTACAGTGATTTCTATAATAGAGAATTGATAGACACCCTTGAGAATATGAAGGGAGAGGAGATGTGGCTGATTAATGTCCCCTATAAGCGTTACTACGCCCCCACTCCGGCGGTTACCGTGATAACCTATGCGCGCAGGCTCCCTCTGTATAAATCCCAGGGTCGGGGCTACGTGACGGTGTCCTACTCCCTCGACCGTCTTCAGAAGGCCGCCGCAGAAGCCGCGGGCCACAATCCTTACACGGCCAC
>ENA-OPSX01001193-OPSX01001193.1-human-gut-metagenome-genome-assembly--contig:-NODE-1193-length-10839-cov-5.899944_pt1 | contig 10839 bp, 6 predicted proteins | sample MGYA00241462_ERZ501916 | MGnify/ENA primary metagenome ERZ501916 (study PRJEB25962, sample SAMEA2042113) | human gut metagenome | biome: human gut; feature: human-associated habitat; material: faeces...
TTTTTTATTATGCAAGCCATAGCAACGGCATGGGTTGTAATCAGTTTGTTTAGAAAAGAATAGATATATCTGGCTTTATGCATTTAAAGGATATCTTTTTTGCAGTCAATCCTAAGACGAACTACTTTGTGCGTATGGATGCGAAGGTTAATGAATCACCGGGAACTTGAGGCATATAGGCTAAAAGTATTGTTTTATAATTTTTAGCCTACATTTTTCAGGCACGAATAGGTGGCGTTTAAGAAATTCTGAAATCTAATCTATTTATTCTAAAGCCGAATAGGTTGCTAAGAAAGATTTTATAAATTCAACTTATTTTTTCTTTATAGAAAGTAAGCTTAGAAGAGGAAAACATAAGATTTAGCCTATTTAGGACGAAAAAAAGTAGGCTTACATGAGAAAAACATACAATCTAGCCTATTGGAGCCACAGAAAAGTAGGTTGCAATGGGTAAGAACACGAAATTCTGCCTACCTTTGGTAGTCTAAAATATCTGTCTGTTAAGATTGAAAAACAAAGAACCTTATGCTATACTTTATACTTGCATTAGACTTTGAAATCGCTACGCCGCCATAAAATAAAATGGCGTAAAAAAGGCGTAAAAGAAAGATAGAGAAAGGCGAAAACCAAGTAAAATCAAGGGTTTTCGGACAGGTAAAGATAAAAATGAAATTAGGTATCGTTATTATTTGCCTGATTTCATGTATGTCCGTATAAGTCGTTAAAAGCCTTTAAATGCTGATAGCTAGAGCATTTAGCGGATTTCCGACTTGGTTAAAACTCTATATAAATTCATGTAAGTTTTTGAAAAATGGCCCACTTTGTGGCCCACTATTTTTTGAATGATTTTATTAAAGTCCTAATACAGTAGAAATGATGGAAAGTTTTTAAGTGGCAAAATGTATGGTCTAAAAGGAGCAATTGTCATTGAATTTAAGACCGTGATATACAGCGACAAAAAATCGGAAAATATGTAAAGAGTAGTAAGAAGACTCATAAGGTACGATTAAAGAGAAAAAGGCCTCTTGATCATGAGGAAAAAATAAGGTAAAAAGCATTCTGTGATAAAGTATAAAGGCTTAGAGGAGAAAAGTATCTTCTAAGCTTTTTTTAATTAAGAAGCAGTTTGAACGTATGCTTTTGAATTAATAATAAGTATAGTAAAATTTGCACCGGAAGGGACTGGGTATCGTGCAAAAACAAGGTTTGCCCGCTTTTTTAATCTACCGGAACTCATTTCTTTATTTAAGGAGAGCGCTGATATCCAGACTTCGGATATGTTGAATTTACCTGTGCCGGAAGCTGAGTATATCAATGAGGTCATAAAACCAAGCGAGATACAAAAGTCAATGGTAGAAAGGTTTGCGGAACGTGCGGAAATGGTTCGCTCAGGCGGCGTGGATGCTACAATCGACAACATGCTTAAGATTGTGCGCTGCTAAGCGCAAAAGTATATCTCCCCCGCAGGGGGACATTATTAAAAGTAAATAATGGGAACAACCAACCTACCTGGAGAGGAAACTCAAAGGGGACAATCGCATGTTGGTAAAGCGGATAAGGAGTTAATCGCAATACTTCGATGCTCCGCAAGTTCCGTATCCTATGGTTAAAGCTATACTGCCTGAACCTTAGTTCCGACTTGGTGCAAAGCATCGCCCATCGGAAAGCGATTGATACCGATGTCATTGTATGCTCGTTGTTGTTGATTTTGGACGAGTAACTTTTTGCAATGAAAGAGCGCACAGTGAGTGCGAATAAAGGGACGAACAAGGAACCTAAGGGATACTCGATACGTATACTTTTGACGAATAGCAGGATTGCCTAAAGGGGGAGACCCCCATGGTAACGGAGTCACCATAGTAGTCCGAGCAAGGGAAAGCCTTGTACATGGCGAAGGGTGACAGGTAATTTCGATTAGTTAGAAAGGAGTAGGTGCGTGAGATGCGTACAGCCAAAACTGTTTTAACGGTCATTCAAGAACGTGGAAAACAAAAGAAACCTATTGAAAGAGTTTACAAGCTCTTATTTAACCGTGAATTATATCTGAATGCCTATGCTAAGTTATACCCGAATAACGGAGCAATGACAAAGGGTGTTACAAATGAAACGGTAGATGGAATGTCCATTCAGAAAATAGACAGAATGATTGAAATACTCCGTGAGGAGAAATATCAATGGAAACCAGCAAGACGGGAATATATCAAAAAGAAAAATGGTAAGAAGCGTCCGCTGGGGATTCCTGTATGGGGAGATAAAGTATTGCAGGAAGTAATGCGTCAGATTTTAGAAGCGTATTATGAGCCACAGTTTAGTGAACATTCCCATGGTTTTCGTCCAAACAGAGGATGTCATACAGCACTACAAGAAATACAGGTATGGAAAGGAACTCGCTGGTTTATTGAGGGAGACATTTCTCAATACTTTGATACAATCGACCATAAAATTTTACTGGAAATACTTGCAAGAAATATTCATGATGGAAGATTTATCCGTCTGGTATCGAATATGTTAGAAGCTGGATACTTGGAAGAATGGAAATTCAAGCAGACAATCAGCGGTGTGCCTCAGGGCGGAGTTATCAGTCCGATACTGGCTAATATTTATCTCAACGAATTTGATAATTGGATTGAAGAAGTCTTAATCCCAAAATACACAAAAGGGAAAAGGCAGAAATCTAATCCAGAATATAACAAGTTGACCGCTGAAATCCAAAAACTCAGAAAGGAGGGAGATGCAAAGACAGCCCATCAGCTTGTGGTTGAACGCAGAAAAATACCTTCTGTTAATACGCAAGATGAGAATTATCGCAGATTGCGCTATGTGAGATATGCGGATGATTTTCTACTTGGATTCACTGGCTCTAAAGCAGATGCAGAAGAAATAAAAGAAGAAATAGGAAGATTTCTAAAAGAGAAATTAAATCTGATAATGTCAGAAGAAAAGACTCTAATAACAAATGCAGGCAGTCAGGCGGCAAAGTTTCTTGGATATGAAATCAAAGCACAAAGGGTCAATGACTATATTGACCCAAAGGGGCGCAGAGGAGCAAATGGAGCAATCGCACTATTAGTCCCTGCAAAAGTAATTGAAGAAAAATGCAAGAAATATATGAAACGTGGAAAAGCAACTCATAGGAATAATCTTCTGCAAGATGATGATTTTTCTATTGTACAGACATATCAGCAAGAGTACAGAGGACTGGTGCAGTATTATATTCTCGCACAAAATTTGTCTTGGTTCTCGAAGTTGTACTGGTATATGGAAACTTCATTATTGAAAACTCTTGCGTGTAAACACAGGTCATCTATCAATAAGCAAAAGGCTAAGTATAGAACAACCATAACAAGTACAAGTGGAAAAACAGTTCCGTGTCTGCAAGTTGTAGTAGAACGTCCTAATAAAAAGCCATTAGTTGCGACATGGGGAGGAATTTCTCTTGTGCATAAACGAAAAGCTGTTATAGAGGATATACCATACAAGGTATATGGTGGGCGAACAGAATTAGTTAAAAGACTGTTGGCAGAGAAGTGTGAATTATGTGGAAGTACTAAAAATATAGAGGTACATCATATAAGAAAACTTGCAGATTTAAAGAAGAAAGGACAGGCAGAAGTACCTAAATGGGTACAGATAATGTCTGCCAGAAAAAGAAAAACGCTTGTGGTATGTCGGGAATGCCATGTAGCAATCCACAATGGTAATATAACCAAAAGTTCTTGAAATGGAATTACTGGGGAGCCGGATGATGCGAAAGTATCACGTCCGGTTCTGAGGGGGGATAACGGAAAAGGAGCCATTGCTACCTCGCCGGTATCCTACCCGACACCAACGATGGACGAAAATGTGCATTGGATCAGCGTCTTATCAATGACATGCTTCCAGATTATGAAGACAGTAAGATTAACCGTTGTGTGGAAAATACCTTTTCTATTTGGGAAGAAACAAAGGAGCAGCTTTCCACACAGCTTATTTTCTGTGATTTATCAACACCAAAAAATGATGGTTCTTTTAATGTATATGATGATATTCGGGAAAAACTGGTAACAAAAGGGATACCCAAAGAGGAAATTGTGTTTATTCATGAAGCGGGAACTGAAACAAAAAAGGCAGAACTTTTTGCAAAAGTGCGTTCCGGTCAGATTGATATTGTCAATATTGGTTTACACTTTTTTCTCAAGAATGTTCGACCTTATGCTGCCTCCTGTAGCGAAGCATAGTATTGTTGTCGCTTAACCATTGGAGGTAGTCCACCATTAGCAGAGCAGATCCTCCGATTATTCCAGTAGCTGATGAAGTATCTCCAGATGAGCGTCTTTAACTGCTCTACGGTCATTGAGGTAGGATCGTAACGACCATAAAGTAATTCCTCTTTGAAGCGTGCCCACATGCTTTCGCATCTGGCATTATCATGGCATCTGCCACCGGCACTGTTCATGCTTTGAACAATGCCATATCTGTTGATAGCTTTACGATATAGCTCACTGGTATACTGGGTTCCCCTGTCACTGTGAAGAATAGCTCCACGGAGCATCGGGTAAGCTTTGCAAGCATTCTCTAAGGTTTGTTCGCATAGGGTAGCTCTCATATTTGTATCCATAGCAAGTCCCAATACTGCTAAATCATAGCAGTCAAAGATAGCTGAAACATAGAGCTTCCCGTCAGAAGCCTTTATTTCAGTCATATCGGTAATGCACTTTTCAAGAGGCTTTTCAGCAGCGAAGTCACGCTTGATTAAATCGTCGGACTTACTGGCTTCTCTATCAGCTTTGGTAATACCATTTGGCTTACGTTTTGGTTTATGATTAAGACCAATTTCTGCCATGACACGATAAACAGTTCTCTCACCGGGAATATGTACTCCCTCAGGCTGTTTGAGCTGTAAGGCCTGATACATACGGATTCTTCCATAAGTGTCATTGCATTCATCTTCGCTGCAAATATCAAGCATTGCATCTGCCAGTGCCTGATATTTCCAAGGGGTATCTTTTGTTTTTAGGAATTTGTTGAATGCCTGCCTTGAAACATGAAGCACTTTGCAATAAAAAGAAATTTTACCCTTAATCCGGCCGTCATCCGTTTTGATTGCAATAAACATTAATCTCTGTTTTTTGCTGACTTCCGACGGCTGGCTGCGAAAAAAGCACTTGCTTCCTCAAGGAATTCGTTTTCTTCTTTTAAGCGACGAATTTCCTTATCCTGCTCTTTTACACGCTTTCTGAGTTCAATAAGCTCATCGTTAAGGGATAAAGCATTCTTGGGCGTATGAACTGCTTCATTTGCACTGAGACGCCCCTCTTTGAAGGCTTTTATCCAAGTGTACATAGTACCCTTTGGAATCCCTAATTCCTGAGCAGCTTTATGACCGCCGATTTCCTGGGCAAGCTTTACCGCCTGTGCTTTAAATTCATTGTCATAAGATTTTTGATTTTGTGCCATAGGTTTTTCTCCTGTTCTCGTATTGATTATGATTATATATCAAAATCCTTGAGAATAGGGTGTCAACTTTTATGATACAACACCAGATCAGGGTTTTACTGGGTTCTACCCCAAAATTAGGAGCAGGGACGAACATTCGTGCGACTTGTTGTCGTACAAACTCTAATGTGGGATAAATCCTGTATTAGAACTAAAATCGACGGCTGAATCTATTCAGCTAACTGATATTCCGAGGAGTGGAATGATGGGGTAACGCCCTGAAACGCTCCCCTTGATACTACGACGTGCAAAGGCGGTGTAAAACGCTGTATGTGCGAAGCTCGTTGAAGTCGGCAGAGAGGCACCGAAACATTAAGTTGTCGAAAGCTGTCCAGAGGTGGATGGTGTGTCCTATATGCCGGAGGTCTATAAACTGCCTATGGTGAGGATAGCTGGTAAAACAGCAGACGAACAGCCGAGTGTACGAGTCTAAAGCGTGATATGGCAGAAATGTCATAACCGTAAATCTACGGGGTATGTGAGGTAAAGTAAAAATGGACGTTATGAAATACCTTACAGTGTTACAGGCACTGGCAAGCATACAGGCTTATAGGCTACACCTAAGGGCGGCATGAACAGATAGGAATATCGGAACAAGGGAAGGTCAGAACACGGAGTGTTTACACGCAATGAAGTGTTAGCAGGGAAAGCGATTGACATTAGTATAACCTGCTTTTATCTGACTGAAAGTGGAGCCACAGTACCAATGAAGCGGTGATAATAAGCCGTGGAGGGATAGGCTCCAGTCAATCAGTAAGAATCGAAATTTAATTCGTAATGAATCAAAGGTTCGAGTAAGACTAAGAAAGGCGGACAGCCGACTTTGGCAGTGCCGAAGAAAGTGCTGAAACGTCAGACTCTAAGAAACATTGAGTATTATGGATTGCAGGAGATATTTGACGAACTATACCAGAAAAGTTTAGAAAACAGGAAATTTAGAAACCTGATGGAATTGATTTTGATGGAAGAAAATATCAAACTCGCCTATCGAAACATGAAAAAAAATGATGGAAGTACCACGCCGGGGGTTGACGGAAAAACGATAGAGCATTTAGCAAAAATGACTGAAAAAGAGGTCATCGAACTTGTCCGTAACAAACTGGAATGGTACACGCCGAAAGCCATCAGACGAGTGGAGATTGACAAAGGTAATGGAAAGAAAAGGCCACTTGGGATTGCCTCGATTGAAGACAGGCTGATACAGCAATGTATTCTGCAAGTGTTAGAGCCGATATGTGAAGCAAAATTTCACGATAGAAGCAATGGATTCCGCCCAAATAGAGGTGTGGAAAATGCACTTGCACAGGCAGAGAAACTTATACAGAGCAACAAACTGTATATCGTGGTGGATATTGACATTAAAGGATTTTTCGATAATGTCAGCCACGGAAAACTATTAAAACAGTTGTGGACGATAGGAATACAGGATAAAAAGCTCATTAGTATTATTTCAGCCATGTTAAAAGGAGAAATTGCAGAAATCGGTTTTCCAGAGAAAGGCACAGCTCAAGGGTCGATTATCTCACCATTGTTATCGAATGTGGTGTTGAATGAACTTGACTGGTGGATTGCCAGCCAGTGGGAATTTATGCCTACAAGACACGTCTATAAAGAAGCAATAAAGGCGAATGGAACTCAATCGAAATCAAAGAAGTACAGGGCTTTGCGGAACAGCACATTAAAAGAGTGCTTCATCGTAAGGTACGCTGATGATTTTAAAATCTTTTGCAGGAAACACAAAGATGCGGTTGTAATGTTTGAAGCCACAAAACAATGGCTCAAAACAAGGCTAGGACTGGATATTAGTCCAGAAAAATCAAAAATTGTCAATCTAAAACACAGTTATTCGGAATTTTTAGGATTTAGGATAAAAGTGCATAAGAAAGGCAAGGACACAAAATGTAAACCGCCAGTCGATAAGTATGTAGTAAAATCACATATCTCAGAAAAGGCTTTGAAGAAAATAAAAACCAACGCAAAAGAGAGAATCATAGCAATACAGAAAACGAATGGAAGCAGAGCCGGTGAGTATGCAATTCGGGATTATAATAGCTTTGTCATGGGAATGCAGAATTATTACAGCATGGCAACGTGCGTAAATCCAGATATACAGACTTTAGCCTATGAAATCAAGACAAGCATAAAAATCAGATTAAATACAAGAGTGAAACGCAGAACTAACGAAGCATTAACACCATATCTTTCAGAAAGATATGGAAAAAGTAAAGAACTGCGATTTATAAACGGTGTGCCATTAGTCCCAATAGGATATGTGCAACATCGTGTTCCGCTCCACAAAAAGGCTGTAGTAAATAAATATACAGCTGAGGGAAGAAAAGAAATACACAAACAATTAGAAACTGTAGATATAGAGAGGGTGCATGAACTTATGAGAAACCCTATCAGTAATGAAACTGTAGAATTTAATGATAACTGCGTTTCGCTGTTTGTGGCACAAAGAGGAAAATGTGCAATTTGCAAGCTGCCTCTAACTTTGGAAAATATGCGGTGTGTCCGTAAAATACCAAAATCTTGTGGCGGTGATGATAAATATAATAATCTGATTATTGTGCATAAAGAGATGGAAAGGCTGATAAAAAGTCAGGACAACAAAGAAATCAAGCGTATTCTAAACAAATACAAACTGGAAAGTAATCAAAGACGGAAAGTAAATACCATAAGAAAAAATGCAGGATTAGAGGAAATAGACGTAAAAGCACTTGATAAGGAACTGTAAGTTACGATGTTAAAAAGTAGAAGTTACTGATGATGGAACGCCGGATGAGGGGAAACTCTCACGTCCGGTGTGAAGTGGGGGAAAATCTGGAGATAACATCAAAGGATTACCTATCACTATAGGATCGTCTGATTGCATTGCATCATCTGGATATTGGCTGGAAACCATCTGACTTGGAACAGAGAGAAGGGCGTATCATCCGCCAGGGAAACCATAATAAAAAGGTTCATATCTTCCGATATGTAACAGAATCCACATTCGACAGCTACATGTGGGTGCGACGTGAAGTCACTTAATTTAATTGTTTGGCGGACTATCCGACCAAACCAGCCATTCCGTTGGCTGAAGTCGTCACCATTGGCTATGTCAGTAATGACATTGTTCAAAAGCTGGTGATTAAACGTAACCCTACTTGGAGATTTAAACCGTGAGGTTAAAATCGAAACTGCTAGCTACAAAGTGGTTAGGGTGCAGGCTTTGATAGTATGGTTAACATATGTGAACCGCTGATAAACTTCGTTAAGGCGAAACAAGCCAAAGTAGCTGACAGGCTTGAACCAAAAGGTGTGCAGTTGGTTACCCCTCTCCATGTTTGGGGGTACACGGACATAAGACTGCCGGAGAAGAGGCGGAACCTAACCTATCATGTTAATTAAGTGGAACACGGTAAGCCCGTATTTTTGCCCATTGGGCAGGCAGACCGTAAGGAAAGCTGTTGGAAATGCGGGTATGGGATTGCGGAAAAAGCGAATGCCATTTTGTAATGAAGTGGATAGGGATTCAAAATTTGCCCCACCCGAAAGGGGAGCAGACTTCCGCATGGTGCTTAATTACGAGAGAATTTATAGAATTTTTGAAAGGAGTAAAGCAAATGGACATGAAAATGTGTGCGACTTCTGACGTCGCAAAGGAATGGGACAAGATTGATTGGAACAAAGCCAATGCGTACGTTAAAAAACTACAAATGCGTATCGTAAAGGCTCATCAAGAGGGTAAACATGGCAGGGTAAAATCCTTGCAGTGGTTACTCACACACTCTTTTTACGCAAGAGCTTTAGCAGTAAAAAGGGTAACAGAAAATCGAGGAAAAAGGACAGCAGGAGTAGACGGAGTATTATGGTCTACACCTAAGTCCAAATATGAAGCAATTCTTGACTTAAAACGCAAAAACTACAAACCACAACCATTAAAAAGGGTATATATACCTAAGAAGAACGGGAAAAAGAGACCTTTAAGTATTCCTACTATGAAAGACAGGGCAATGCAGACATTATATAAATTTGCATTAGAACCGATTGCGGAAATCACAGCAGACCCTAATTCCTATGGTTTTAGGATTGGCAGATGTACGCAGGACGCAATAGAGCAGTGCTTTACAAGTCTGAATAAGGCAAAATCGCCGAAATGGGTGCTTGAGGGAGACATCAAGGGATGTTTTGACAACATTAGTCACGAATGGATTTTAAAGAATATTCCATTAGATAAGGAAATCCTGCGTAAATGGCTGAAATGCGGATATATCGAAACTGGAAAACTGTTCCCTACGGAACTTGGAAGTCCACAAGGTTCAGCCATCTCGCCAGTTATCTGCAACATGGTGCTTGACGGATTGGAAACAAAACTGAAAGCAAAATACCATAAAACGAAGATAAAAGGGAAAGCATACTTTCCTAAAGTAAATTTTATCAGATATGCAGATGATTTTATTATCACAGGCGAAACAAAGGAACTTCTTGAAAATGGCGTACTACCGATTGTGGAGGAATTTATGGCAGAAAGAGGATTGGAGCTGTCTAAGGAAAAGACGGTAATCACACACATCACAGACGGCTTTGATTTTCTCGGCTGTAACATCAGATTGTATAAGGATAAGTTATTAACCAAGCCGTCTAAAAAGAATTACAAAGCAATCGTGGATAAAGTCCGTTCAATCATTAAAAGTAATGCAACATGCCGACAGGAAGATTTAATCAGACAGTTAAATCCCGTAATCCGTGGTTGGGTTAATTATCAGAAATATAATGTATCACATGAAGCATTTGAAAGATTTGACTTCGATGTATGGCGAAGCCTTTGGAGATGGTGCTGCCGCAGACATCCGAAAAAGGGTAAAAAGTGGATTGCCAAGAGATATTTCAGACGGATAGGTACAAGAAGCTGGACTTTCTGTGCCACAACAAAAGATGGTTTTGCACTAAAACTGATTTATGCAACAGATACTCATATCACGAGATTTCTGAAAACAAAATCAGAAGCAACACCGTTTGACAGCAGATGGGAAGAATATTTTGAGGAAAGAGACACTATGCGAATGATGCGCGAGATAAAGGGAAGAAAGAAGATAAACGCACTGTATAAAATGCAGAATGGAATATGCCCTCACTGTAACGAACGCATTACGATTGAAAGAGGTTTCCGAATACACACGACATTAGGCAAGGACTACAAGGAAAGATGTTATTTACTTCATGCCGATTGTCACAGAAAGATACACTACTCGATTGAAAATGATGAGCTGGCTCTGTTAGAACAACAGGGTTTATAAGTGCTTGAGCCGTATGAGGGGAAACTCTCACGTACGGTTCTTAGGGGGGAAGGCGGTAGTAATACCGCTGACCTACCCGACC
>ENA-OPSX01001194-OPSX01001194.1-human-gut-metagenome-genome-assembly--contig:-NODE-1194-length-10839-cov-4.407363_pt1 | contig 10839 bp, 9 predicted proteins | sample MGYA00241462_ERZ501916 | MGnify/ENA primary metagenome ERZ501916 (study PRJEB25962, sample SAMEA2042113) | human gut metagenome | biome: human gut; feature: human-associated habitat; material: faeces...
CCGTGCTACTACAAGGGGGAGCGCGGAAATAAGCCCTATGATCTGGAACTGATGCTGCGGTTATATCTGCTGCAAAACCTTTATAATCTGTCTGATGAGGCGACAGTTGCTGAGGCAATGGACAGTCGTGCATTCTCAGAATTCTGCGGCGTAGAGTCCAGCAATCAGGTGCCTGACGGGGATACACTGGGGCGCTTTCGAAATATCCTCGTAATGGTTTACAGGAGCAGCTGTTTGCACAGGTAATAAAGCTGCTGAGGGAGAAAGGCTTGCTTCTGAAAAAGGGCACTATCGTTGACTCTACCATCATTGCAGCTCCATCCTCTACAAAAAACCAGGACAAGCAGCGGGACCCGGATGCGCATCAAGTAAAAAAGGGCAATGAATGGCACTTTGGATATAAGGCCCACATTGGCGTGGACAAAGACAGCGGTCTGGTCCATACGCTCAAGGTGACGGCCGCCAATGTCCATGACGTTACCATGACTTCAAAGTTACTAACCGGAGAAGAAACGGTCGTATACGGTGACAGCGGCTATCTTGGTGCCCAAAAGCGAGAAGATGCGATCGTCCGAAACAAATCTGGCCGGAAAATCAAATACAAGATCAATCGCCGCCCGTCTCAGATCAAGAAGCTGAGCAGGAGCGGCCAGTACGACGCAAAGAAAGCGGAACACGCAAAGTCTTCTGTGCGTGCGAAAGTGGAGCATGTGTTCGGTGTTGTCAAAAAGCAGCTGCGTTTTCGCAAGACGCGATACCGAGGGCTCGAAAAGCAACGGGCCAAATGCAATATGATGTTCGCGTTAGCAGATCTGCCTCTGGCTGACAGGCCCTGCCTGGCGGCTTGAGTCAGTGCGCTTTTGCTGGCAATAATCAAAGGATTATCCTCAGATTATTGCTTTGCAACTGCTGCTAAATAGAAATTTGACTATTTGTGCGGTGTTGCCTGAGTTTTTTGAAAAAGTCCCGGAAATGGATGTCGCGGCCGGGCTGTTCTGTCGTAAAATGGACGGGCGGTTTTGTCGGAAGAAGCCGGACACGGATGTCCGGCGGGCGGGGCGAATAGACGTCGCTGGAGTATTTTGTCGTACAAGAGAAGGGAGGGGCCAGAGCCGCTCCCTTCATTAGTAGATTCAAGAGACCTCGCCCACCAAGACGAGCTGTACCATCCGGTCATCAACAATAGGCCGGCGATTTTGGTAAGCGTAGACAAGTGACTGAGTACAGGCCCGGTTAATCAGGCGCGGGATGCCGGAAGAAAAAGAGTGTATGACTTTCAAGGCATCCTCGGAGAAAATCGCGTTGGAGTGACCAGCATAGGCCAGCTGCTTTTCAATGTATGCTTTTGTCTGTGAGAAGTCATACGGGGCCAGGAAACACTGGATGTCAACCCGGTGGAGAATAGCCCGGTACGCGTGTAGCTTCAACTTTTCCCAGAGTTCAGTTTGCCCGGCCAAAATCAGCGCAAGTGGATTCTCGGAGTCCATCCGGTAGTTGAGGAGGAAGCGAATTTCCTCGAGCATCTCTTTAGAGAGAAGATGCCCTTCATCCACAATCACCACCAGTTTCCGGTGCTCAACGCCGCGCATAATTTCAATCTGGTGGTGCAGCAGATTCCGGGCGTCACCTCGGTAAAATCTTGTTTCACACCCCAGTTGTTCAAGCAGCCCATTGTAGAAATACCGTGGCGTGAGCTTGGATTCGGAAAGATACAAGACGGCGTATTCCTGTCCATTCAGGGCGCTTTTCAGGCGGCGCAAAGAGGTTGTTTTGCCAGTGCCAGGGTCGCCAATCACAAGAGCAAAAAGTTGGCGTCTGGTCGCGTAGAGAAGACGGTTGTGAATCTCCTCGGTATCCTGGTCCATGTAGAGGTCATCCACCGGGATGCTTCGTACAAACGGGGTCTTCTTCATCTCAAAAAAGTCTTCGTACACACAGCTCACCCCTTCTCGATTTCGGAAGTATAAGAAATAGCCCTCCGGCGCTGCTTGTCCTGGTACTGTTCAGCGAGTGCGTCCAGAAGCCTGGAATGGTCAACGGGGATACGCTCAACCTCTTTCCTCGTCGGCCTGGGGGCCACATGCTCACCAATCACAATCTGGCGTATCTGGAACGGTGTGCAGAGCGGGCTTTCGATCGTGAGCACATCCGTGCAGGCCGGGTCATAGACCACATCCACATGCTGCCCAGCAAAAGTCACGCCCAAATCGTACCGCTTCCCGCCAAAACTAATCACTCCGCTCTTGTCTGCTTTGCGGGCTTCGCAGCGGAGGAAGGCCCTTGCCATAAGCGCCTTGTCCACAAAGCGAGGCGGCATGGAGTCAGTCTTAAAAGCAATTTCCGGGGTTGTTCCCAAAGCGCTGTGGGGCCTGGAATGGTAGCACTCACTCAGCCATGCATTAAACTGCGCATTCAACTCCTGCAAGCTCTCAGGTGGATGAAGAGCAACCTCGGCCAAGAATGCCTCCAAAGTCTGGTTGAACCGCTCTTGCTTGCCTTTGCCCTGCGGATTTCTGGGCTTCGCATACAGTAGTCGGATACCAAGAAGCCCACAGGCTCGCTTCATCCAGCGAGTGCGGTACTGACTGCCGTTGTCAAAGTAGAGCCGCTTGGGCAGCCCGTATTTGGTCATTGCCTTTCGCAGCGTGTCCTCCACAATGCCCTGTTCCATATTTCCGTAGAACTCACCGTGCAGGATATACCGGGTGGCATCGTCAATCAGACAGGAAAAGTAGGTCTGTGTGGTTTTCCCTCCCAGATTGAGGATAAGGCCATACTTAATATCGCCTTGCCACAAATCGTGCCGGTGAGCGCGCTGGAATCGTTGGGAAGCATAGCCTTTATCGTTGTAGAGGCTCATCATAGCAGAAGAATATCCGGCCCTGCTCAGGGCATCCTGCAAGGTGGTCCTCTTCAGGAATCCGGGCTCTGCTTTCCCCTCCAGTTCAAGAATTTTAATAATGGTCGGGACACTTCGACTGGGGAGCTCCCTGCGTAGCCGGATGGCCTCGTCTAGCAACTCTTGCGGGATTTTGTACTTGCACTCAGCACTCCTGCTCTGCGGCTTCAGAGCATCAAATCCGCCTTTCAAGTAGGAAGTCAGATAGCGTTCCAGTGTCCTTTGGGAAATTTGGTTTCGCTCACAGATTTCAGCTCGAATTAGTCGCACACTGTCTTTGTCCAGGTTTTGCGACAACAGGGGCGCAATCAGAGTCATCCGTTCCTCGGCAATCTCGGTGGCGAGCTTTTGGTCTTTCATATCCATACCAGTGTTACCTCCTACACATTTTAGGATGACACCAGTATAGACGGGATGTCCTTCCTTGTCATGGCGGAACGGTGCTGTTCCCAATTTCCGCTGTTCACCACCAGCCGGACAAAACTCGCCGTCCGCCGGCGTAGGGAATGGCCGGGGCTAAATGTCGCCGACATCTGGCCCGCCGTAATCAACCCGTCCAGAACGTTTTGGGCATACCAAAGAAACCATGCAAGCCAGAAACGGATGCGCAGCCAAGTTGAAGTTTCGCAAGTGTGCTGGGTTTCTGTGGCCTCAGCAATCTCGCAAAGAGAGTTCAGGTCATGTCGCTTGTATGGGACTAGGCCCTCCGGCAGTTCCCGGTGGGTCTTTCCGCAATGTCGGCACTCCATCACCCTTAGATGAATTTGGTGCGTATGTTCTCCTTGCCGGACCTTGCGGATGCAGGTTCCATGTACTTTGAGCGGTCCACCACAGATTGGACAGACGCTGCTCTCTTGGCTAAAAATTTTTGTCTTTTCCCCATTGCGGGTTATCTCAAAGTGTGCTATGCTAATCATGGTCTGTGAGAGGAAGCAGAGATTCACTTTGGTTATTGAAAATGTGGCTATCATTTTCAATAACTAGGATCTCTCTTCCTCTTGCTCCGTTTATTACCAGAATACAATCATAGCACATCCACTTAAAAAGAACAGGACCACCTCGGTGGTCCTGTTCTTTTGTCTAACAACATTGCAAAACTGGCAGAACTGCCCGGCTGCTTTGACAAATCACTCCGGCTTTTTGTCAATTCAGCTCGGCTTTTTCCGGACAAGTCGGGGCGGCGCTAACAAATGTCTGAAGAAAAACGTGTCCGGAGAACCCCGGAACAAATCGCTGCTGATTTGGATGTCCAAATTGAAAAACTGAAAGATTCCATTTTAGAATTGGAAAACAAAAAAGCGGCGTCTGCCACCGAATTTGATAACAAGATCGCCGCTGTTAAAGAAAAAATCGCTAAACTGGAAGCCAAAAAGAAAGACGTACTTACGCCGAAAAAACGCAAACCGCGTAAAAGCAAAGCCGACCAGATCAAACTCCTTGTCAGGCAGGCACAAAAATCCGGCATGAAGCTGGATGAGATCGCTGATAAGCTTGGCATGGCGCTGCCTGAATAATCTGATATCCCGCTATTCCTCTGTCCCGCCGCCAAAAGGCTGCGGGATTTTTTATTTTCCTCCTCACGAATATCCACACAGCTGCTATTTCTTCAGAAATTCGTTTGCCCATTTCACATCAATCATAAATTGATTCTCCTCTTCTGCTGCAAGCCTTTCTGCAAAATTATTCTCAACGTTTTTATAGAGGTCAAGCGGAATTTCAGTCTTTAAAAACTTCTCGCCCATAAACTGGATGATGTATTTACCCTCAAGTACCAAAAAGTATGCTTCTACTATATTTACCTCTGGAAATTTATCTTGCACATCTACAAGATAGAGAAGCTTTATCAATTCTACTACTCTATCATCCAATTCATTTTCAAAAATGATCGCTTTTTCGCGTAGTGCATTCTGATTTGTTACAATACGTTTTCTGTATCCAGGTATCAAAAATCCGCTTTCCCCATCTTTATCTGAAAACAATTTTTGTATTTCTTCTACAGAGTTTTCTGATACATAATAGATCATAGTTTGATGCGCCATATCATGGTAAAGCATGCCGTAATCCACTTTGCATTCGTGTCCACAATAGGGACATTTAAACTGAAAAAAAGTGCCGTCTATTAACTGCGTTTTGGCTTCCGGATCTAAATCACCATTCAGACTCTCCCAAAACAAGTAATCGCTTTCTTTGTTGCATTTGGGACATGCAACCGTTTTCTTACGTCTTAACGACATTGTTTCTCCCCCTATAGTCTCTCCGTCACTGGCTGATTTGAACAGCATTATCGCAACTTTATATCTCACACTATGTGAAGCTCACTGTTTATATCCATGATATCTTCAATCGGAATCTCTGTGCCGTCTTCCATTTTTACGCAGTTCCCGTACGCATCTATCTTTTTGATGATACCTGTTTTCATACTATAAGCGCCGCCTGCTTTTCTTTTGTCCGGCTGAAAGTACAGCACCGCCACCGTTTCGCCGGATTCCGATGCGCTCCGAAGAAGATCATCCAATAAATTCTTTTGTGTTTCGTCCAAGTCGATTTTTCGGTCTGTCAGACGTGCGGTTTCCTCCACTGCATCCTCATAGCCTGTCAATGCCATGAACGGAATAAACTGCGCCGCACGGTCACTCACCGGCATCTGCGGGTATTTTTTTGATACATGATGCGGCAAATGGATGATATCCTCATACTTGTCCGTCACGCTTTATGCCCTCCGATTTTACCATTACGGTCTTTCGCCGTTGCGCCTTCCTGCAGATTCATACCCTTCAGGATTGCATTTTTTCCATACTTCCTTTTGATGGCAAGCATTGCTTCCTGCCGTTTGCGTTCACGGACCAGTTTCTTCTCTTCTCCCGCTCGTTTTTCCTGGCTGGTTGATGACAGCGAAAACAGGTCGAGCTGCTCCACCGCTTCCTCTTTTTGAGCCGCGGATTCAGTGAGCACATTTCCCGCTGTAAGATTGAGCCGCCGCACCAGCAGATTTTTGTCTGCAATGCGTTCGAATAACTCTGTCACTGCATCCATAAGCTGCACAGAGGATGAGGTATACCGCGGCAGATTCGCCGTACCATGCGCGTGCTTTGGGATTTTCCGGCCATACCGGTCCACCTTTACCTCTCCACGATACGCTTTGCTTCTTGTTTCATCCGTAAGATTTTCAATATCATAGCCGACTGTCAAAACGATTTGCCTGGTTACAAGCCTGCTTTCGACCAGGGAAAGCGCCAGTTGGTCCGCCATCTCCCGCACGACCAATCTTGTCCGCACAAAATCATACGGACACTCCAACACCTGCCCGCTGCCCACACTGCTTGCTTCCGGCTTATACGCCTTAATGTCCGCAATGGTACATGGTTCCCAGCCCCATGCGTGGTCGATCAGAAGTTCGGCGTTGACGCCGAATAAGTCATACAGCGTATCCTCGTTGTACAAATCTGTGGGCGCGCCTAAAGAGCATCTTGCGATGTCTCCCATCGTGTACAGGCCTATGCTCTCCAATTTCTTTTCGTATCCTTTTCCCACACGCCAAAAATCCGTGAGCGGCCGATGCGTCCACATCAACTGGCGGTATTTCATCTCATCCAGCTCTGCGATACGCACACCGTTTTCGTCCGGCTGGACATGCTTTGCATAGATGTCCATCGCAATCTTAGCAAGATACAGATTCGGGCCGATTCCCGCGGTAGCGGTAATGCCTGTGGTCCGAAGAACATCCAGAATGATACGCATTGCGAGATCTTTTGCAGTGATATTTTCCCGTTTCAGATATGCGGTCGCATCGATCAGCACTTCATCAATGGAATATACGTGGATGTCATCCGGCGCCACATGCTTTAAATAGACGCTGTAGATTCTGGTGCTGTGTTCCATGTAATGCGCCATACGGGGCGGAGCAATGAGGTAGTCTATCGCCAAGCCAGGGTTATTCGCCAGTTCCACAGAGGACGAAGAAGCGCCTGTGAATCTATATCCCGGCGCGTTGCGCTGCCGTTTGAGATTTGCTTCCTTGACTTTCTGTACCACCTCGAATAGCCTCGCCCGGCCGGGGATGCCATATGCCTTCAGCGAGGGGGACACCGCAAGGCAGATTGTTTTTTCCGTTCGGCTGGCATCCGCGACAACGAGATTGGTCGTCATTGGGTCAAGGCCTCGTTCCATGCATTCCACCGAAGCATAGAACGATTTCAAATCAATAGCCAAATAGGTTCGCTCTGTCATATGCGTCTCCCCCTTCTTCAATCAAGTTATTTAAATTATACCACTGCTCTTCCATTCTGAAAATCGATAGAATAAAATCTCCTCCAACAAAAAAATCCCAGCACAGTTCATCGCTGATGCTGGGATTGCTATTGGGCTTCATCTGAGTTACATATTGACAATCTTTTCCTTGAAGTGATATTCTGGACACGCTTCCTTTTCAAACTGGAGCCGGAGGGAGGTGGCTGCGTGTCCTTTTTGCTCGATGTTCTGAGTGGAATTTTGGCGAATATTATTTCCGGAAAAATTCTGATGATCTCAAAAAAGCGCAGTCAAAAAAAGTAGTAATACCCAAAAACACCGTGAGCTGCAACTCACGGTGTTTTTGGGTTTCCAGGCGGCTTGTGTCCTTTCTGGAATCTTCTGAGCAGATAAGCCGTTTTGGCGCGGCTTTTAAAAAACCGCCTCCGAAGAGACGGTTTTTGGTGCACCAACAGGGACTCGAACCCGGGACCCGCTGATTAAGAGTCAGCTGCTCTACCAACTGAGCTATTGGTGCTCATATAACTTTGTAATCGCCAAGGGACTTCTCTGAGCAAATTTGCCCAATCTATTGCACTCTTAAACTCCAAGTTTTGGCTTTGTACTGCGGTTTTTAGAGAAGTCTTAGTGTGTTACAGTAGCTCTACCAACTGAGCTAAAAGTGCAAAACAGCCGCAGGAGATGCGGCGCGGAACACAAAAATGGTGACCCCTGGGAGAATCGAACTCCCGATTTCGCCGTGAGAGGGCGACGTCTTAGCCGCTTGACCAAGGGGCCATATTTTGGGGAAAAAGCTGGTTTTTCCCCAAATAAGGAAAAAAGCCGGCACCTACCTATTTTCCCAGGTCGTCTCCAACCAAGTATCTTCGGCACAACCAAGCTTAACTTCTGTGTTCGGAATGGGAACAGGTGGAACCTTGGCGTCATCGGCACCGGCTATGAATGTGCTTGAAGCAATTGCTTAAAGCCTAGCCTCTACATATTCTCTTTTTCCTTCTGAAGGTCATACCTTCAAAACTGAACAACTACTGCGCTCTCTTGGGCAAATGCAGAACCTTCAAGAAGATTGTGGTCAAGCCCTCGACCGATTAGTACTCGCTAGCTGAACACGTCACCGTGCTTACACTTTGAGCCTATCAACCTTGTAGTCTTCAAGGGGTCTTACCTGATTATCTCAGTGGGATATCTTATCTCCAGGCCGGCTTCACGCTTAGATGCTTTCAGCGTTTATCCGATCCGCACATAGCTGCCCAGCTGTGCCACTGGCGTGACAACTGGTGCACCAGAGGTGCGTCCATCCCGGTCCTCTCGTACTAGGGACAGATCCTGTCAAATATCCTGCGCCCACGACAGATAGGGACCGAACTGTCTCACGACGTTCTGAACCCAGCTCGCGTACCGCTTTAATGGGCGAACAGCCCAACCCTTGGGACCTACTTCAGCCCCAGGATGCGATGAGCCGACATCGAGGTGCCAAACCTCCCCGTCGATGTGGACTCTTGGGGGAGATCAGCCTGTTATCCCCAGGGTAGCTTTTATCCGTTGAGCGACGGCCTTTCCATTCAGCACCGCCGGATCACTAAGCCCGACTTTCGTCCCTGCTCGACTTGTAGGTCTCGCAGTCAAACACCCTTATGCCTTTGCACTCTGCGCTTGATTTCCATCCAAGCTGAGGGTATCTTTGGGCGCCTCCGTTACTCTTTGGGAGGCGACCGCCCCAGTCAAACTGCCCACCTGACACTGTCCCGTTGCCAGTTCCATGGCATCCGGTTAGAACTCCAATACAAGAAGAGTAGTATCCCAACATTGACTCCTCACACACTGGCGTGCATGTCTCTCAGTCTCCTACCTATCCTGTACATCTTGCATCAAAGTCCAATATCAAGCTACAGTAAAGCTCCATGGGGTCTTTCCGTCTAGTCGCGGGTAACCTGCATCTTCACAGGTACTAAGACTTCACCGAGTCTACAGCTGAGACAGCGCCCAAATCGTTACGCCTTTCGTGCGGGTCAGAACTTACCTGACAAGGAATTTCGCTACCTTAGGACCGTTATAGTTACGGCCGCCGTTCACTGGGGCTTCAATTCATTGCTTCTCCTTGCGGATGACAAATCCTCTTAACCTTCCAGCACCGGGCAGGCGTCACCCCCTATACTTCGTCTTGCGACTTTGCAGAGAGCTGTGTTTTAGTTAAACAGTCGCTTGGGCCTCTTCACTGCGGCTCTCTTTTACAAGAGCACTCCTTATCGCTAACTTACGGAGTCATTTTGCCGAGTTCCTTGGCAACAGTTCTCTCGCTCACCTCAGGATTCTCTCCTTGCCCACCTGTGTCGGTTTTGGTACGGGCCGCTATGGAATCATCACTAGAAACTTTTCTTGGAAGCTGGCATCATGTGCTTCAGTACTTGTCCAAGGACGTTCCCTTACCTGTCACATCTTACATCCCGCTGACGCATTTCACTGTCAGCCTGCTATATGCTTTGACCACAATCCGTTCAGTGGCTCACACTAGCCTTCTCCGTCATTCCTTCATTTCCATCGCGGGTACAGGAATATCTGCCTGTTTTCCATCCACTACGCCTTTCGGCCTCGCGTTAGGTCCCGACTTACCCAGGGCGGACGAACCTTCCCCTGGAATCCTTGGGCTATCGGTGTGTAGGATTCTCACCTACATCTCGCTACTCACACCGGCATTCTCTCTTCCATGCTCTCCACCGCTCCTTACGGTACGGCTTCTACGTGCATGCAACGCTCCCCTACCACTCAACTCTAAAGTTGAATCCGCAGCTTCGGTAGTATGCTTAGCCCCGGTACATTTTCGGCGCAGGGTCACTCGACTAGTGAGCTGTTACGCACTCTTTCAAGGATGGCTGCTTCTGAGCCAACCTCCTGGCTGTCTATGCGACTCCACATCCTTTCCCACTTAGCACACGCTTCGGGACCTTAGACGACGGTCTGGGCTGTTTCCCTTTCGACGACGAAGCTTATCCCCCGCCGACTCACTGCCGGGATACGCGTCACCGGTATTCGGAGTTTGGTTGCTGTTGGTACCCGATACGGGCCCGCAAGCATCCAGTAGCTCTACCCCCGGGACGTAATGACCCGACGCTGCACCCAAATGCATTTCGGAGAGAACCAGCTATCACGGAATTTGATTGGCCTTTCACCCCTAGCCCCAGGTCATCCCCCCGGTTTTCAACCCAGGTGGGTTCGGTCCTCCACGCGGTCTTACCCGCGCTTCAACCTGCTCAGGGCTAGATCATCCCGCTTCGGGTCCAGGACACGCGACTCAAACGCCTTTTAAGACTCGCCTTCGCTACGCATACCCCACACGGGTTATGCTCGCCACATGCCACTGACTCGCAGACTCATTTTTCGATAGGCACGCCGTCACCCCACAAAAGGGCTCCGACGGATTGTAGGCGCACGGTTTCAGAGACTGTTTCACTCCCCTCCCGGGGTACTTTTCACCTTTCCCTCACGGTACTCGTTCGCTATCGGTCAGACAGGAATATTCAGGCTTACCCAACGGTCTGGGCGGATTCGCACGGGGTTCCACGGGACCCGTGCTACTTGGGAGACGCGATCGGCAGACCATGCGCGTTCAGGTACGGGGCCCTCACCCTCTGCGGCCCGGTATTCAACCCGGTTCCCCTGACACATGGTTTTCTGCAACTGCCGGCCGGCCCGTC
>ENA-OPSX01001201-OPSX01001201.1-human-gut-metagenome-genome-assembly--contig:-NODE-1201-length-10798-cov-2.167272_pt1 | contig 10798 bp, 7 predicted proteins | sample MGYA00241462_ERZ501916 | MGnify/ENA primary metagenome ERZ501916 (study PRJEB25962, sample SAMEA2042113) | human gut metagenome | biome: human gut; feature: human-associated habitat; material: faeces...
CTGCCGGGTGGATTCGAGACTTACACTCGTTAGAACGTGCGCCCGCCGGGCGCACTAGCAAAAAGGCCCCGACACGTATCGTGTCAGAGGCCTTTTTATCACGTTTTTACGAAGTTTTCTCCTGATGCTGTTTACGATTTATTATGTAATACAGCAACGTAATCTTCCATACGAAAAACAGAAACATCAGAACTGTCACATATGGTTCCCTCGCCGCGGCAAAAAAACAGATTGCCGCCGCGCTCAATGCGACCGAACCGTTGGTGACCCTGCTCAGCCACGCCTCTTTATCATAATGAGTCAAAATCAGCCTCATGATTCCTAAAACTATCAAAAAACAAAAAATGCCCCAGTATATCCAGAGATTTATTTTTGTTGTATCCGTAAAGGACAATAGATTCACATGGTAGATATGTCCGCCCTCCGGTTTTCCGTACAGCGGTAAAAAAATGAAGGTGGCCGCCATTACATCGATGATTCCGCCCATCAGTCCGTATACCTTTTTTATATTGGAACGATTTTCACATTCCGCCAGACTGATCAGCTCGTCACCGGATAACAGATCATCTATGGAAACGGAAAATAATTTTGAAATACTCTTCAGCGATTCTATGTTGGGATATCCTTTGCCGCTCTCCCATTTCGATACAGCCGTCCTCGATACGAACAGCTGCTCTGCAAGCTGTTCCTGGGTGAGATTATTCTTTTTTCTGAGCTGCTGCAGCTTTTCGTTAAACTCCATTGTGGTCTCCTGATATGGTAATTGGTCTGTAAGTCTGGTATCGTAATTTTTCTGTATCTGTTGGAATTTGCCTTTATGGCCTGCTGTTTATTATAAGCGGACTCTGGAAGAAAAGCAACCGGCCAGCCTGATTTCCTTTTCCATATCATTCCAGTCATGTAAATTGTCAATCCATGTCTATTTTGTCACATGAATGTAACAACCGAGCCTTATAATCCCCTTTGTATAAATCAAATGCCCGATATACAGCAGTCATCGGCTGGATACGCATTCCTGTCCGCCTGATTCCCTGCGCGCAAAATGAAAAATCAGAAAAGGAGTTTACAATGAAAAATTTACTGTCTAAAAAGCTGGGCCTGATTCTGCCATTGGCCCTGGCTTTAACCGGCTGTTCATCCAACAGCCAGAATCCGGAACCGTCATCTGCGGCCGTCCCGGAGGAAATGGAGGTCTCTGAATCTCATGATACCGGACTTCCCTTTGATTTTGAGGTAGAGCCGGAAGAATTCACCCTGTCCTTCGAGGTGGAACAGACGCTTATAACGGCTGCTGCTAAGGGGGAACGAAGAACCGTACTGGACTATGGAAAAGTCGGCGATACCGTCAGCTGGCGCTATCCCGATGAGCAGATATCAGTATCCCTGTCTCCCGAAAAGGACTATTTAAGTGTGGAGATTACCTCGGAAAATGAGAACGACAATTCCTTTACATGGCCCGTTATCTCCGCAGATACCTACTATTTTCCCTTTGGCGAAGGCAAGCGGGTACCTGCGGACGATCCGGCCTGGTTCGATTATTTAAATGGCCAGGAATTCCAGGTGATGGAGCAGCTTTCCATGCCGTTCTGGATCTCATCTGCCGGAAGCTACAACCTCCTGTTCGTTATGGAAGATCCTTACCGGACAGAGATGAATTTTACTTCAGATTCCCCCATCGCGTTCTCTGTCTCCCATCAGTATCCGGCGATCGACGATAACCGGACAAATAAATTTCGAATTTACATCACGGACAAAGATCCTGTCAGCGCGGCCAAGCTATATCGCAATTACGTAATCGAGCAGGGACAGTTTACCACCCTGGAACAGAAAGCAGAGGCAAATCCCAATATCCGTAAGCTGTACGGAGCTCCTTTCATCTATCTTTGGGGTGATCTCGTCGTCTCTGCGGATGATATCAACTGGCAGGCATTTCGAACGTCTCTTTCCTCGCCGGTTATGGAATATTTTCTGTCATTTGCCGGACGCCTGGAAAATGGTCAGGAATTTACATCTGTCCTGAAGGAAATACAGGGTCAGGACTACGTGGCAGAGTATCAGAAAAATGTAATCTGCAGCTACATCAGCCAGCTTTTGAAACGGGATGATTTCTGGGAACCATCTGTCTTTACGCAGCGCTCTTCAGAGTTAGAGGTTCTCCTGGCAAAAGGATATGGTAACTTAAGTGAAACGGACCGGATTCAGGTTCACAAATATGCCGTCGCATCGAATTTACCGGAAGTATTTGCCGATGCCGGACAGTGGATGGATTCCCAGACGGTTACTCTGCTTCAGGAATCGAACACGCCTGGATCGGCCTTAACAGCTGGGAACAGGCGTATGGAAAACCGGAGCTGGTCGAAACTGCGGTCAGCCAGGATTATCTTATCGCCAGCTACGACTCCTACCATTCGATTCACGAGCCCGGCAGAGAGCAGTGGATTACCGCTCAGTTTGACGATCCATCCCTGTATGAAAACGCAGTCATAACGGATCAGAACGGCAAACCGGAAAGCGGCTTTCAGAACGTTGGCCGCAAATTAAATCCCACCCTGTCGCTTCCTGCCATCAAAAATCGTATGGAGGGCATCATGTCCAGCCAGCTTCCGTTTAACTCCTGGTTTATCGACTGTGACGCAACCGGAGAGATTTACGACGATTACACACCTTCTCATATCACCACGCAGGAGGAAGATCTTGCCGCCAGACTGGAACGTATGTCTTACATCAGAGACCAGTACCATCTCGTCATCGGCTCGGAGGGCGGCAATGATTTCGCAGCCTCTGATATCGCATACGCCCATGGAATAGAACTGAAGACATTTGCCTGGATGGATGAGGACATGAAAAAGAATCAGGACAGCGACTATTATATCGGAAAGTACTACAATCCTAACGGTGGCGTCGCGGAACATTTCTCCAAACGGATTCCGGTAAAAGAACAGTACCATACCACCTTTGTGGACCCGATATACGATATTCCGCTGTTCAAGCTCGTCTACAATGATTCTGTCATCACAAGCTACCACTGGGACTGGTCGACCTTCAAAATCAAGGGCGCGACTGCAGACCGTATGATACGGGAAATCCTTTACAACGTCCCTCCGCTCTATCATCTCGATGCGGTGGAATGGTCAAAGTATAAAGAAGACATTCTCCGCCACCAAACCGTCTGGTCGGACTTCAGCAAAACGGCTGTCACCCGGGAAATGACCGGTTTTGAATATAAGAGCGAGGACGGCAGCGTGCAGAAAACCGTATTCGGAGGCGGCGGGGAGGCGGCCGCGGTTGCGGTTGCTAATTTCGGTGATTCCTCTTATCAGTATGAGAATATCGAAATCCCGGCTCACTCTGTGCTTATAGAGATGAACGGGAGCCGGGAGGTCTACACGCCTTCGCTGGATCCGGAGCATGTATGAGAATACAAATGATATATTGATGATCGCGAACTACATTTTCAATGTCTTTCGTTAGTACCATAAAAATCGGTTTCCTGCAAAACTACTGCAGGGAACCGATTTTTAATTCGCTGTATTTACGATTGCTGTTCCAATAACAATTTTTATCTGATCTTTCCCGCAAGCATCAAAGCCAGATCAACCGCACTCGTCTCCGGAACAGCGACATCGATTTCCGGCATGACCTGTCTCACCCTTTTTACCACTTCATCTCTGATTATCTCGTTTTTAACCAGAACACTGCCCCACAGCCACAGATGAGGTTTCTCCTTCCCGCTCGCAAGGGATACCTGGCTCTGTCTGGTCCAGTCGGCCTTACGGGCAGTATCTTCAATGAGTTTCCATATTTTCTCCGCACAGTCCTTAAGGATTCCTTCCGCCTGTAAATCTCCCTGTTTGGCGGCCTCACAGGCAATCATGGAAAAGCGGGCGATTTCCGACTTATCAAACAAATGCTCATTCACAAACAAATCAATCTTTTCCAGCGTATCCAGGCCGCTCTTTTCCATAAACATCCGGGTAAGATACGGGCATTTGGTCCTCTCGTCCAGATCCTCTGCTGCAAGTCTCATAGTCTGCATACCCAGATAAAATGCGCTGCCCTCGTCGCTTAAGATATGATTCCAGCCCCCGGTCCTGTATATAATGCCCTTCGCATCGATTCCATAGCAGATGGAACCGGTACCGGATACCACTACCATCGACGGCCCCTCCTTCAAATACAGAAAGACCTCACAGTCATTGACTGCCCGGATACAGTCGGACTTAAATCCCATTTCCTCGAAGATATCCCGGCACATCTTCTCATATCCCGGTGAATCAATTCCGCTTGCCGCCACACAAATCCCCATACAGTCCGATGGATTCAATTCCAGCTCCTTCAGTGCCGGAAGCACCAGTTCCCGGCAGCGGCTCCGGCTCTTATCGTATCCATCCGTATTGATACTGCAGCCTGGCCCGGTGAATTCCCCGAGGATATTCCCGTCTCCGTCTTTCAGTTTTAATCTTCCATTCGTCCCGCCTATGTCCATTCCAGCATAATAGTTCATAAAAAGTCCTCCCTCATTGTCCATTCAATATTTCCAGGCAGCTAAATGCCTTGATAAATTCTTTTCTTCCGTATCCATCAAATTCTATGGTAATCATCGTGTCATCTTCTTCAACAACTTTGCCGCATCCGTATGTTTCGTGGCGAACCAGTATTTCGGCAGATACAGATTCGATGTTTGGCGTTTTCTCCTCCATTTCCTTTATCTCATCTGCTTTCTCCACATCCTTTTCTTCCATCTTCTCCCCGTTTTCCTTCGCCATCTGTACCTGTCTCCGCAGCTCCTGCAGGTTGGCAGTTCCCGTCCGCCTCTCCGGCTCCTGTCCCTGCACCAGTTCTGACGGAATCATCCGGATATAACGGCTTTCCCCGGCCATCACACCGAAGATGTCGGGATTTGTATACCAGGAAAGCTCCAGATAATTTCTGGCCCGTGTAATTCCCACGAAAAACAGCCGTCTCTCCTCATCTTCCCCGTCTATCCCTTTCGTCCGCAACGGAATCAGGCCATAATTCACACCAATGATAAAGACATGGGAAAACTCCAGTCCCTTTGAGGCATGGAGTGTCATCATTTTCACGCAGGCCACTTCGGTGCCGTCCGCCTCAGGAAGCAGTTCCCGAGAAGTTCCATAAAGCGCCGCTGAATTCAAGAATTCCCTAAGCCCTTCCGGAAGCTTAAGGTCTTTTGTATTCATAAATGCAAACATGCGATCCAGAAAATGCCGGACATTTGCCTTATCGTCCCCATAAGACGCTGCATTGGGTTTCAGTGAACAATCCAGATCAAAATACTCATAAAATGCATTCGTATCCTTTATCTCAGCGCCATTTCGGGCAAACGAAACCATTCTTTCAAAAAGCCCGGGTACCGCAGCTTTTTCTGATCCACTCTCAGAAGCTTCCTTTCGGCCGCATACTCCCGTGCAGCCTTCCTCTGCCAGTTTTTCCGCCTTCTTCGCAGAAATTCCCACGCCGTATTCCCGGCTGCTCAGAACGAAAACCGCAGCAGCGCGGTCGGCCGGGTCCGCCAGGAATCGCAGAAGCCGCAGCAGCCATTCCAGCACCGGAATTTCATGAATCCCCGTCTTTACGGCCACCTCATATGGAATTCCATTCTTTGAAAATACATCCTCCAGCACCTTAGACTGGCTCTGCAAGCGGTAAAATATGGCGATCTCGTCATAAGGAATCCCCTGTTTCTGCAGTTCACGGATCCGGTCAGTCAGATAACACGCTTCCTGAAAGGAGTCGTAGTGGTTCTTCACCACAATCTTTTCCCCGCTTCCTCTTATCCCTTCCAAAGCCCCGCCATTCTGCTGAAAACACCGGGCTGCCTCCAGAATCTCGTTGCAGGACCGGTAATTGACCGGGAGCGAAAGCTCTGCCGCCTGATACCGCGTCTTCAAAGTATAAAACAAATGAAACGCGCTCCCACGCCAGCTGTAGATCACCTGATTGGGATCTCCAACCGCAAACAGCTTCGCTCCCTTTGCCATAAAGCAATCAATAAATTCCAGCTGTTTTCCATCGCAGTCCTGTACTTCGTCAACAATTACCCATTGAATATTCGCAGATCTCTCTTCCTCGCCTTCCTCTTTCGCCATCAGGAGGCAGGCATTTTTCATCAGATCTGAAAATGTCATCTTATTTCGCCTGAGTTTTTCCTCCGTGAGAAGCCCTGCCAGGATTTCCAGATCATCCTGGCTGCCGGCCACTCCGGAATCGCCCGCTGCCGATACGCGCTCCGCTGCCTCCAGCCGCTTTCTCAGCCGGTTCTTGTACTTTATCTTCAGCTTTTTCTCCGCTATCAGCGCATGGGCCAGCTCCAGTTCCTCATCCGGCTCCATCACCATGAAGTCCTTCGTATATCCCAGCGTCTCCACCGGGAGTCTTTTTTTCAGGAGCCCCAGAGCCACGCCATGAAACGTCCCGAAGTTTTCCGTCTCCTCCGGCGTCACTGAGAGGTCCGCACGCACAAGCCGCTCCCGTATTTCAGAAGCCGCCTTGTTCGTGAATGTAAGCACCACCATATCCCGGTAACTCACATGCTTCACCTCATGGAGATAGAGAATCTTCGCAGTCAGCACCGTCGTTTTTCCGCTCCCCACATTCGCACTCACGAGGCAGGCTTTATTTTCATCGGTGACCGCTTCCCTCTGATAGGGATTCAGCCTCTCCCATTCTCTTTCCCAGTCCACCTAATTCTCCTTTTTCTTAAGCTTATTAAGCCTCTGCTCAAGCTTTTTCCGCATATCGCTGTTGTCTCCGCTGTTGTCTCTGCTTCTGTTGTCTCCGCTTCTGTCCCCGCCGTTTTCACCACAGCCATCGTCCCGGTTCTCTCTGTTTTCCTCTCTTTTCCGAACCTCCACCTCCAGTTCAAATCCTTTCGGTGCGTCCGTATAATAGGAAATCAGATTATTAAGGGCCTTTCGGTTTGTCTCCTCCATGATCCACTCCCGGTAAAATGGCTGATCCGTAATCAGAGCGAGTCTCCTCCCCTCCGTCCTGACCGCATTCACCGTATTTAAGAAGGAGGCAAACGGCTCCCCGTTTTTCAGCAGCATGGCGGTAAATGCCTTCCACTGCGCTTCCAGCTCGTCAAACCGAAATGGCTTCTGTATAAATGTCGATGGGCCGTACGGCGCCATTTTCACATGTTTCGGCACTTCTGACTCCTCCAGCATATTCCTAAGCCCCCACAGAACCATACTTTTATCGAGATGGTAGTCACCGACACAGGCGGCGCAGCCGTCCTCGCAGGGGCAGCCGCTCACCATGGCGATACCATTTTCTATAATCTCCGGAATCAGCTCGTACGCTTTCTCGGCATATCCAAGACCTCCGGTATACTGATCGTAGAGAAAGAGATATACGGACTCCTCAACGCTTTTTTCTGCATAAACGGCGTTAGTGCTGACAGTCGTGCCGATGTCCTCCTGCTCCGTCATCGTTACCAGGCGCGCTGCGTTTCGAATGGCGCAGCACAGCCCCTCAAAATGATTGTTTCGGATCATCTGCCCGTTTGGACTCTCCTGCAGCAGACGGCGGTAGGCCGTTACCACATTACCCGGGAGCTTCAGCCAGACGCTCTCCGTTTCAAATTCTCTGGATAACGAAGGGTTAATCTGTTCATAACCCAGATTCTGATGATTATGAAACTGCAGCTTGCGGTACAGGGAAACCTGCGCGTTGACATTTACATCGCCGAACACCGCATCTATTCGTTTCCACGGCTTCTCTTTCCTGCCGTGAATGATCGTGATGTCCGTATTCCCCATGGGCGTCGTATAGTAATTTCCATTAAACGGCACGGCACGGGCTGTCCTTGTCTCCAGATCCAGCGTCACCACCTGGTACTGAACGCCGCCGTGTAAATAGACGGCTCCGGGGTGAATCTCGCGGAACGCCTGCATCTCGTCCATCTCCGTGATCTCTTTTCCGCTGTCCTTTAAGAGCAGCTTGTACCGGTTGGGGTCAATATTGCGCAGGCTGTAATCTCCGGCCGGAAAGGAACCGCCCGACCACACGAATTTGCCATTCTGTCCGGTCAGCTCCTTTGCCCGCATCAGGACCGGAATCGTCTCGCCCAGATCCGGAAAGACAGAGGCATCATCCAACGTCAGGGGAATCTCCGCCGCAGCCGCCCTGATGTGGGAAAGTTCAATTAAAAGGTTGTTCTTGTCTACGACGGCGCTCTCACTGCTGTTTTCGAACAGCCATCCCGGGTTCGTTCCGATGTACTGATCGAAAGGCTGGCTGTCAAGAATCAGATAATGGGTGCACGCCCGGCCGCTTCTTCCGGCCCGGCCCGTCTGCTGCCAGAAGGATGCCCTCGTTCCCGGATATCCGGCCAGCACGGTGGCATCAATCTTACCAATATCGATACCAAGCTCCAGCGCATTGGTTGACACCAGCCCGCACAGCGCTCCTGTCACCATCTTGTGCTCGATCTCCTTACGCTCCGCAGGCGTGTAACCGCCCCGGTAACCGGATATTTTATCTGCCTGGGACGCACTGGCCGGACTTTCCGCTTCAAGACGGTCCCTCGCCTCTTTTAGAATTACCTCCACATTTCTTCGGGAGCGGGCAAATGCGATAAAATTCTTTCTCTGTTCCACCAGCTCCGGGATCAGCTCCGCCGCCACCGCCGTGGCCTGCACCTGTCCATAGTACTTTTTATCGTGCCCCTGAATCTTCGGAGGCTTTATCAGAAGGTAGGTCCGCTCTGCCGCAGGAGAGCCATCCCGCTCGATCCGCACGAATTTTCTTCCGCAGATCTCCTCCGCCAGTTCGACGGGATTGGCAATGGTGGCCGAACTGCACAGAAAGACCGGTGATGAACCGTAATAGCGGCACACCCGGTGAAGCCGGCGGAATACATTGGCCAGATGGGACCCAAACACGCCTCTATAGGTGTGAAGCTCATCGATGACGACAAACTTCAGATTCGTAAAAATAAAATCGAATCCGAATTTACTGTGATTCGGCAAAAATGCCCCATTCACCATCTCCGGGTTGGTCAGAATAATATTCGCTTCTTTCCGGATCCGGCTCCTCTCGCCCGCGGGTGTGTCGCCGTCGTAAACTCCCGCCGAAATGCGGCTCTTTCCGAAATATTCAATGAATGGCTGGATCGCGCGGTACTGATCACTGGCCAGCGCCTTCGTCGGATAGATGAAGACCGCCCGCGCCAGCGGATTCCTTAAAATCTCCTCGATAACAGGAAGCAGAAAGCCCAGCGTCTTTCCGCTGGCCGTAGATGTGGTAATCACCACGTTCTCCCGTTTCAACGACCTTAAAAACATCTCCGCCTGATGGATATAAAGCCCTCTCACCCCGTTTTTCTGCAGATATTCCCGCAGTTCCTCCGGAAGCTCCGCCGGGAAACCGGCATAACGGGCACTCCGCTCCGGCATGGTTCTTCTGTAAATAATCAGATCATTGATATCCATAGTTATCTTCCTCCTGCATTACCTAAAGACCATTATAACGCAAGAACGGATGTTTGGCATCATTTTTCTTATCGGATATTTTATCCTGACACTCGGTTGACACATCACGCCATGAATGCTATGATGGGCGTAGTCACTTCAAAATGTCCAGTCTATGTTACAAGGAGGTGAAACAATGGACGGCAACCCTCGAAGTCGTAAAAACGTCTTCAAAATCTCATATCACAACATGAACCGCGTAGGTACCATGGGATACGACCGGCCGTCTATTGTGCTTTTATAGGAATAGATGGAACTGTCGTTTCTTTTGCGCCGCCTTTCGGGGTGGTTTTTTTTTGTGTAACAGGAAAAGCCTTCCGGGCAAGGTGCGCGCTCCACGTTAGGGAAATATGGCCGCTGGCACGGCCGCGTTCCGGCGCGGGAATCCGGCTGGCCGGATTCTATGTTGTTTTATGGGAACTCTATTATGGAAAGGAGTAATTCCCAATGAAACTCAATCAGAACATTTTCAGATTCAGAAAAAGAAACGCTCAGATTCAGCAGAAACAAAATGAAAGCGAAAAACTTCTTCGTAACTTTGCATTTCTTGATTTAAAAGACTTGTTTGACCATTTTTCCGTCTCCGGCTCGGGGCTGACTGCAAAGCAGGCGGAGCAGCTTCAGGAGGAGTATGGAAAGAATATCATTACAACCGGTCAGAGCAATACCACGCTTCACCGTCTGGTAAACGCGGTTGTCAATCCCTTCAATATTGTGCTGCTTATCATCGCCGTTATCACACTGTTTACAGATGTCATTTACTCCCAGCACCCGGATTACGTTACAGTATGCATTATTCTGTTTTTGGTAATCGTTTCCAGTCTGGTCGCATTTATCCAGGGAGAACGCTCCAACTCGGCGGCGGAAAAGCTTTCGAAGATGATTTCCAACAAGGCCGACGTCCTGCGTGATGGCGTGCAGACGGAAATTCCCATCGAAGACGTCGTTCCCGGAGATATGGTACGGCTTTCCGCCGGCGATATGATTCCGGCCGATATCCGCTTTGTTTTCACGAAAGATGCATTTGTCGCTCAAGGCTCCCTTACCGGGGAATCGAATCCGGTAGAAAAATACGCGGATATCCGTTCAGACAGAGAAGACGCGCTGACCGACCTTCAAAACATCGGTTTTATGGGTACCAACATGGTAAGCGGCAGTGCAACCGGCATCGTCCTTGCCACAAACAACGAAACCTATTTTGGCTCCATGGCGAAATCCCTGTCCGGAGACCGGGCAAAAAACAGCTTTGAACGGGGCGTTGATTCTGTCAGCAGCCTTTTAATCCGGCTCATGCTGGTCAT
>ENA-OPSX01001215-OPSX01001215.1-human-gut-metagenome-genome-assembly--contig:-NODE-1215-length-10666-cov-2.270191_pt1 | contig 10666 bp, 8 predicted proteins | sample MGYA00241462_ERZ501916 | MGnify/ENA primary metagenome ERZ501916 (study PRJEB25962, sample SAMEA2042113) | human gut metagenome | biome: human gut; feature: human-associated habitat; material: faeces...
AATATTCTAAGTATTATAATACTGAAAAAAAGTTTATTCTTACATACTTTGTTTCTAAAGACAAACATAGTGACAGATGTATTGATCTGGTTAAAATGTATTCTGATAACTTTAATTTACCTGTATGGTCTATTCAGTTTAGCACATACTTTTCTAAAGGTGTAGATAAAAAAATTTTGGGAGCCACTATTAGTGATTTTATAGCATTACTATTAAAAGCTGAACTCATAATTACTGATTCATTTCATGGTATTGCATTATCAGTAAATTTGAATTGTGATTTTGTTGCCTGTATTAATTCCGAAAATCCAGTAAGGGCACAGAACTTATTGTCAAAAGTAGGATTGCTTGAGAGGGTTAATATGAATGTTAAAGATTATAAGAATATAGATTATACAGTAATTAATAATGTAGTTCAAGAACTACGAAGTGATTCCCAATTATGGTTATTAGAAGGATTAGAAAAATAAATTATGCCTAATATTGATGGAAAATTAAATGGAAGTAGTAAAAGATTGGCTTTAAATACTATATATTTATATATTATGACTATATCAACATATGTTTTAAATTTACTTACTATACCGTATTTAACACGTGTTCTAGGTCCAACAATATATGGAGAAATTGGATTAGCAGTAGGGTATATGTCATATATACAAATTGTATTAGATTTTGGTTTTATATTGTCTGCAACACAGTTGATAAGTGAACGCAGAGCAGACTATCAGTATATAGGTGAAATTATTTCAGCAGTAACATTTGTAAAAATTGTATTGTCATTTATAATATTGACGATACTGTTTATTTTGTATAAGATTAATTTTTTTGATGGAAATATCATTTTGTTACTTGTTATATATTTATGCTCATACTTATTTTCAGCTTTATTACCGGATTATTTTTACCGTGGAATAGAGAATATGAAAATTACATCAGTCCGAACTGTAATGATTAAAATTATATTTACCATGTTGATATTTGTTTTGGTTAAAAATGAAGACGATGTGATCTTTGTACCTATATCTACATTGATTGGAAATATATGTGCATTGCTATTTACCTCTATTGACTTAATAAGACATTATAAAATTAAATTTGTTATTCCACCAGCTATTAGAATAAAAAAAATAGTTGTTTTGTCAATACCGTTTTTTATATCGAGATTTGCGTCAACATTTTACCAGGCTTTAGATATAGTTATATTAGGTAAGTATTATGGGGCTTCTCCAATTGTTGGATATTATTCTTCATGTGATAAGATAATAGCTTTAGCAAAAACAGGTGCCTCTCCTATTGCGGACAGTTTATACCCATATATGTTGGAAAATAAGAATTTTAAGTTAATAAAAAAAATAGCAATGATTGTAATGCCTTTGATTACTTTTTTCGTTATTATCGTAGGAATATTTGCTGAACAAATATGCGTTCTGCTTTTTGGTGTTGCATATAGAGAGGCAGGTATAATTTTAAGATTACTTTTACCTATTGCATGGATTGTTCTGCCTAATTATATTGTTGCTTTTCCTGTTATGTCTCCATTGGGATTGGTTAGATATACAAATATGTCTAATGTTATTGGAATGGCAGTACAAATTACTGGACTTATTATTTTTTGGCTTTTAAATATCTTTAATATTTATACAATTTGTATACTTACAAGTATAACTGAAATGGTTGTTTTTGCATTTAGAGTATGTGTAGTTATCATTTATCTTTATAAACAAAAAGGACAAAAATAAATGGATTATAATAATGAAATTGAATTAGATTTTTCTAAAATAGCAGTATATCAGGGATTTTTAACTGATAATGACGATTTATTAAAGTCTTCGTCAGGAGGTGCTGCAAGAGCTTTTATAGAAATACTAATAAAAAGAGGTGGAGTGGTTTTTGGAGTTACTTATTCGGAGGATTTTTATAGTGCTAATTATTGTTTTATTGAAAATGAGGAGGAAATTAATAAGATAATTGGTTCTAAATATATATATTCGAATAAAAAATTGATATTAAATAAAGAAACAGTTACGGTCTTTGAAGCAGTTGCATATTTTTTAAATCAGAATAGAGAAGTACTTTTTATAGGGCTTGGCTGTGATATAAGTGCTGTAATAAAATACAATGAAAAATATAATATTGATACATCAAAATTATATCTAATTGATTTAATTTGTCAAGGACCAACATTTCCTGTTGTAGAAAAATTATATATTAGCAGGCTGGAAAAACGATACAAATCAAAAACAGTTGGTTTTTCGGTGAGATATAAACGACTGGGCTGGTTTCCTCCATACATTAGAGTTATATTTGAAAATGGGAAAGAATATACAGAGTCATTTTATGGTTCTGATTTTGGCTATGCATTTGGAAAGTACTCAAGAGACTGCTGCTATAATTGTGCTAATAAGGGGAGTAATCATAAAAGTGATATAACATTGGGAGATTATTGGGGGCTGGAGAAAGGAAAAGAAGGATATAATAAAAATGGAGTTTCAATAATATTTATAAATTCTCAAAAAGGAAAAGCGCTATTGTCCGAAATAGATCAGGATCGTTTTAAATACAAATTAGCAGATGCCAAAGAGGCATTAACACATAATCCAATGTACTATAAAAGCAGAGAGAAAGATGCTGATCTGGCGATTTTTAGTAGAAATATAAATCAATATGGATTGCACTGTGCAGTAAAAATGGATATTGGGGGATTAAAATATTATTTTATAAGAATTAAACGATTAATAGGGAAAAGAATACGTTATTGGAAAAATAGAAAATAGTAGTAAAGTATATTTACTTAGAAGGGATGTAAAGATTTTTATAGCGCAAATATGGCAAAAGTAAGGGGAAAGACTTGAGCAACCGTATAATATAATAGAAAATGAGTATTCCATATTAAAATGCCAATCTGTAGATATTTGTAGAAATTATGTATTGTATTTGCTATTAAAGACACTTTAGTAAGCCTTGATGAAGCAGGACTTTGAAAAAAGTATTTTTGTCTATTTAATCGGCTCGCTTAAGGTAAAGTTAACAGTGTGTAGGACGAATTATCCATAATCAAAGCCAGATGCCTTCTTTTGCGTACGAAAGTATGCTGAAGATACCTTTCACCAGTCAGTAATAACAAAAATGTCCTTTTACCCTTTACAGGATCTGCCGTCTTTTAACAGCTTGCTTTAGGACATTTACCTCTGACAAACAAACTAAATCGTTCAAAAGAGGATGTCATTGGTATGACAAAACTGTATTTTCAAATAGTGAATCGAAGAATGTTTCTGCTGTAAAAAATAGATGTTCCAGTTTGAAGCTTTCAGAGTAAGAAAACAGATATTCATTAATATTTTAATTTATGTATTTCCATATATATAGCATTTCCGTGACATATATCATAGACTCTTCTGTATTGTCATGGACCAACATCTAATGCTTCAATGTTTTTTCTTTATAGCAGAGGGAAGTATGATTTTTTGAAAAGATACTGAAATGGTGATTGCTGTAGGTAAGTATGGTAACTTCAGTTACTGAATACTCTCTATTTATAAACAATTTTAGGAGATGCGGCAAGAAATCATCACGGATCCGGCTAATATCCTCAAAGTTGTGCCCACCCAGTTTAACCACATCAGAGCCATTGAAGTGGACGAAAGGCTGACTGAAGCATAACCTCTTTCCTGGAAGGGTAAGAACGTAGAGCAACCTTAGGTACACCGTAGGAAAGGTATCTGGAAAGGCGGTCAACGCTGTCGATTTTCTTAGAAGGTTCATGCAGGTGATCAACATAATCAGTAAGAATACAGCTACGGGAAGTCAGTAAAACAAAGGTAATGATAGCAAGAAATTTTTGCTAAGGTTTAGTATGCTTAATGGATATCTTATTAGCAAAAATAAAATATCCGGTTTCAAAGTTTTAGTATTTAAAGTAGGATAGACTATAAGGAATCCTCTTATTTTTGTTTAGTAAGATTTTTGATTAGACACTTTAATTCGACTACGTAACCAGCAAGTTTTTCCTTATGTTTAGGGTGTTTTTAGAAAGTTATGTTAATAAGTAAACTTAATTGCTGATATAACTACAAAACTGCAGTAACTCAAGTGAAACAATGTTGACAATCAGCACAAGGAAGTGATATATTTATCCTATAAAGAGATAAATATATCACTATAAGGAGGCTGTCATGAATAATAAATACTCCGCAGGTCAAAAACCTACATTTACCAGAAAAATCAGTCCAAAGATGGGGCTGTTAGGCTTTTTGGGGTTGTCGGGATTTCTGGGTTTTCTGCCCCGGTTTTTTCGTGAGGACGGTATTTTGCCTGTGCCGTTTCCGCTGATATTTTTCTGCTTTTTTGGATTTTTCGGTTTTTACTATGAGGGGAAGATGTCCGGTACGATGATTGATGAGCGTTATTTAGCCAATGAGAACAGAGCCAGTGCCATGGCTAACAAAGTGGCCCTTACTCTGATTATCGCTGTGGCGCTTCTTTCAATGTCGGCATTTCGGATCAATAATCCATATGTGATGCTAAAACTTTTAATTGCTGTTATCGGTTTTGCCTTTGGTTTATCGCTGTTTCTTCAACAGTACCTGCTGTACCGTTTTGAAAATGGAGAGTAGCCATGGGGGAATTTACGTGCAATCTTAAGAAGTACAGACAAATGAAGGAGATGACCCAGGAACAACTGGCTGAAAAAGTCGGTGTAAGACGGGAAACTATCATGCGCCTGGAAGCGGGCAGATACAATCCATCGTTGAAGCTGGCGATCGATATTTCGAGAGAGGTGGAAGCACCAATCGAAGTTTTGTTTATTTTTGAGGAAAAATAGCCATATATACAGTAGAACTGTGATGGTATGGCATCACAATTACTACCAAACAGTAAAATCATGAACACCTGTCAAACGGATGTTCATGATTTCGCGCATTATGCGTTCAACCGGCTAAAGTCATAAGAAGAGCAGGCTGTACATCAGCCTGCCCACATGTAAAGGGAACCATTTTCACCCTCCTTGATCCGGGAAAATGTTGCTTCAATCCCTCATCTTCAAGTTTTCAAAGCCTCAAGGTTTCAAATCGTAAAAACGGATAGAACGCTGTCCCCAGCCTTTTTCTTCCGGTAAATCTAAGGACCAGGCGGATTCCAGCCGTAAGGAATTTCGCAGCGAAGCAAAACGTTAATTCCATAATCCTGAAACACTTCGCGCTCCGATCTCTTGCAGGCCACCTGGCATAACCGTTATCCTGCCTTTTTCTGCTCCTTCCAGTCCCCAGAATAAAAATAATTAATTTCCGCCCCAAGAAACAGTATACAGATACACACATACAGCCACAGCATCAACAACACAATAGCCGTAAGGCTCCCGTACATAACAGAAAAATTGCTGAAATTGTTAAAATAAATGGAAAATGCAAATGAAAATGCGATCCATCCCAGTGTGGAGAAAATAGCGCCGGGCAGCTGCTTTTTAAAATGCTGCTTCTTTTCCGGCACATACGTATAGAGGAAAGTGAAGCAGATCGTCAGGATCAGTAGGAGCACGGTCCGAAAGCTGATGACGTAGTGGGTGATCTCTGCAACGACCGGAAAATGGTGTTCGACGAATCCCTGAATCGAACTTCCGAGAACCAGCAAAACCAGCGTCAGAATGCAGATCAGCATGAATATGATGGTATAACCGGCGCAGATCATCCTCGTCACCACGTAATTTCTCTTCTTCTGTTTCCCGAATACCCGGTTCAGTCCGCGCTCGATGCTCAGCATGCCGCGGGAGGCCGACCAGATGGCGGCGATTGCCGTTACGGATAAAACGGTAGCGGGAGAGTTGGTATAGATATTTTCGACGACGCCGAAGACCAGGCTCTTTAGGTTGGCCGGTACCAGACTTGTAATTACCTGCAGCAGGTTGGACTTTGTTATCGTTGGTATCAACTGGATCATAGCCATCAGCAGCATGATGAACGGAAATGCCGCGATGATGGTAAAAAAAGACGCCTGAGCCGCGTAAACAGTCATTTCATCCTTGCTGAATTTGTCGTAGATCTGTTTGCCTCGCAGTATTAATCCAATCATGATATCCCCTTTTTGTTAATGATATAACTAAAATATTACCATGACCGCAAAAAAATATCAAGCAAGACACCGGAATTTCAAATAGTTATGGTTCATGGTTGTTGCAGTTCACGGTTATAATTTTTCGTAACAGAAAAAATATTTTGAAAAACAAAGTAATTCTTTCGAAAATAAGTTGCCCTACCGTACTGCATTTGATAGAATGGTACTAATGGAATCAATCAGAAAGGGAGCGCGTATGGAATATATACCGGCGAAAACCATCGTGACGAAGACGAAGAGCTCCGAATGGTTCGGCATCGATTATAATATGAATATTTATAAAGGCTGCTGCCATGGCTGTATCTACTGCGACAGCCGGTCTTCCTGCTATCGGATCGAACGGTTTGACACGGTGCGGGCCAAGGAAGACGCCCTTCGGATTGTCCGGGATGATCTGCGGCGGAAGGTGAAGACCGGAGTGGTAGGCACCGGAGCCATGAGTGATCCCTATAATCCATTTGAAAAGGAGCTGGAGCTGACCAGACATGCGCTGGAGCTGGTGGACGCCTTCGGCTTCGGAGCAGGGATTGCCACAAAAAGCACTCTTTTAAGAAGGGATGCGGATATTTTAGAGAGCATAAAAGAGCATTCGCCTGTAATCTTAAAAGTGACGGTGACGACTGCGGATGATGAGCTGGCGGGGAAGATCGAACCCGGCGTGCCGTCCTCGACCGAGCGGTTTGAACTGATCGATTACTTAAGCTCCAGAGGGCTGTTTACCGGTATTCTGCTGATGCCGGTCCTTCCGTTTCTGGAAGACAGTCCGGAAAATATTACGGCTGTCGTGAGAAAGGCCCATGAGGCGGGAGCTTCTTTTATTTATGCGGCTTTTGGTGTGACGCTCCGTGATAATCAGAGGGAGTGGTACTATGATAAGCTGGGGCAGCTGTTTCCGGAGCGGGATCTGGCGGCGGAATACAGAAAACGGTACGGAGAACGCTACGAATGCCGGAGTCCGGCGGCAAAGCGGCTCTGGGCCATATTCGCGGCAGAGTGTGAGAAATACGGGATTCTGTACCGCATGAAGGACATTATTCACGGGTATAAGAAGAATTACGAAAACAGCCAGATGAGTCTGTTTGATTTTCTGCAGTGAAAACAGAGAAAGTGAGAGGAAACCTTACATGGGACAGGAGAAAAAAGAAAAGCTTACAAAAATGGAGATAGACTGGATTCTGTACGATGTAGGAAATTCCGCATTCGTGCTGCTTGCGACGACGATTTTGCCCATTTACTTTAATTATCTGGCGGGACTGGCGGGCGTCTCCGAGGTGGATTATCTGGCCTATTGGGGATATGCAGCCTCGATTGCTACGCTGCTGGTGGCCTTTATCGGTCCGGTCTGCGGCGCCATTGCCGATACGAAGGGGTATAAGAAACCAATATTTATGATCTGTATGATGGTGGGCGTTCTGGGATGTGCCGCACTTGCCATACCAAAATCCTGGATTGTATTTTTGGTGGTATTTGTGATTGCAAAGGTGGGCTACTCTGCGAGTCTGGTGTTCTACGATTCCATGCTTCCGGATATCACAACGCCGGAACGTCTGGATGCGGTTTCCTCTCATGGTTTTGCATGGGGGTATATCGGAAGCTGTGTTCCGTTTGTGTTTAGCCTTGTGTTTGTTCTGTTCTATGAGAAGATCGGCATCACTATGGTGACTGCCATGGTGATTGCGCTCATCATCAACGCCCTGTGGTGGTTCCTGGTGACGGTGCCTCTGCTCCGCCACTACAAACAGGTTCACTATACGGACAACACGGAGTCGGGACGCGGAGTGGTGAAGGAGAGCCTGCGCCGCCTGGGGCATACGCTTCTTGATTTGAAGAATCATAAGAAGATTTTTGTATTCATGATTGCATACTTCTTCTATATTGACGGGGTCTATACGATTATCGAGATGGCTACGGCGTATGGAAGCTCTTTGGGGCTCAATTCCCAGGGTCTTTTGCTGGCGCTTCTTTTAACTCAGATTGTGGCGTTCCCATTTGCGCTGTTGTTCGGCAAAGCGGCGAAGAAGTACAGGACGGAAAAAATCATCCGCCTGTGTATTCTTGCATACCTTTGTATTGCGCTTTATGCGATTCAGCTGGATAAGCAGTATGAGTTCTGGGTGCTGGCCGTTTGCGTCGGTATGTTCCAGGGAGCGATCCAGGCGCTGTCACGGTCGTATTTTGCCAGAATCATTCCGCCTGAGAAATCGGGAGAATTTTTCGGTATTTTTGATATCTGTGGAAAGGGCGCTTCTTTCATGGGAACGGCTCTGATGGGATTATTCGCTCAGATTACGGGAAAGAGCAACGGCGGTGTTGCGATTCTGGCCGTGATGTTTCTCATCGGATTCTTTGTGTTTGGGAAGGCTGTGAAGCTTAACGGCAGTGGTGGGCATATATCCCCACTGACATGAGGTCAAGCTTATCTGGAAACCAGATAAAAGACAGCAACGCTGTCTGTCATTATGAGCGATATATGGGCTCATAATGTGGATTGAAATAAACACACTCTGGACTGCGCTTCAAAATAAGTTACAAATTCTTTGGCTATGTTTGAAACATAGCCATTTTTTTTGTATATGGCGGTCATGCGGGTGACGGTTTCCGGAGAATCAATGATCCGGACTGTCAGGCCTTCGGCCGTTCTCATGCTGCTGATGGATTCCGGCACCAGGGCCACGCCTAAGCCGGCGCCAGCCCATTGGAGACACGTCCTGGCGTCGTCATTGCGGCAGAAGATATTAGGCGCTGCGCCGATATTCTGGAACGCCATGGATATGATGGCGTCAAAGCGCCGATAATAGATGAGAGGCTTTCCGGCAAGGTCCGTAAGGCGGATTGAGCCGCCTGGAATCGCGTCAAACCAGGAGGAAACTCCGACTGCCGTAAGCGGTTCTTCTGATCCGAAGACACAGTGAAAACCGTCGGTATTAAACGGTGTTCGAACCACGGCGCATTCGATGATACCGTTTTTCAGCTTTTCCAAAAGCTCGTAAGTGTTCCCCTCGGAGATTTCAAAACGAACATTGGGATGAAGGCGGCAGAAGCCCGGCAGGATGCTGTCCACCAGAAAGCTGCCGGAGGAGGAGATCGTTCCCAGCTTTAAGATTCCCTTCGATGAGGAGGGAAAATTCTGGAGCTCATCAGCGGCCGTATCCATCATGGACAGGATATCCTTAGCACGGGAATAGAGATAGGAACCGGCCTCGGTAAGCTCGGCCTTCCTTGCCCCGCGGGTCAGAAGACGGACGCCTAAGTCCTCCTCCAGCATCATGATCTGCTTGCTGAGCGGCGGACAGCCCCAGCTTTTTTGCTGCCGCCGTAAAACTGCCCGTTTCCGCAATCACTGTAAAATAATAGAGCTGCCTTGAATTCATCTGTCCCATGGAATACACCTCTTTAATAATTATTTTCTGCAATAGATACTTGTAATATTATACCAGAATGCTATAATATTACAATGAATTATTCTAAAAACATATGAATCCGGAGGAAGGATAAATGAAAAAACTCCTGAAATACTTAAAGGAATACCGGCTGGAAAGCTTCTTAGGGCCGTTATTTAAGCTTCTGGAGGCCAGTTTTGAGCTGATGGTACCTCTCGTGATGGCGAAAGTAATCGATGTTGGAATTAAGACACAGGACCTCCCCTATATTTTAAAAATGGGCGGAATTCTGGTGCTTCTTGGAGTTGTGGGGCTGGTCTGTTCCATCACAGCCCAGTATTTTGCGGCAAAGGCGGCCGCGGGATTCGGTACGGCGCTGCGAAATGACCTGTTCTCCCACATCGGCAGCCTCTCCTATGCGGAACTCGATAAGGCGGGGACAGCCACGCTAATCACCCGCATGACGAGTGATGCAAACCAGGTACAGTCAGGGGTTAACTTATTTTTGCGCCTCTTTTTGAGGTCTCCTTTCATCGTGTTCGGAGCCATGGCCATGGCCTTTACCATTGATGTGAAGGCGGCTTTGATTTTTGTCATTGTCATACCGGTGCTGTCTGTAATTGTATTTGGCATCATGTTAATCAGCATGCCTCTCTATAAAAAGGTTCAGCGGCAGCTGGACCGCGTGCTCCTGACCGCCAGGGAAAATCTTAGCGGTGTCCGCGTGATCCGGGCCTTTAACCGGCAGGAGGATGAAGGCCGCCGGTTTGATGAGGAAAACGGTAAGCTGGTGAAAATCCAGGTGTTTGTCGGGAAGATTTCTTCCCTGTTAAATCCTCTTACCTATGTGATTATCAACCTGGGCATCATTGTGCTCATACAGACCGGAGCGAAGGAAGTGAACCGCGGGATTATCACCCAGGGCGAGGTGGTGGCTCTGGTAAACTACATGTCCCAGATTCTGGTGGAGCTGGTGAAGCTGGCCAATCTAATCATCACCATTTCCAAAGCGCTGGCCTGCGCGAACCGGATCAGTGCCGTGTTCGAGCAGAAGCCGGGAATCACGGAGAAGAACCATACGTGTCTGGAAGCCTTCGAAGGCGCTCCGGCGGTAGAATTTAAAGATATGACATTTACCTATGACGGAGCGAGGGAACCGGCCTTAAGCAACATCT
>ENA-OPSX01001217-OPSX01001217.1-human-gut-metagenome-genome-assembly--contig:-NODE-1217-length-10658-cov-2.319061_pt1 | contig 10658 bp, 9 predicted proteins | sample MGYA00241462_ERZ501916 | MGnify/ENA primary metagenome ERZ501916 (study PRJEB25962, sample SAMEA2042113) | human gut metagenome | biome: human gut; feature: human-associated habitat; material: faeces...
ACCATCTGCGACTATCTGGGTGTGGATGCTTCCACGCTGGACGGCCAGAGCGTGCTGGGCGACATTTTAGCTTAAACAGGCAAAAGAAAAAGGACTGCGTGAGCAGTCCTTTTTCTTTTGCAATTCTATTTATGCTGCATCATTTTCAGCGCTGGAAGCGTCGCCGCTGCCGGAGCCGAACAGGGCGTCCAGCACGGTGGAAGCGGCCTGATGCAGGGAGGAAGCCGCCTGCTCCACCTGCTCCTTCCAGCCGGTAATCACAATCTGTCCCGGGCAGTTATAATTGGCAACACTGACTCCCTCTATCCCTGCAATTCCTGCATCCACTTCTTCAGCCTTCATGCCAAGCACTGCTGCCATGGCGCCTTTGCCTCCCGGAACTGCATGTTCCATAAGAATTCCTCTTTTGCGCACCGCCCAAATGGCCTCCTGAATTTTCATCCCTCCTGAGGAAGCAATAGCGCAGTATTCCCCAAGACTTAACCCTGCGGTAACCTCTGGTTTCAAGTTTCTCTCTCTTAATACCTGCTCCATTGCCATGCAAACAGTTACCATAGCTGCCTGGGTGTATTCCGTCTGGTGAAGCTTCTCATTTTCTTCAAAACAAAGTTTTTTCATATTCAGCTTCAGGTTTTCCGATGCTTCGTCTATAATATCCCTGGCGTTCTGGCTGTGTTCGTAAAAATCCTTTCCCATTCCGGCAATCTGGGCGCCCTGTCCCGGAAACATAAATGCAATCTTACTCATGATTTCCCATTCCTTTCATCACTGTTTCTGCCTGTGCAATGAGCTTTTCTATAATTTCTTTACAGGGGAGGATATCGTGAATCATGGCTGCGGACTGTCCTGCCATAACGCTTCCGTTTACCACATCCCCTTCTACCACTGCTTTTCTAAGACTTCCCAGGGTCAGAAGCTCCAGTTCCTCAAAAGGAACACCAGCCTGCTCTTTTTCCAGATAGGTCTTTGTCATCTGGTTTCTCAGGGCTCTTACCGGATGTCCGGTGCTTCGTCCTGTAACTCTGGAATCAATGTCCTTTGCCTTTACAATATAATTCTTATAGTTTTCATGAACCTGTGCTTCCTGTGATGCTACAAAGCGTGTTCCAATCTGTACGCCTTGTGCTCCCAGCATAAAAGCTGCCGCCATTCCTCTGCCATCTGCGATGCCTCCCGCTGCAATAACAGGAATGCTCACTGCATCTGCAATCTGTGGCACCAGCACCATGGTGGTGTTCTCACCAATATGTCCTCCTGCCTCAGTTCCCTCTGCCACCAGAGCGTCTGCACCACAACGCTCCATACGTTTTGCCAAAGCCACAGAAGCAACCACTGGAATCACCTTGATTCCGGCTTCTTTCCACATCTTCATGTATTTCTCAGGAGAACCGGCTCCTGTGGTAACTACCGGCACTTTTTCCTCTGCCACAACCCTTGCCACATCCTCTGCATACGGGCTCATAAGCATAATGTTTACCCCAAAAGGTTTGTCTGTTTTTTCTTTCACCAGACGAATCTGCTCTCTCACCCACTCAGCCGGCGCGCTGGCTGCTCCAATAATTCCAAGACCTCCGGCCTCAGAAACCGCTGCTGCCAGGCAATTTTCTGCCACCCATGCCATGCCGCCCTGTATTACCGGGGCTTCAATGTTTAAAAGTTCTGTAATTGCTGTTTTCATTCCTTTATCCTCTCAATTCTCCTGATTCATCTTCTTCGTTACCATTCCAACAGACTTCCAGCCCAGGAAAGTCCTGCCCCAAAGCCTGCCAGTATGAGTTTGTCTCCTCTTTTTAACAGCCCCTTCCTGTTCCATTCATCCAGAAGAATGGGAATGCTGGCTGCGGAGGTATTTCCGTATTCCTGAAGATTCATGGGAAATCTGGAAATCTCTGCCCCAATCCTTTTGGCTGCTGCTTCAATGATTCTCTTATTTGCCTGATGCAAGAAGAAATAATCAATGTCTTCCTGCTTCATCTGGGCTTGCTTTAAAAGCTCCTCCACAATCTCCGGCACACTCCGCACTGCAAACTTGAACACCTGCTGTCCGTCCATATGAAGAAAGGTTTCTTCCATGCGCTTTGGCTCTTCCCAGCCTTTCCTGTGTCGGCTTCGCCCTGTAAGCACGTTTCCTCCGGCTCCATTGGAATGGGCTGCGTGGAAGGAAACCCCTCCCGCTTCTGCTCTCAGTACCACAGCTCCTGCCCCGTCTCCAAACAAAATACAGGTTCCCCGGTCTGTCCAGTCAATGACCTGAGACATGCTGTCTGCCCCTATGACCAAAATAGTTTTATAAAGCCCTGCCTGAATATAAGCCTGGGCTGTCTGATAAGCAAAAAGGAAACCACTGCAGGCTGCATTTAAGTCAAACCCTGGGCTGTTGGCTGCCCCTATTTCTTTTTGTACTTCACATGCCACACAGGGAAATATGGTGTCCGGTGTGGAGGTTGCCACTAAAATCAAATCCACATTCTCACCTGCAATCCCCGCCTGCAAAAGCGCCTCCCTGGCTGCCTGGGCTGCCATATAAGAGGTAGTTTCCTCTTCTATCAAATGGCGTCTGGCAATTCCTGTCCGTTCCTGAATCCAGGCATCATTGGTATCCACTACCTTCGCCAGTTCCTGATTTTCTACTGTTCTGGCCGGCACATAAGCGCCGGTTCCCAAAATTCTTCCAGTCATCCTTCATCTCCGCATAATTGTTTTAAGATAAAATATTTTGAAATTAGATTATTTTGATTTTCAAAGTATATCACAAAAAAAATATTTGTCAAGAGGTGGATAAGAGCAAAGAGCTTCTTATCTGGATAAAATTGTAAAAATAGTCTTATTTTTGTCCTTGAACCAATATCTACTTATCGTTCCATGTTATTTATTTCAAACACCATACGATATGTACTCCCTGCTTTTTTTGCTATATAATTCACTCATCACAAAAGAAAGGTTGAAACATTATGAAATTTTTTAAATTATTTATTCTTGCAACTACATCTTACATTGCTCTGAACTTGGTAACACCTACTGCTTGTTTTGATACAAAAACAGCTCATGATACCAAATCCTATATTGTCGCTGAGACTCAAAGTAATGATTCTTCTGAATATCCCTACATGCCAGCAGATGCAAATAGTCCTGGAGGTGAAATAGTTTAATCCTCAAACTCCAGGTTCAAATATTTTTTTGCTTCTTCTTTTGTAACTTCCAGATTTACATCTCCGATTGCTTCACAGATATAATAAGCCTGTCGGTATGCCTTTTTGCTTTCCTCTATTCTGCCTAAAAAATAACAACACTCTCCATAGATTTCAATGCATCTTGGAAGATATTGATAATGTCCGTATTTAATACAAACCTCTTTTGTTTCTAAAGCATATTCTATTCCTTCTTCATACCTTCCAGCCAAGTCAAGAACCCTTGCATAATTGTATAAAATCATAGGAAGCACTCCTGCGCTTGTAATAGCTTCCTTAATATGTTTCCGAATATATTTGAGCAGTTGATAGAAAATATCAGCCGCTTTTTTTTGATTTCCTGCACAAGAATACGCATTGGCAATCTGATTAATAATTTTTATTTCATCTCTGGTATAAAGTTTTTTCTCTATCTCTTCTGTATTAAAATCAGGAACCGTCAAACGAATTGCCTGTGTCAGAATCTCGATTTCTTCCTGTTCTGTATAGCGTTTCTCCATTTGTTCAAGCAACAGTCTGGAACGTATAATAAACTGCTGAATCAATGGTTCCCCTTCTGCAAAAGCTTTCAGTTTTTCTATTTGTTTAAAACCTTCCTCTGCACGACCCGTCGCATTGCAAGCCACAATTTCTTTTTCTAAAGCCTCTATTTCTAACTCATTTTTTGTCAAAAGAGCATAGTAACGGTCATCGGGTAAATCCAGTCTTTGTAAAATAGCATTGATCCTCACTCTGCTTGGCGTCTGCTTTCCATTCTCTATACGCGAAAGAGTAATCGGCTCACAAATCCCCTCACAAACCTGTTCCTGTGTTAACCCTAATTCTAATCGTCTCTGACGGATATAATCACCCAAAAAAAAGTTTTGCATTTGTAAATCTCTCCTCAATTACAGTACTTACCTGTTTTTCGGCTCTCAGTATAGCATGATATCCTTTCACTTTCCAGTGTTAACTTGTCGTTTCATGTTATTTTTTCACAACATGAAACGATATGGTTAAAAAAAGAATATGGTGTTAGGATAATAGCACAGTGATGAACATGTGAATTCAAAACTACATATTCACTGTAATCTAACAACGGAAGGAGAATTTAAAATGGAAGTTATTGCAAAGAATAATTTTGGTATTAGGGTTCAGTGCAATGAAGATGGAAATGGTAACTGCCACTGCTAATCCCACTCAAATCCAGAGTCGTTACAATTGTAGCGACTCTGATTTTCTGATAAAACAAAAAATAATTGTAGAAAATCTATATCTAATTTTCAGAAAGGTGCCTATGTATTACTTAGTTCCCTATATCTCTATTAAAAATGAAAACAATATTATTTATATTGAATCCTCAATTAATGAAAACTATATAAAAATAACTGATTCAGAATTACAGTCTGAATTTTATAAATTAAAAGAAAACGGATGTAAAACAATTGATACACCACTTTTAAACTGTCTCCATGAGCAAAAATTTCTATTAAATAAGTGTGAACTAGAGTCAAACCTGGCTTCTATAAGACATTTAATGGATGAACGTTTAATTCTTACACTCATGCCAACAGAAAGCTGTAATTTTCGTTGTCCATATTGTTATGAATCGCACAATACCATAACCATGAATCAAGAAATTATAGAAAAGATTAAAAATTATATACAGCTACATGTCAGTGAATTTAGCGTTATTTCTATAATATGGTTTGGAGGAGAACCTACTCTTTGTGCAGACATGATTTTTAATTTTTCAGAATTTGTTAAAGCACTTCAGAGCAGACAGAATTTTCAGTACAATGCTTCTATGACAACAAATGGGTATCTACTGACTAAAGAACTTTTTATAAAATTTTATGAACTTGGAATCACCTCATATCAAATAACCATAGATGGATGGAATCACGACCAAACAAGACCTCTTGCTTCTGGAAAAGGTACTCTTGATGTTATCTTAAAAAATTTGCAGGATATTTCCAGTTTGGATCAAGCGCAATATTCCTTTCATATTACGATACGCCACAATATTTTAAAAGACGACACTGATTTCACATGGTATGATTATTTATATCAATATTTCGGGAAAGATGGACGTTTTTCTGTTCTTATCCGTCCTATTGGTGACTGGGGAGGCGAAACTGTTAAAAAGCTTGACTTACTTTCCTTACCTGAACGTGATCATCTTGTTCTACAACATATTAATTATTTAAAAGAAATCGGTATGGACTGTAGCAATGGCGGAAAAGGCATTTTTTCTAAGATATGCTATGCTGGTTTTCCACATAGTATGGTATTTCGTGCAAATGGAAAAATTGAAAAATGTACAGTTGCTTTAAACCATCCAAAAAATCTTATTGGATTTGTGGATACAGACAAGGGTGTTTGCATAGATGAAAATGCCAATCAATTATGGTGGCAACCAAATTTACTTTCTAAATGTTATTCTTGCCCTAAAGTTCTAAGCTGCTTTAATATGCAATGCCCGAAAAACCAATTAATTGATGGTTATCCCCCCTCTATCTGCACAGACGAATATGATAAAATTTATTAAAATTCACTCCGGAGGTGTTTCATATGCTTTACTATCTAAAAAAAACATGGCTGGAGACGCTGAGACTTTTCGCTGTGAGTTGAGTAAAATCTGCGGGAAAGAATTGACGCCGTATTTGCAGCACTTGCCTCCATGAAAGCTCTTGACGGTCTTTTAGAACAAGATGCCACTTTGTTTTTTTGGGGGCTGACTGCACATTTAGGGGCCTGGGCAATTAGCTTCACTGCTTCCCATTTGGAGACAGTTTTTCATTACCGGGCACTTCAAAAAATCAACGGTTTAGAACGCCGGGATATGACAGCAGCCCTAATCGGAAAAAGTCATCAAGAATACCATTCCAAAGAAAGCGGAACCTATCTGTCTGGATTTACAAATGATATTTCTCAAATGGAACAATTAGGCTGGGAACCTTTTTTTAATCTGTTTGGTACAATATCCCAGATTATTTCCAGTTTAATCGCACTAGCTGCCTTACATTGGTCTCTTATGGCTCTTTCTCTGATTTTAGGGATTATTATGATTCTTCTTCCGAAAATTTTTGATAAGAAATTAAATCATGCCGGTGAAAACTGTTCCAAATTACAAGCTCAGGCAGTAAGTTCCTTTAAAGATTTACTTATGGGATATGACGTATTGCAATCTTTTGGTAAAATTAAAAATCTTTACAAGGGAACCGAATATGCAAGTGGGCAAATGGAAGTTCCCCGTTATAAACTCAAAATACTAAGAAGTCTGGCAGGAAATGGCATGGGATTTATAAGTGTTGTTTTCCAGGTCTTAGTGCGTTTACTTGCAGGTATTTTAATTCTCATGGGAAAACTAAACCTTTCTGTTATGGTAAGTGTATCAACCATTTGTGCCCAAGTTTATAATGGGCTCAAAGAACTGGTAAACCTCCAGCTTTCCTTTTCTGCAGGGAAACCTTATTTTAAACATTTAACTGTTCATGATAATGGAAATTCAGAAAAAGATGCGACAAAAATGCTTCCTTTCTCTCATTCTATCCAGGTGAAACATTTATCTTTTCAGTATGATAGGAAGCCCGTTTTAGAAGACGTTTCTTTTACTTTTGAAAAAGGTAAAAAATATGCACTAACAGGGCCTTCAGGTTGTGGGAAATCAACTCTACTGAAACTCATCCTTGGATGGTTGCCTGAGTATCGGGGAAACATTTACTTCGACCAGCAGGACATCCGTACCATTGTTCCTGAGGCTCTGGAAGAGCAGATAAGCTACATTGAACAAAACGTTTTTCTCTTTAATACTACAATTCGCGAAAACATTACATTAGGAGAATCTTTTACAGAGGAACAGATAAACAATGCAATTGAAAAAAGTGCTCTTGTAAATGACTTATCTTCAATGCCTGATGGACTTGATACAGTAGTCGGAGAAGAAGGACGTAATCTTTCTGGCGGGCAAAAACAACGTGTTGCTATTGCCCGGGCACTCATTCACAATCGTTCTATTTTGCTGGTTGACGAAGGAACTAGTGCTCTGGATACCCAAAATGCAGACCTTGTAGAGCAAAGTCTGCTGGCGAATCAGGACTTAACCCTGATTCTAATTAGCCATCACTTGTCACCCAAACGCAGACAGCAATTTGACAAAGTTTACACATTAGAGGCTCACACTATATAATGTTATTTTGCTTTTTTACATGAAATAAGTGGACAAAAGTGCTGGATAAATTTCAAACAAAAAAATTTTTTCAACACTTTGTCCTGCTCATCCGTCTTATAAATGTGAGAAAAATTTTTATAAGAAATGAGAGGGGAAATTCAATGAAAAAAATAATCTTGCAACACAAATTCTGGCTGGCAGCCGTTCTTTTTGCCACTGCCGGGCTTACCGCTGTAGAATTATTGAAGGCATTTTTAATGCAGTATATTCTGGATTCGGCAGCCATAGGAACCATGGAGCGGTTACAAACAGCCTGCATTCTTGCCATTGGGTTTTTGATTCTGATGGTACTTTTTGGTTTGCTTTACGATACGGTAACTGGCTATTTTATCAGGATTTGTATGGAAACAGTGAAAGCACAGTGGATGCACAAGATTGAGAGAAAGCGTCTGTGTGAATATGATGTTCAGAAAACCTCTGGTTATATGTCTCATTTCACTGTGGACACAGCGTCTCTGGAGGAGGATTATTTGCAGAACTTTTTTCTGATTCTCCAGTATCTTATGACCGGTGCAGCTTCTCTTGTTGTGATATGGAAGATTCATTATTATTTTGTAATTTTTGTATTACTTACTTCCTGGCTCCCGCTTTTAATTAACCGCCTGTGGATTGGAAAAATTACAGACAGCAAACTGGAAGCCTCAAAAAGCAGTGGAAATTTTACCAGAATTTTAAAAGAACTTCTGGCTGGCTTTGAGGTAAGCCGCATGTATGGTTTGTCTGAACATATGGAGAACACCTTTCAAAAGGAAAATCAGGAGTTAGAGAAAAAACGTTTCTGGTCCCGCTTTACAAAAGGTGCCTGCGAAAATACCGGCGGTACAGCCAGTTTGCTGCTTTGGATGGGAACCCTTCTTCTGGGAACCTATCTTACTTTAAGAAACCTCATTACCGTGGGAATGGTTTTGCAGGTAAATCAATTGCTGAACAATCTGGTGAATCCTTTGTACCGGATTTCCTTTTGCCTTACCAAAATGAAAGCGGCAAACAAAATTTACGAACATGTGGAAAAAGAGTTAGAGGAAGGAAATCTGCCACAGGAAACCAAGGCCAAAAATCCAGAGCAGCTTTCAGGTTTTTCCGCCAACATAGAAGTAAAGTCTCTGGGAATTTCCCTTCGTGGACGTGAGATTTTAAAGGATGTGAATCTGTGTTTTAAAAAAGGGAAAAAATATCTTCTGACAGGGGAAAGCGGCTGTGGAAAATCTACTTTGTTAAAAATGCTGCTGGACTACCACAAGGAATATACAGGAAAAATTCTGGTAGACGGTCATGACCTATCAAAGGTGCAGATGGAAAGCTGGTATCAGTCCGTAGCGGTTGTAAGCCAGAGTGATTTCCTTTTTCATGACACCCTTCGCAATAACCTCTGTCTTTTTCAAACAATTTCAGAAGAAAAAATCCAGGAAATTCTGAAACTCTGCTGTCTGGAAAAATTTGTGGCAGCCCAGAAAGAAGGGCTGGATTTTATGATTGAGGAGAATGGTAAAAATGTCTCTGGAGGAGAGCGGCAGAGAATTTGCCTGGCACGTGCCCTGTTAAAAGAAGCGCCTGTTCTGATTCTGGACGAAGCCACTTCTGCCCTGGATTCTGCCACTGCTTTTCAGATTGAAAATAATCTCCTCAACATGCAGGGAATCACCATGATTTCTATTTCCCATAAGCTGTTTCCTGAACTTTTTGAGAAATATGATGGAAGGATTCAGTTTGAGCAACAGACTGCATGGAAAACTGTATAAGGGAAGATATAGAATCCTCTTTTTCTGATAATTTGAAAGAAAAGAGGATTCTTATATTAATTGTTTTATTTATAACCCGATTTCATTCTGATGTATTATTCCTCTGCCTGTTTCACTTTGCAGTGTTTTCTATAACATGCAATCCCGTATTTTAAAATTTTATCCACTCCGTTCTCCCGGAGTTCTTCATCATATTTCTTTTCCTCTATCTGTTGTAGTGCCCGTTCACAAGTCCGATCAAGATTTCCGTCATTGGCATACTTAACTTCAATAAGAATAACCGTTTCACTGTTTTCAGTTTCAACCATAATATCGCTGTATCCTTCGCCGCTTTCCTGATTGGACGATACGTACCATTCTTCCTTCACGCCCAGGATTCCAAGCAGTATCCCATGATAAAAGTTCTCCTTGCTTGCTTTTCTCACAAACGTATCCCGGATACTGATGGTCTTTTTCAGGTAGCTTTCAAAAATTTCTCCTACCTTCGTTTCCTCACCGTTTTTCAGGGCATCACAGAATCGGCTTAATGTATCTCCATCCTTTGCAACACTCTCTTTAAAGTATTCCATAATCTGTGTTTCAAAAATATCCCGGATTTCCAGATTTGGAATCGCAAGTTTATACCGTTTTGCATCAACCCTTCCACGCTGGGTTAAATATCCTGTCATAAACAAAAGGCTCCAGACATTCTCTAAAGACTGATACATTTCCGGATAGACAAGCTCCTGATGAATTTCTTTTATGATTTCCTCTCCGGCAAGCAGAGTTTCAATCTCACGCCTGGTTTTTAAATTACCGGACATCTGAATGAATTTCCTGACAGCACCATTACTGCTGGTATTAATCCAATAGTTTTCCGGAAAAGAATCCCCATGGTCTTTTAATTTATCACAGTAATTCAATACATCCCAGGGGCAGTACAATTCTACAGAGCCAAACTGATACCCGTCATACCAGTTCTTTACTTCTTCATAATGATCCTCGATTTCATAATACTTCAGCATTTCTCTTACTTCAGTATCTGTAAAACCGAAATATTCATCATACCGTTCATCTGTAATGGACAATACTTTCAGGTTATTAAGTCCCGTAAAGATACTTTCTTTTGAAATACGCATGCATCCTGTCATTACTGCAAATTTCAGGCTGTCATTGGTCTTCAACATCTGTTCCAGTAAATTACGGATAAGAAAAACCATCTTGTCATAATATCCGTTTTCAAACGCTTTCGCCAATGGAACATCATATTCATCGATCAAAAGGATTACTTTTGTTTCATAGTGTTTCTCCAAAAGTTCTGACAAATTTTTTAAGCTCCAAAAAAGCGTAGCCTCACTCATATTTTCATCAAGAAAGGAATCCTGCCTTTTGCACTGCTCCCTTTATGGTCTTGACAGTTAACTCAAATGCAGCTTCATAAGAAGCAGCATTGATGCCTTTTAGTGAGATGGAAATAACTGGATGCTTTCCCATATATTCTTCACATAACTTTTTATCTTTCGAAATCTTCAATCCATC
>ENA-OPSX01001225-OPSX01001225.1-human-gut-metagenome-genome-assembly--contig:-NODE-1225-length-10566-cov-2.549424_pt1 | contig 10566 bp, 8 predicted proteins | sample MGYA00241462_ERZ501916 | MGnify/ENA primary metagenome ERZ501916 (study PRJEB25962, sample SAMEA2042113) | human gut metagenome | biome: human gut; feature: human-associated habitat; material: faeces...
TATTGTCTAATTGAAATTGTACTATATCCTGATTAAAATTACAAGAGTATAATTAATTTTTCAGGAATTTAGAAATATTGTTACTGTTCTAAAAATGTACCTGTCCCTGAAGCCAGATATTGGCTCTCAGCCTTCTTCCTATAGTTGGCTCGCCTAAAAGGTCTTCTCTGTTAATACAGACATCAAACTGCATATTATTGCATTCGACAGTCATCTGTACAATTTCTTCTCCTGTCAAAATATTTTTGAATGTATGAACATCCAGAATTTCTCCCAGAATACTGTACTGATCGCACTGAATTCCATATGGCATAAAATAGGATTCTACTATGGAAAAAAGATCCTCTGTTGCAATTCTCTGAGAAATCATGGAGTATGTATCCATATCCTCCATTGTAAGACTTTCCATTGCTTCTTCGTCTCCATCTCTGGCAGCTGCAATCAGATTGCTTCTGTTTTTCATAACCTCTTTTTCCACTTTTACTGCTTCTTTATCTTTCATTGCAGGAAGTAAAACCCGTCCTTCTTCTGCAAGTCCAGTCAAAGTCACCGGCTGTGCACCCAGATTCTCTTTTCCCTTTTCCTGTAGATATTCTGCAGCATTCTGAAGATAAAAAATCAAAGTAATTCCTATTCTCAGGTCATCACAGGCTCCTGCAAATGACTCTCTGTCCAGATGTCTTTCCACAGTTACCTGCTCCTGGGTGGTAATTCCGGTTCCTCTGAAAAACGGGAAATAGTAATCCACATGAAAACGATTATATTCGTCATACTGACCACACACTGTAATACCGCAGTCACATCCATAATTCTTTGAAAACTCTGTAAAAATGCCATCCGGATGACCTTCAACAGCTATTTTTTCATCATAGTTCCTTACAGTATCTCCGATAATTTCTTTTATCTCTTCCCTGCTTCTGACTTTGGAAAAACCAACCGCCCTCAGATAACTGTGCACAAAAACACCTCCATACCCGTTTTATGCACGGGTCTTTTTCTCAATCTTTTTCATACCGCCCATGTATGGCTGAAGTGCTTCCGGAATGTTTACAGAACCATCTGCATTCAGATTGTTTTCAAGGAAAGCAATCAGCATTCTCGGCGGTGCTACTACTGTATTATTTAATGTATGAGCAAGATATTTCTTTCCATCCTCACCATTGACACGGATCTTCAGACGACGAGCCTGAGCATCGCCAAGGTTGGAGCAGCTTCCTACTTCAAAGTATTTCTTCTGTCTTGGAGACCATGCCTCTACGTCTATGGATTTCACTTTCAGATCAGCCAGATCGCCGGAGCAGCATTCCAGTGTACGAACCGGAATATCCAGAGAACGGAACAGATCAACTGTATTCTGCCACAGCTTATCATACCACATGGGAGATTCCTCCGGACGGCATACCACGATCATTTCCTGCTTCTCAAACTGATGGATTCGGTAAACGCCTCGCTCCTCAATACCGTGAGCGCCCTTTTCCTTACGGAAGCAGGGAGAATAGCTGGTCAGAGTTTTTGGAAGCTCCTGCTCCGGAATGATCTGGTCAATAAATTTACCGATCATAGAATGCTCACTTGTTCCAATAAGGTAAAGATCTTCACCCTCAATTTTATACATCATAGCATCCATTTCCGCAAAGCTCATTACACCTGTTACCACGTTGCTGCGGATCATAAAAGGCGGTACACAGTAGGTAAATCCTCTGTTGATCATAAAATCACGGGCATAGGAAATTACTGCGGAGTGAAGTCTGGCAATATCTCCCATCAGATAATAAAATCCGTTTCCTGCAACTCTTCTGGCACTGTCCAGATCAATTCCATCAAAGTTTTCCATGATTTCTGTGTGATACGGGATCTCAAAATCAGGAACAACCGGCTCTCCGAATTTTTCAACCTCAACGTTTTCACTGTCATCTTTTCCAATAGGTACTGTAGGATCAATGATATTCGGAATTACCATCATATCCTTCAGAAGCTCTTCTTCTACTTCTTTTTCTCTTGCAGAAAGTTCATCAATACGTGCTCCGGAAGCAGCCACCTGCTTTTTAATTTCCTCTGCCTCTTCGCGTTTTCCCTGTCCCATCAGAGCGCCAATCTGTTTGGAAATTTTATTTCTCTCAGCTCTTAACGCCTCAACCTCCTGCTTAATGGCTCTGTTTTCTTTGTCCAGCTCCAGAACCTTGTCTACCAGTTCCAGCTTGCTGTCCTGGAATTTATTCCTTATATTCTGTTTTACGATCTCCGGATTTTCTCTTACAAACTTGATATCTAACATGATTTTCCTCCTCAAAATTTAACTTTTAATTTAATTTGTCAGTTTCATCCTCTTCCAGTTCTCCCAGTCCAAAATTGACAGCTTTTCTTAATGCCTCAACTTCTTCCTGGCTGAGCATTACATAAGATTCACCTTTTACAATTTCCTTCAGATAAAGGAAACAGTTATCGCGACTGTGAACCGCATTTAAGATCAGACCTGTATTTTCTTTATCAAGAAGAGCAAGCGCAAAGCTGAGTTTGCCGCCTACGTCATCAAAAGCATCGTATTTTTCTACTCCATACTTGCTGAAGATCACTCTGAGATTTTTGACAATCGACTTTATTGTCTGCTCATGATTTTCCTTTGCCTCATAGAGCCGGTCAATCTGTGCAAATTTTCTCATAAATGTCTTTTCCAGTGACTGTGCATCGCTGCCCTTCATAAACATCTTATATTTTCTCTCCAGCCTGCTCAGTCTCAAACTATAGCTTATCATACTTCCAATCAAAATAATTACAATAATCAAAAGTATGATAATAATAATTCCGGGATCAATTCCTATATTTTCAAAAATAGCACTCATATGATCTGATCCCCCTTTTATCCAATAGACTCAAACAGATCAATGATCCGTTCCAGGTCTTCTCTGGAGTAATACTCGATTTCTATTTTGCCTTTATTATTCTTCTTTCTGTGAATAAATACTCTTGTACCTGTGATTCCTTTCATTTTTTCTTCCAGACTTTCGTAAACAGCATCCTCTGCTGAGTTTGAAACTGTCTCTTTCTGACGTGAAGGTTTCAAAATCTTCCGCACAAGAGCTTCTGTCTCACGAACACTCAGTTTATGATCAAATACTTTTAAAGCGATCATTTCTTGTGTTTCAAAGTCAGAAATCCCCAGAATTGCACGGGCATGTCCGGCAGATATCATTTCATCCACAACCATTTCCTGAACCCGCGGTGAAAGTTTCAAAAGACGAAGAGAATTTGTTACTGCTGTCCGGCTCTTTGAAACCCGTTCCGCAATCTCATCCTGTTTTAAATGAAATTCTTCAATTAAACGCTTATATGCCTGAGCCTCTTCTACCGGATTCAAATCTTCTCTCTGTATATTTTCAATCAGAGAAATTTCAACAATCTCCTGATCTGAAAACTCTTTTATTACAACAGGAACTTCTTTTAATCCAGCCATTTTTGCAGCTCTCCAACGTCTTTCACCAGCTATGATCTCAAAATAGCTCTTCTTATCAGATACAAGAAGCGGCTGCAAAATTCCATATTGTTTTATTGAATCAGATAACTCCAATAATGCATCCTCATCAAACTTTTTACGTGGCTGTTCACGATTTGGCTCCACTTTTGAGATTTTTACAATTACTGGACCGCCTGCTGTTTTTTCTTCTTTCTTTTCAGAGGTTTTCACAGGATGAACTGCTGTTTTTTCTTTTGTATCCTTTGCTCCTGATTTTGAAGGAACAGACTTTTCCGGAAAAAGCGCATCAAGACCTCTTCCAAGCCCGGATTTTTTTACTGCCATCATTCACCCTCCCTGTTTATTACTTCTTCTGCTAACAAACGATAGCTTTCTGCTCCTGCGGAGCGTGAGTCATAAATAGTGATTGGCTGTCCATAACTGGGGGCTTCCGCAAGTCTTACATTCCTGGGAATAATTGTCTTATAAATATTCTGCTGAAGATTATCCTTAACATTTTCCACTACCTGCAAAGATAAGTTTGTTCTGGCATCATACATAGTAAACACAACGCCTTCCATAACAAGACGTTTGTTTAATCTTTCTTTTACCAGATCAATTGTATGTATCAGTTGAGATAAACCCTCCAAAGCATAATATTCACACTGTATTGGCACAAGAACCGATGTAGCTGCTGTTAAAGCGTTAATGGTCAGCATATTTAAAGATGGCGGACAATCCATAATAATATAGTCATATTTTCTGCGTATTTTGTCCGTTATTCTTTTTAAAATATACTCTTTATCATCTACGCCAATCAGTTCTATTTCCGCACCTGACAAATTCACATTGGATGGAATTAAATCCAAATTTTCCACTACGTTTTTAACAATTGTACTTTTTGCATCTGCCTGTCCCAGCAAAAGCTCATACAGCGTGTTCTCCACTGTATTTTTATCAACTCCCAGGCCACTGGTTGTATTTCCCTGCGGATCAATATCTATTGCTAAAACTTTTTTCCCTTTTTCCGCAAGGCAGGCTGACAGATTGATGGCTGTTGTTGATTTGCCAACCCCACCTTTTTGGTTAGCTACCGCTATTATTCTTCCCAATTTTCTTCCTCCTTTTGAGGGATTATAGAGATATTTTCATTATAGCACTTTTATATGTATTGTTCCACTCTATGTTTCACGTGAAACATTAAATTTTAGGAAACTCTCTAAATTAATTATTGTTAATATTCAACAATTTTATACACTTTAAGAAAATATTTTTTATCATTGCTTAATCATAATTTATTCAGAATACCATAACTGAACAAATACCAATTTTTTCACAATAGAGTCTGCAATATACGGGCATAAAAATCGTTAATCTCAGCATGTAAGTCTCACATGGACAGAACAAATCAGCAAAAAAGCTTGTGCTCTTTTCAAATTTGCTCTTTTACAGCAGAATACCTAAGGCAGATAGATTTGTACTTTTCTGGCACAGTTTATAATTCAATATTTCCTACTCACCTATAAATAAACAAGTATCCGTTTGTAAATAAAGAGCTCCGTAATATACAGCAAAAAAGATTCATTAAAGCTTATATGTTGTTAAAGAAAAATGAAAAACAAATTTTGTATAATAAAATCTGTGATATGAGAACACAATGAAATGTCAACCTCTATATATACGTCTCATAAAGACAAACAACGAAGATTTGTGTACATTTTCAAATGTTTGCATTTACAGCTATAAATATGAAATCTAAAAAAGTGACATAAAGGACGTAAAATTTTCGCTGATTAATCTTTGTATGTCATATATAAATTTAATAATTCTTTTATATATGCCGCAATGCATATTATAACTTTCACTTTTAAAAATCTGATACTTACACATTTATAAATTTTACTGCTTCATAACTATAAAATCTTTGATGACATTTTACTCATAAAAATTTATATTCTCTAACTATAAATCAGTAAATATAGAATTTTGCACAATAGAATCGAATCTATCATATACAAGCATAAAAGAAATATCAAGCTCTATATGCGCATCTTATAAAGACAAATTTTTGAGGATTTTGCGCACTTTTTCAAATTTGCTCATCAATAGTTCTCTAATGTAATTTACGATCAATCCCTATTCTGGTAGCTGTCCCTAAATAAGAATAGAATCCCACAAAACATCAATGACACCACTTAGTTTTTAAAGTAGGCATAATATACAAACCGATGAAAATATTTATCAAAAATAATATAATTTATATATCAAGGCAATAAAATAAAGCCTTTATATGTTTTCCCCGTAGGTGCCCATTTATTTACAAAGTTCACGTGAAACATTATTAATTTAATTGAACTTTATAAAAGCAATAGAAAGCTTATAATTTTTATACTGATAATGCCTCATCTAAATGCATTACACAAGTATGTTTCACGTGAAACATACTCATTCTTCAAATGTAAAAACAGCTGATCTCTGTTGATTTATTTACAATTTTTATAAGTGTTCTGTTTGTAGGCGCTAAATCAACAAGTAATAAATTTTATATCTTTAAATAAGCAAATCTGAAAAAGTACGCAAAATTCTCATTGCCTTATCTTTGTGGGATGTACATATAGAATCTAAAGCTTCTTTGTGTCCTTATATTACAGGTACTATTATATAAAATTCTGTATTTGTTCATTTATCGTTTTATATAATAAAATCTAAAGTATACCACTAATATTCTTCAGGTTTTATAGATATATTACATAAAATAAATACGACATAATTTTGAACTTATCAGTATCCATGTAATAAGTAAATTAAAAATCATACAAGCCTCTCTTGGGTGTATCTCTGTGTAGTGTTATATAAAAATTGTTTGTGTCCACATATTATAATCCCCATTATATAAGGTTTAGTGTTTACTTGCTTATAAATTATTGTGTTATCTTATATCTGCCATTCCCCATATACGCACATTAGAGAAAGATGTTTCACGTGAAACATCTTTCTTTTTCAAATGTAAAAGTCCTCCCCTTCTCATGACCATTTACATTTTTTGATAAGTGTTTGTTTAATGAACAGATATCAGATTTCGTATAGTACAATCAAAATCTAAAGTATACCACCAAAATTTTCCAATTTTTATGGATATATTTCATAGAAGCAAAGCATAATTTTGAATTTATGATCATCTATAAACGAGTAAAATAAAAATCGTACAAACTTTCCCTGGGGTTATCTCTGTATGATTTTATATGTACAGAAAAAGTTTGTTTATATCTTCATATTATAAACGCTATTGTATAAAATTTATTATTTACTTATTTATAGATTGTTTCGCTATCTTATATCTGACATTTCCCCATATACGCACATCAGAGAAAAATGTTTCACGTGAAACATCCTTTTTTTCAAATGCAAAACAACTCCCTCCGCCGACTCATTTAAAATTCTTGATAAGCGTTCTGTTTATAAGGTGTAAATAAGCAAGTACCCGATTTTACTATGTAAAATCCAAAATATATCACCAAAGTATTTCAAGCTCTATAGATATAACTATTACACATTATATGTGTTATCATCATTCCCCCTTCTAAACAGTGAAAAAAGAATGTTTCACGTGAAACATTCTTTTATAGACATACTATTTTAAATCAAATATTTATTCCCTCTTATATAATTACATTTATTTCATTTCAATGTTAAAACACAGATATTCTCTAGCTCCTCTCTGAATTCTATTATTTACTGGCAGCATAAACTATCAACAACTCATGTTTTCTTGAAATCTATGCAGCCAGTAAATACAAAGTTTTCAACTCAAAAGAATTTTTGTTATATCTGTGCTCTATAATGATATATCATTTATACAATACCTTTATTTTTAGTTATTTTTCAGAATTTCTTTTATTTCAGGAATTGTTTTTCCCTGTTCTCTTAACGATTTGATATAATAAATACGTTCCAGGCTTTCTTCTCTCCTATATCTCCTTGTAAGATTGTGTTCTGCCTGCTCAAAGGAAATCATTCCCTCTTCTGTATAAAATTTAAGCGTACTGTATCTCATATCTGTAAGTCTGACCAGCTCGCCAATCGTGACATACTCCGATTGCTGAATAACCTCCATGCTTCTCTGTCTTGACACATCTATTCTCCTTAATTTGTATTCATAACAGTCAGGACAGTCATTATAGCAATAAGATTTTCGATATAATCAATCATTTCTTTTATCAGTAGTCCGGAATCAGAATTTACAATTTCTTTCAGCTTATGCCTTATTTCCTTCTGTTCAAAAGATGAAAAGTATTCTTTCATGATTTTGCTTCTCTCCAGAAGGGCAACCAGGCAGGCTATGTCCTCTGTTATTTCTCCATCCTCCAGAAGTTCTGATCTGATCAAATCTACTACATAATGAACAGCCTGTTTTGTAGGAACATAATTTTTTCGTTTACTATTTATACCAGATTCTGTAATGCTTACAAGTCCCATCTCTTCTAAAGAGGTACCTACTGCGCCAATAAGCTCCCTTAATTTCCTGTCTGAAAATGAATAATTATATTCTTCTATAATTTTTTCTATTTTTACAGGTTTGGGCTGATTTATAAAATTATATAAAGGTTTCAGATACATTTTTTCAGCCGGAAGCTCACCGGTTACTCTTACCTTCTTTTTCTCCAGCACAATACAATTTTCCATTTTCAGTTCTAAAAGACCGGAGGCAACCACACACACCAGTTTTTCCACATTGAATCCTGAAATCTTTCCTTTTCCATGCATTGCACAAATTAAATATTCCTGAGTAATTGACAAATCTCTCATTTCTTTTTCCTCCTTAAACCTCTTGGTAGTGTCAAAAACTACCTGTTTTTTATTGTTTAAATCTATTAAAAACCTTGATTTTTAGGGAAATCTGCAATAAAAAGAGCATTGACCTCCCTTTTCGTGTATAATGAGTTCACCACAAATCCATTACCTCGAAAGGAGCCAATGCTCATGGACATTATACAATACTTACTCTCTGTAATTCAATATCTTTACCAGCAAAACTGCTGGCTGATCAACTTCATCTGCAGATATGTCCCCCTCAAGCAATGGGCTTTTGATGATTCCCATTCTCCAAAGTACCAAAAGTTCAAAATTGATGAACTCCCTCTGATCACTGACTTCCGTCAGGACTGGACTTATAAGGATCTCATCCCCTACTACGAAAAACGCTATGGCAAAAAAATCCGCCCTGTCAGCCGCCGGTCTGAATGTGATATTCCGGACACCTGCACCTGCCCCCGCTGTGATGCCCCAAAACCCTTTCTATACAAAAACAATGGGGCCAAGGGACAGCTCCTGTGTAAGATCTGTGATGCAAGATTCTCCCCGAATGAAAGCCGCTTCTCCTCTGTAAAACTGCGCTGTCCTCACTGTGGAAATGCTCTCGTTCCCAAAAAAGACCGGAAACACTTTGTCATCCACAAGTGCGTCAATCCCAAATGCCCCTACTACCTTCACAACCTGAAAAAGGTGGATAAGGAAGACCTCAAAGAGGATTACGGCAAGAACAAATATAAACTCCACTACATCTACCGCGAATTCACGATAGATTTTTTCAGCATGGACTTAAACACCCTTCCAAAGAACGCATCTTCCCTGAAATTCAGTAAGCACAACGCACATGTCATGTCCCTGTGCCTGACCCTCCATATCAATCTCGGGCTGTCCCTGCGCAAAACATCTCAGGCACTCAAAGATTTGTATAACATCAGTATCTCCCACCAGCAGATCGCCAACTATTGTAAGACCGCTGCCAGCTGCATCAAGCCCTTTGTTGACCAGTATCCTTACGAAAAAGGAGATGTCTTTACTGCCGATGAAACCTACATAAAAATCCGCGGTCTCAAAACATACGTCTGGCTTATCATGAATGCTGCAACCCGTTCCATTATCGGCTACCAGGTATCCGATAATCGTGGTGTCGGCCCATGCATCCTCGCCATGCGCATGGCATTCCGGGGATTTGTCAAGCTGCCCGAAAACTTTAAGTTCATCGCTGACGGTTACAGCGCCTATCCTCTCGCCGCAATGGAATTCGTAAAGAAGTTCGGGAAAGACTTTTCCTTCAAAATCACTCAGGTCATTGGGCTTACCAACGACGATTCTGTTTCTACAGAACACCGCCCATTCAAGCAGATGATTGAGCGGCTCAACCGCACTTATAAGACTTCTTACCGTCACACAAACGGCTTTGATAACATCGACGGCGCTAATTATGACCTTGCCCTCTGGGTTGCATACTACAACTTTCTCAGACCCCATAAACACAAGAAATATAAAGTCCTCAACGAAGTAGAAATGCTGCAGGGTGCTGACAACATGCCCGGCAAGTGGCAGCTTCTCATCTTCCTCGGTCAGCAGACCATCCTGAAGCAACAGCACGGCGAAGCCGCTAACTGTTCTTAGATTCTGAGCCGGAAGGGAAAACAGCCACCGGAAGCACGGCTTCCGGCTTTGCCCTTGATGGCACGCCAAAACAATGCTACAATGCTGTGGATCAGACGGAGAAAACTAACTGTTCTTGAGTTCTTCGCCGTCGGTAGGACGTTCAGAGCATTGTTTTGGTGCGCCGTCAAGGGTGGCGTACACTGCCAATCACTAACATATCCGCAATTTTCAAGGTTCATCTGAGCCTATTTTTTAACTCAGTTTTTTCATAGATTACTTGACACTACCATCTAAATAATTTAAGGTTTTAGGTTCAACCCCTTTGTTACACTACTTAGACAGGTGAAGGTTGGAAAAAGTTTTATAAAAAATATATTTTTTTGATTTTCTTATTGGTAATAGCACACTTTATCTGAATTATCATTTCCGGACGGGACTAACTTTGAGCATCAACCTCCAGTGTGCGTTCTACACGACAGATTGCGCCCCATATTCTAACACCAAGCAAGATAATATTTACTTTAATACTTACTCTCATATAAAAATCCGATAAAAAAAGGCTTATACCATTCTCTAAACTATGATGTAAACCTTATCTTATATCTCTATGTAAGTAAGCGCCCCAAAATATCGTAGTGCTTCTTTTATATATTCCTTTTTCTGTGATGGATAGTGTTCTATATCAAGATTTTCTT
>ENA-OPSX01001226-OPSX01001226.1-human-gut-metagenome-genome-assembly--contig:-NODE-1226-length-10558-cov-2.060554_pt1 | contig 10558 bp, 11 predicted proteins | sample MGYA00241462_ERZ501916 | MGnify/ENA primary metagenome ERZ501916 (study PRJEB25962, sample SAMEA2042113) | human gut metagenome | biome: human gut; feature: human-associated habitat; material: faeces...
TACTGACTGGATCTCATCACAGTCTCTGAACCATTTCGTGTCCACGATACCGCCAACATTCATCACTACGATTACATGTGGGAATGCTTTCTTTACTTTCTCTACCATGGCATTCTCTGCATTTGTCAGGCAGAAATCACCGTTTTCAAAAATCTTCGCTGACAACTCGGAGTTTCTTTTTTCCTCTCCGTCAAGAACGTATCCATCCTGTGCTGCTTCACATTTTCTGTCCCATCCTTCGCCTGAAAAACGGCAAATGGTAATTACTGCAGTATCTGTATATTCTCGCGCTTCATTCAGAAGTTCATCCGGAAGCTCCGGCTCAACTGTCATACCTGGTACTGCACCATCTGCGTATTGTTTCTGAATATCTTTTTCATAATATTTCGCAAGTTTATCGAAAACTTCTACTTTTCCCTCATCCTCTTTAATCTTCATGCCCTCATAAAGATTACGGATATATTCTACAGTTACATCGCCACTTCCTCCGCCGCCTTTTACGTAGTCTACAGTACCCTTACCAAAGAGTGCGACTTTCGTCCCTCTCCGAATCGGAAGTGCATTTTTCTCATTTTTCAGAAGGACCATTCCCTCTCCTGCTGCCATTCTGGAAAGTGCAATGTGTTCTTTACTTCCTGTAACTCTCCGTCCATCTTCTCCCAGCGGAAGCACAGGCTGGAAGAAGCTTCTCTGCCATTTTGCCATTATCTTAATTCTCCTTTAATTCTCCTTAGTCAAGCAGATAAAATCATCCGCTTCGCTACTTGCTTGATTTGGTTAAAGTTCTTCCTTCAAAAATGCAAAAGGTTCTTCATCCTGAAGGAAATGCATAAGCTGATATGCACACATGATTGCTACATTTTCTTCACGCAGAATCCTCTTTACTTCTTCTCTGTCAGCAAGTACAACTTCAATTTCCTCTGTGTCTTCCTGTGCATCTTTACTGATTTCACCTTCCGCATATCCATAAACAGTTGCGCAGGATTCATCTGTCATGCCAACCGTTGTGAAATAAGGTTTCTCAAATGCAGGATCTACTTTCAGCGGTGTGAATTTCAGTCCTGTTTCCTCGTACATTTCTCTTACTGCACCCTCATGGAATTCTTCGTTCGATTCTACCAGACCTGCCGGGAATTCGTAGATATATCCGCCAATTGCGTATCTGTACTGACGTACTAATACAACTCTGTCTCTCTTTTCCCCATAAAGACTGTAAATGATCACGCCATCCGGAGTGTTTTTACCTGTTTTTATCTTTAATTCGTTAATACTCTTCGCACGGGATGCCACGAAATATGACACAGGAGTGTTGTGAATGCTTGTTGCATTTAAATGGTACAAATTTAAAAATTTACAATCTGTCAGTTTTTCAATATTGTGTATCTGTCCCATAATGGATACTTCCTTTCGCTTTCTATACCTTCGCTGATTATTACAGCCAATTTTCTTCTATCTCTGTTTTTAGTTCGCAAAACATCTGATAAAACTCTTCTTTTGCATCAGCTATAATTCCTAACGCAATTTTCCGGTTGTTTTCATATTTTCTCATACAAAATCCTCCCTTCCTTCTCTATAGATTCTCTTAATTCATCCTGCATGTCACGATCAAGATTTACAATATCATACTCCAGAAGAGTACTTGTCTCTTCATCCACATCTAACGCAAACCTTGCAAAATCTCCTCCTGTGACTGCAATATCTATATCACTTGTTCTTCTGAAATCCCCTCTTGCTCTCGAACCAAAAAGAATTACTTTTTCAATATCATATTTTTGCGCAAGGTTTCGGATTTCTTCTATAACTTCCGGTCTGATTCCTGTATCATTCATTTTATAAACCTCACATTCCGATGTTTATATCGTCTGTTTTATCTTACCATATTATCGTATCTTTTTTAAGTCTGTCTGACAATTTCCGTAATTATTTTTTACACATAAAAAGAAGAACAGCCGCAGATTTTTCATCATACGGCTGTTCTTCTTTTTTATTTATTGTACTGCCAATTTATTTATTCTTTATCAGATATAAAATCAATCTCCCTTGAGCACCACGCGGATTCTCTTATAAATCAGGAATACGATCAGGGATGTCAGAGCATATTTGAATATGTTGAATGGGAAAATGATCATTGCTGCAAATGTAAGAAGATTATTTACAGAACTGTGTACTGCACTTCCCATTTCAATAAATGCTTCTACCGGCATTCCAAAAGCCTTTCCATAAGCCGGAAGTAACACGAATGCATTGATAAAGCATGCAACTACTGCTGTAAGTACGGTTCCAACTGCCATTCCGATCACTGCATGTTTTCTGCTCTTAACAGATTTATAGCGGTAGATCAGACCTGCCGGAACTGCAAATGTACATCCAAAGATGAAGTTTGCCACATCGCCTACACCTGCTGTCATAGAGCCCTTTGTTACCAGATGCACAAGAATCTTCACCAACTCGATCAGTACACCTGCGATCGGTCCCATTGCAAATGAGCCAACCAGTACCGGGATTTCTGAAAAATCCAGCTGATAAAAAGTCGGTGCCAGGAAAGGAAGCGGAAACTCCAGATTCATTAAAATTCCTGCGATAGCGCCAAGCATGGCTATCTGTGTAACGGTTCTCGTCTTACTCCTTGCCATCGCATTTCCATTTCTTAATACCTGTTCACTCATACTGTTTCTCTCCTTTGAAATTATTCTTTATGGATATGTCTCATATCCTGTTAAAAGAAAATTCCACAAGCTTTTTATATAATGAAGATTTTCTTCAACATATAAAAAACCCCGGATCATATCCGGGGTAATGAGCACGTATGGTAAATATCGCGTGTTCTTCTCTCATCCAGACTTTACTGTCGGTTCTGGAATTCCGGATGCTTCCGGTCACCAGATCAACCGCTCATAGCGGGTCGCGGACTATACCGCCGGTAGGGAATTCCGCTTTCTGCATCATGCAGATCACAGTCACCCTGCCCCGAAGAATTTCCTTTTATATGCTTTATTATACTGCCGTATAAATGTATTTGCAATACTTTTTTAGCGTTCTTCCCTGAAGTACGGAAGTCCCAGACCTGCCGGAGGCTGGTGTTCCTTCTTTTTACGGAAGCTGGTAAACACAAGAACAATAATCGTAACCACATAAGGCAGAGCCTTAAATACTTCCTGCATACTTCTTCCCAGTCCCGGGATATAAAGATACAGGATGTAGAGTGCTCCAAACAGAAACGCACCCCAGATGGCATTAAGCGGTTTCCACAGGGCAAAGATAACAAGGGCAACTGCTAGCCATCCTCTGTCTCCAAAACCGTTGTCTGTCCAGGTTCCGCCTGAATACTCCATAACGAAATACAGTCCGCCCAGACCTGCAAGTCCTGCTCCGATACAGGTAGAAAGATATTTATACTTGGTAACATTGATTCCCGCCGCATCTGCAGTTCCCGGGTTCTCTCCGATGGCACGGAGATTCAGTCCATATCTTGTTTTAAACAAAAATACAGAAAGGACTACTGCCGCAATGATACACAGATACGTCATAAATCCATAGCTGAAGAAAAGATCTCCGATCACCGGAATTTCAGATAATCCCGGAATCTTGGCTGTATAGGCGCTTCCTGTAACCTTTACGGAAATCTGTCCTACACCGCCTGCAAGCTTGGAAATAGAACCGCCGAAAAAGTTTCCGAAGCCGGTACCGAAAATAGTAAGGGCAAGACCGGTTACGTTCTGGTTTACTCTGAGCGTAATCGTCAGGACACTGTAGATCAGTCCGCCAAGGGATGCAACCACAAACGCACACAAAAGTGAGATCAGAACTCCCACCAGAGCATTGGGATTGGGGTTATCCTTTTCGTAGAAAAATGCTCCCATAAGGCCGGAAATACCGCCCATGTACATAATTCCCGGAATTCCCAGATTCAGGTTTCCGGATTTTTCCGTCATAATCTCGCCAAGCGCACCATACAGAATACAGATGCCCTGGACAATGGCTTTTTGAATAAAAATAATAAGAACACTCATTGCATCTTCCTCCTATTTCTTTGCGCGCTCAACCTTATAGTTAATAAAGAACTCTGCTCCGATCAGGAAAAACAGAATAATTCCAAGGATTACATCGGAAGCATTTTCATTTAATCCATACTGAGTTGCGATCTGCACTGCACCCTGCTGCATAAACACGATGCCAAAGGATACTGCCAGCATGATAAATGTATTAAACTTGGAAAGCCATGCAACAATAATCGCTGTAAAGCCTCTGCCGTCTGCTGTTGCAGTGGAAATTGTATGACTTGCGCCGCTGACAATAATAAAGCCTGCCACACCGCAGATAGCGCCGGAAATGGCCATGGTACGGATAATTACTCTTTTTACACGGATTCCCGCATATCTTGCTGTATTCTCACTTTCACCTACGACTGCAATCTCATAGCCCTGCTTGCTGTATTTCAGGTAAATAAACATCACAACTGTAAATACAAGAACGATCAGGACATTCCATCCGTATTTCTGTCCGAAAAGTTCCGGAAGCCAGCCTGCCTGAGTGGTCTGATTAATAATTCCCACCGTATTGGAGCCCTTGGGATTCTCCCAGAACACAATGCAGAACGTAACGATCTGCATAGCAACATAATTCAGCATCAGAGTAAACAGTGTTTCGTTTGTATTCCAGTATGCTTTGAACACTCCGGGAATCATTCCCCAGATCATTCCGCCAAGCGCGCTGCATACAAACATTATAATAAGAAGGAGTACCGGAGACATGCTGTCCCCTGCATAGATCATCACAGCTGCCGCACAGGCTCCGCCTACCAGAATCTGACCTTCTGCACCGATATTCCAGAAACGCATTTTAAATGCCGGAGCCAGACCGATTGCAATACACAGAAGAACCATCGTATCACGAAGAGTGATCCATACACGGCGTTCAGAACCTAAAGCGCCGTCCCAGATCGCTTTATATACATCCATGGGGTTCATTCTTACCAGTAAAAAAATCACGCCCGCGCACACGATCAGAGACAGAAGAAGGGCAATAAAACGAATCAGAAGCCGTTTCTGCCAGCTGATCTTTTCACGCTTGGCCATTTTTAAGAAAGGTTCTCTTTTCATGACTGCTCCCCTCCTTTTTCATGTTTTGTCATCAGAAGGCCAATTCCCTCTTTTGTGGCAGTTCTTCCATTTACAACTCCGCTTATTTTTCCGCCGCAGAGCACAGCGATCCTGTCGCTGAGAGCAAGAAGTACGTCCAGATCCTCGATAACGCAGATCACTGCTACTCCGTGCTTTTTCTGCTCATTTAAAAGTTTGTAAATGGTATGGGAAGAATTAATATCAATTCCCCTTGTAGGATATGCTACCATAAGAATCTTCGGATTCTGTGCAATTTCGCGTCCTACCAGTACTTTCTGTACATTTCCGCCTGACATCTGACGTACAGGCGCTGAAATACTTGGCGTCATGACTTCAAGCTGATCCTTGATCTCTGAGGCAAGCTGCCTTGGCCCTCTTCTGTCCAGAAGACCACCTTTGCCATTGTGATAGCTTCGCAGCATCATATTATCTGTCATATCCATATCGCCTACCAGCCCCATACCGATACGGTCCTCAGGCACAAAAGCAAGACTTACGCCAAGCTCCTGGATCTCCACAGAATTCATTTTTGCCAGATCTTTCACATTTCCGTCGCTGTCTGTAAACCGGATACTTCCGCTTTCAGTAGGCTGCAGTCCTGCAATAGCTTCCAGAAGTTCCTTCTGTCCGCTTCCGGAAATTCCGGCAATACCCAGGATTTCTCCACTGTTGACCGTAAGATCTACATCATCCAGTGTTTTGACGCCTTCTTTATCTTTGCAGGTCAGCCCCTTAATCTCCAGGCGTTTCTCCGGATTTACCGGATCCGGACGGTCGATATCCAGATCCACCTTGGCGCCTACCATCATCTCTGACAGACTCTGAACACTTGCGCCTGAAGTCTCTACCGTATCTATGTAGCAGCCTTTTCTGAGGATCGCCACACGATCAGAAAGAGCCAGAACCTCCTGAAGCTTATGAGTGATAATGATAATGGAGCATCCGTCGTCCCTCATATTTCTGAGAATATCAAACAGTCTGTCCGCCTCCTGAGGAGTCAGAACAGCAGTAGGCTCATCCAGGATCAGTATCCTGGCTCCCCTGTAAAGCATTTTGACAATTTCTACCGTCTGCTTCTGGGAAACAGACATTTCATAGATCTTCTGGGACAGATCCAGGTCAAATCCATATTTATTAACAAGAACCTGAATCTCCTCTGTGATCTTTTTCATATTCAGCATTGCTTTTCCCGGAAGACCGAGAACAATATTTTCTGCCGCTGTAAGAACATCCACCAGTTTAAAATGCTGGTGCACCATACCGATTCCCAAAGCATGAGAATCCTTTGGCGAGCGGATCGTAACTTCTTTTCCATCTACCAGAATATGTCCCTCATCCGGATAGTAAATTCCATAGATCATATTCATCAGCGTGGTTTTTCCGCTTCCGTTCTCTCCCAGGATCGCAAGGATCTCGGATTTTCTGAGAGTGAGATCCACATGGTCATTTGCCAGAACGGAACCGAAACGCTTGGTGATCTGTTTCAGTTCAAGAGCATAATTCTCTCCCACTTCTATTCCCTCCTTTGATGCATTGAACAGTAAATTTATACTATATACAGATTGCTCTGCTTTTTTATACAATCGAATCCTGCTGTTAAAAGTATTCCATCATATAAAAAAGCAGAGCTGCTGACAAGCAGCTCCGCCGTGTATCTGCCTTATTCCACGATAGAAGTGATTCCGTCGATCGCAAGATCGAATGCCGGAGCAGATCCGAATTCAGACTCATGGAAATATCCGTCAGATACGTACTCTGTTCCATCTTTCTCGTATGTGGTAACTTCTTTGCCGTCAACTGTAAATGTAGAAGTATCAAATACATGAAGGGAACCGTCAATAATTGCATCCTCTACTTCTTTTACCTTTTCTTCTGTTCCTTCTGCTACAGTCTTCTCATTGAGTGGTGTCAGTCTGTCTGCGCCCTCTGCGAAGCCCTTGCACCAGTCAACATCGATCTCTGTGCCGTCCAGCATGCACTGTACTGCATAGGTGTAATATACGCCCCAGTTAATGGATGCAGATGTAAGAGCTGTGTTCGGAGCAACAGAGGTCATATCAATGTTATAGCCTACACATGGAACGCCTGCTGCCTCACATGCTGTAGGAGCGCCTGTTGTATCTGCGTGCTGACTGATCAGAACACATCCGTCAGAAATCAGAGCATCTGCACACTCTTTTTCCAGGTCAAAGCTTGCCCAGCTGTTTGTATATTTTACTTCCATAGTAACTGCAGGGCATACGCTCTTTGCGCCAAGATAGAAAGAAGTATATCCGGAAATAACCTCTGCATACGGGAATGCGCCTACATATCCCATTTTTGCCTGATCTTCTGTGATCTCTCCGGCTTCGATCATCTCGTTCAGCTTAAGTCCGGCAACAACACCGGATACATAACGGGATTCATAAATGTTTGTAAAATAGTTGTGCATGTTTGCAAGTCCGCTTGCCTTTGCCTGAGTTCCTGTTGCATGGCAGAACTGAACCTCCGGATATTCTCCTGCTGCCTGCAGAACATAAGTCTCATGACCAAAGCTGTTTGCGAACACGATCTGGCATCCCTGGTCTGCCAGGTCTGCTGCTGCGTCATAAGCCGCCTCGTTTTCTCCGATCAGAGTTTTTTCGATCACCTGGTCTTCTTCCAGTCCCAGATTCTCAACCATCTCATCAATTCCTGCCATATGAGCAGCGCTGTAACCTTCGTTTTCGTCACCAATGTAAATAATTCCCACTTTCAGGTCTTCTTTTGCAACGCCGTCTCCCTCTGCATACACCGGCGCTGTCATGGAAACTGCCATAGCCGCTGCCAGACCTACTGCTAATGCTTTTTTCATCCTCTTTTCCTCCATTCTTACCCATAGGTATTCCTGCCTGCGCAGGAACACAGTGAATATGTTTTATGAAACATAAAGAGGCACAACACCGTCTGCGTTCCGCCTCTCTGCAAGTACTTTAATCATACCGAAAATGGCGTAAATTGTCAATACAATCAGAAAATTCAAACTGTTTTTTCGGCTAACTAAATTTTTTAAGCTGCTATTTTCTTTATTGTTCATCCGCTTGACTTCTTAGCGTTAAAGCGTTATACTTTAGAAGTTAAAAGCAGAGAAGTAAATCTTCTCTCTGTACAGTTAAACACAAATGGAATAAAAGGAGGATATATATTATGAAAAAAGAAATTTTTGCCTTAACACTTTCCGCTGTAATGGCTGCCGGTACCTGCAGCATACCTGTAATGTTGGCATCTGTCAGCTGGTTCAGCATGAGGCTCTTGACGCGGCCACACAGGGATTCAAGGATGCCCTCACAGAGGAATTCGGCGATAAAGTCACCTTTGATGAGCAGAACGCACAGGGCGACTCCAATACCTGTTCCACCATTATCAATAATTTTGTTTCTAATGATGTGGATCTGATTCTGGCTAATGCAACTGCCGCTCTTCAGGCAGCAGCCGCAGGAACTGAAGATATTCCGGTACTGGGCACTGCTGTTACAGAATACGGCGTTGCTCTGGATCTTGATGATTTCGACGGTACGGTAGGAACAAACATTTCCGGCACTTCCGACCTTGCGCCTCTTGATCAGCAGGCTGCTATGCTTAACGAGCTGTTCCCGGATGCAAAAAATGTAGGACTTCTCTACTGCTCTGCTGAACCCAACTCTCAGTATCAGGTGGACACTGTGAAGGAAGAACTTGAAAAGCTGGGATATACCTGTGAATATTATGCATTTTCTGATTCCAACGATCTTTCTTCCGTTGTCACCACAGCGGCTTCCGAAAGCGATGTGATCTATGTTCCCACAGACAACACAGCAGCTTCCAATGCTGAGATCATTAACAATATCTGCCTTCCGGAAAAGGTTCCGGTAATCGCAGGTGAAGAAGGTATCTGCAGCGGATGCGGCGTTGCCACTCTTTCTATCAGCTACTATGATCTCGGTACTGCCACAGGAAAAATGGCTGTAAAGATTCTGAAGGGCGAAGAAGATGTTGCAGAAATGCCTGTGGAATACGCACCGAACTTCACCAAAAAATATAACCCGGAAATCTGCGAAGAGCTTGGGCTTGAAATTCCGGATGACTACGAAGCCATCGCTGCTGAAGAATAAGCCAGGAGGTTCCCCATGGATATAATGAGTTTAATAAACGCCCTTCCAGGGGCAGCTGCCCAGGGACTGATCTGGGGCATTATGGCCATCGGCGTATATCTCACCTTCCGTATTCTGGATGTTGCCGATCTGACAGTTGACGGTACCATGTGTACCGGAGGTGCTGTCTGCGTCATGATGATGACCAGCGGACATAACGTATGGGTATCTCTTTTAGTTGCCACTTTGGCTGGTATGACAGCTGGTCTTGTTACCGGTATTTTCCATACCTTTATGGGAATCCCGGCCATCCTTGCCGGAATCCTGACACAGTTATCTCTGTATTCCGTAAACCTGAAGATCATGGGAAAAGCAAATCAGGCAATCAACGTTGATAAATATAATCTTCTGGTTTCCCTGCGACATATAAAAAATGCATCTCTTTCCAAAAACACAATTTTTATTGTAGCAGTTATGTGTATTCTCCTGATTGCCATTCTCTACTGGTTTTTTGGAACAGAGCTTGGCTGTTCCCTTCGCGCAACCGGATGTAACCCAAATATGTCACGCGCCCAGGGTATCAACACAAACATGAATAAAGTTCTCGGACTTATGATTTCCAACGGTCTGGTAGGACTTTCCAGTGCACTCCTTACACAGTATCAGGGATTTGCAGATGTCAACATGGGACGTGGTTCCATCGTTATCGGTCTGGCAGCAGTTATTATTGGCGAGGCAATCTTTGGACGTATTTTCCGCAACTTTGCCCTTCGCCTGTTAGCAGTTATCTTCGGTTCCATTCTGTATTATCTGGTACTTCAGATTGTTATCTGGATGGGTATCGACACTGACCTGCTGAAGATGCTGTCCGCAATCGTAGTTGCTCTCTTCCTTGCATTCCCATACTGGAAAGGCAAATACTTTAATAAACCAGCCAAAAGGGGAGGTAAATAAAAATGCTTGAACTTAAAAATATCTATAAAACCTTTAATCCCGGAACCATTAATGAGAAACGTGCATTAAATGGTCTGAACCTGAAGCTGAACGAAGGCGATTTTGTAACTGTTATCGGAGGAAACGGCGCCGGCAAATCTACTATGCTAAATGCTGCAGGAACCTGGCCGGTTGATGAAGGACAGATCCTTATCGACAATATTGATGTTACAAAACTTTCTGAACATAAACGTGCTACATATCTTGGACGTGTGTTTCAGGATCCAATGACAGGAACCGCTGCAACAATGGGTATCGAGGAAAACCTTGCACTTGCAAAACGCCGCGGAAAATCCCGTCTTCTCCGCTCCGGAATCACTAAAGCTGAGCGCGAAGAATACAAAGAGCTCCTGAAAA
>ENA-OPSX01001228-OPSX01001228.1-human-gut-metagenome-genome-assembly--contig:-NODE-1228-length-10544-cov-2.558967_pt1 | contig 10544 bp, 9 predicted proteins | sample MGYA00241462_ERZ501916 | MGnify/ENA primary metagenome ERZ501916 (study PRJEB25962, sample SAMEA2042113) | human gut metagenome | biome: human gut; feature: human-associated habitat; material: faeces...
GTTGCACTTCTTATAGAAACTTATGAGAACCTGTATATGGCAGTGGAAGCAGTCACTGCGAGAATCGGTCCCAGGATGCTGCCCTGCTGTGCGAACGAAAGGCCGATACCGAAGGTGATGATTCGGATGGTTCCCTGGAAGAAGCTGTCACCGATGCCGGCGAACGGCCCCATCAGACTGGTCTTGATCATGGAGATCGACTCGGTCTGGAACTCACCCTCTTCTGAATTTGCGTTCTGCTCCTCCATGGAAGCGGCGAGGCCCATGATAAACGGTGTCAGCTGCGGTGTGCAGTTAAAGAACTCCATATGCCGCTGATACGCTTCCTTTTTTCTCTCCTCATCATCTGCATACAGCTTGTCAAGCACCGGTGCCATGCCATACATGAAGCCCATGTGCATCTGACGCTCATAGTTCCATGAGCACATAATCGCGAGGGAATGCAGGAAGACCTTACGTAAGTCTTTATCGCTTACCTTCTTTAATGCTTTCTGATTTTCCATTATGCATTTGCCCCCTTTCCATACAGAACCTTATCCAGGATGAATGCCAGGATCGCGGCGAACATGGTCACACCGATCAGGCTGAGACCGGAATATGCGACGATCAGGAAGCCGAGAAGGAAGTACGGGAACATCTTCTTCGACAGCATTGAACTCAGCAGCATCGCAAATCCGAGGGCCGATAAGAGGTTACCAGCGACTGTGAGGCCGTTCGTGATGACCTGCGGAATCGCAGCTACCAGGTTCGTAACTAGATCCGTACCGAAGTAAACGGTCAGGAAGATCGGGATGAAGTAAACCAGCGCGTTGAAGCCGAAGGACCACCAGAGGTGGATATGAATCGCCTTCTTGAACTGTCCGTTCTCGATGGCCTTATCCGCTACATGAGAGAACTGCGCGATCACCATACGCATGATGACACTCAGGAACTCGCCAATGACGGCGACCGGAACGGCGAGGGTCAGTGCCGCTTCCGTGGAGGCACCGGAAAGAATCGCAAACGCAGTGGCGATGATACTTCCGAACTGCATGTTTGGTGGTCCGGCTGCTCCGATCGCTACAAATCCCATGGAAATAAGTTCCAGGGATGCACCTAAAATTACACCCTGTCTGACATCGCCTAATACGAGGCCTGCCAGTGTACTCAGGATCAGTGGTCTGCCGATGTTCTGACGTCCGATCAATCTGGAGTCGATGACACCGACGATACCAACTAAACCGAGTAAGATCGCTTTAATCAGCATACGACATCTCCTTTTTTAATTCTCAAATGATGCATGCTCGATCGGGGAGGATGGCACCATCTGAATATAGATCTTCTTTCCCATCGAAATCAGTTCCTGGGTGGCCTTCAGCTCTGCTTCATTTAAGTACACGGCCTTACCGTACTCCTTCGAACCGGCCTTCTTCGCCACACCGCCATAATTGATTTCGGTCACCTCTGGAAGCTCCTTCGCAAGCTGAAGTGCTTCTGCCGGTCCCTTTACGATGATCATGATATTCTTGCTGGCATTCTCATCCACCAGCTTCCGAAGCTGTGAAAACGGAATGATACTAAGCTCACAGTCCACCGGCTTCGCGATGCTGAGCGCCATCATGCTGATCGGATCATTCGGAACCTTATCATCGGCGACGATGATATAGTTGGTGCCTACCTGCTTGGTCCAGGAAAAAATCACCTGGCCATGTAAAAGACGATGATCTACACGAACTAACTTAATCATACATTTCCTCCATTTAAAAAGTTGTTGTACAGTACGATGCTCTGGGCTGCACTCTTACAGGTATCATCGAGGTCCAGCTCCTCCCATGTCGTACCGCTCTTCTTCATTGCCATGATTTCCAGTACCAGCGGGAGATTTACACCCGCGATCAGTTTTCTCGACGAGCTCATGAATGGTAAGGCGGTATTCGCCGGCGATCCTCCCGGAAGGTCCAGAAGGACGACCAGATTCCGATCCTTATATCTCTCCTCGATCGTCGCACGGATTGCTTCTGAAAAGTCATCCAGTGACTCTCCGTTTTCGAACGACAGCGTCCCGAAATCATCCTCGTCGATATCCAGGATCAGCTTCAATGCATCTGCATATCCCTTGCACAATCCTGCATGTGTAATCATCAGCACATCAAATGCATCTTTCATGTTTCGTACCATCCTTACTTAATTCTTCTATGATTGGAACAGCCTCTGATAAAGAGGCGATAATCTTTATGGCCTGTCGCTTCTGGACTTCCGTCGGCGGCATCAGATCCGGCACCATGATGACCGGGATCCTGGCATTCCAGGCTGCCTGGACGCCCACCTTCGAGTCTTCGAAAACCAGTGCATCCTCCGGTGCTGTATTCATCTTCGCAAGCACCTTCAGGTACGCTTCCGGCGAAGGCTTCCGCTCGACGACCTCATCACCACAGCAGATATAGTCAAAGTACTGTATGAGCTGTAAGCGAGTCAGGCGCTCCTCCGTCAGTGATCGACTGGTGGCGGTCGCTACCGCACACGGAAGTCCGGCCTTTTTGATGCAGTTCAGGAGTTCCACGGCACCCGGTTTTGCGGTGAGCTGACGCTCCAGACGCTCTACTCCATGCTGACGGGCGACTTTCATGAATTCCTCTGTGGAGCAGCGTCCACGGAACAACTCTTCCATGTAATCATACACCGGCTGTCCACTGCGACCAACCACATTCAGAAAGTCCTCTCTCTTCCAGTCGTCGATCCCGAAGTCTCTTGCCGTATCATACCATACATCCTGCCATACCCTCTCTGTATCGAGCAGCAGTCCATCTACATCAAAAATAACCAGTTTAAGCGACATATATTTTCCTCTTCGTACTGTATCTTAGTACTGCATCTGCCACATATAACGACGAACATCGAGTGAGTGACCACGCTCGAAGGCGATCGCCTCTACGAAGTGACGGATCACCACGCCGGTAAGGATGGCTGCAACATATGGCTTCGCCTCATCAGCTACCGTAGAAAGATCGAGATCCTTCTGATCGAGTACGAGCAGATCCTCTGTAAACTTCTTTGCGAAGTTCTCTACACGCTCATCGAGGTGTCTGGTGTGACCGATGGACTTTACAAGCATGAATGGAACATCATAATCGGTTACCTCGAACGGGCCATGGAAGTACTCACCGGAGTGGATGCATCCGGAGTTGATCCACTGCATCTCCATGAACCAGCACATCGCGGTGGAGTAAACCTCACCATAGTTGATGCCGCTGCCGATGGTGTAGATGGTCTTCTCACGCTTGTTGCGCTTCGCCCATGCCTTCGCCTGTGCATCGTACTGTGCCTTCGCCTGTGCAGAAAGATCGGTCAGCTTCTCGAGCTCCTTCAGGCATACATCCCACTTCGCATCTGGAGCGAGTACGGAAAGAAGGCTGAAAAGTAAGCCGTAAAGGATACCCTTATTCTTATCAGAATCGCTTACTTCCTTACCCCAGTCATAGTGAACAGGATACTCTGCTGCCTCCCAGAGTGGAGAACCCTCGAGGTTGGATAAGCAGATCGTAAGGGCGCCCTTGGAACGTGCAAGCTTCGTTGCCTCTACGGTCTCCGGTGTGTTTCCGGAATGTGAGCAGGAAATCACGACGGAGTTCTCATTGAGACGCTTCGGCGTATCATATACGAACTCGTTCGCGGTGTATACGTGGGAAGGGATCGAACTCTCCTTATCGAACATATACTGTCCAGCCATAAGCACTGCCTGGGATCCGCCACAAGCGACGAAATAAACCTCATTGACCTCCTTTCTGGCTTTCACTGCCTCAACTGCGGCCTTAATCTGTGATGCATGTAAGTCTCTCATAATTCCTCCTTAAAAATGATAATTGATTATATATCATTATATGATTTTATAAGTCTTATTATATACATGTGGCACAAATTTGCAAGTACTTTTTTCTTTTTTTTCGGGAGTTTTACACTTCTTTTTTTAGTGTTTTAATACAAATCCTTTATTTAAGCCATTTACGGCTTATTTTTTTGTCAAATTTTATGATTTTTATAGTGCCCGTCTTTAGGATTTAGCACTTTATTTTTTGAGAGTTAATGAAATATATTTTATCCTCAAGTCAGCATATTTGCTGGCTTTTTTCTTTGTTTTAAAAACTTGACAAATTTTCTTTTTTATACTTGCTTTTATGGTGCTATGGTGCTATACTATAAGAGGGTGACTTTTATGGCATATTTTCTTAAAAAAACTAACAACAAAAAAGGTACTTATCTTCAGATTTATTCAAGCTTTTACGATCCTGAACGCAGGCATACTGCCCACAAGGCTTATAAACCTATTGGTTATGTTCATGAGCTTCAGGCAAAGGGCATTGACGATCCTATCTCCTTCTACAAAGAAGAAGTTATCAGACTGAACCAGGAAGCAAATGCTGCAAAAGCCGCAAAAAAAGCGAAGCAGATTTCAGATGATTCGCCGGAAAAACTCATTGGCTATTTCCCGATGAAAAACATTAACGACAAGCTTTCTGTCAAAAAGTATATTGATCTCATGCAGACCGCTACTGACTTCCGCTTTAATGTTTTTGACATGATCTCTGCCCTTGTTTACGCAAGGCTTGTCCAGCCATGTTCAAAATCAAAGACTTATGACGAAGTGATTCCAAAGCTTTTTGAATCCTACGATTTTTCTTTAAACCAGCTCTATGACGGGCTGGAGTATATCGGTTGCGAATACGAAAAGATCATTGAAATCTACAATCATCAGATCCAACAGATGTATCAGTTTGATACCTCTCATACTTACTTTGACTGCACTAACTTTTACTTTGAGATCGACAGGGAAGATGATTTCCGGAAAAAAGGACCTTCCAAGGAAAACAGAAAAGAACCGATTGTTGGTCTGGGACTCCTGCTTGATGCAAATCAGATTCCCATCGGCATGAAGCTGTTTCCGGGCAATCAGAGTGAAAAGCCGGTGATCAGAAATATCATTGATGATTTGAAAAAGAGAAACTCTGTGTCCGGCAGAACCATACAGATCGCCGACAAAGGGTTGAATTGTGCTGAAAATATCTTCCATGCGCTCAAAAATGGGGATGGATATATTTTCTCTAAGTCCGTAAAGATGCTTCCGGAAACGGAAAAGACCTGGGTACTGCTCCCTAATAATTACAGGGATGTAAAAAATGCTGCCGGGGAGACTTTGTATCGCATTAAGGAATGTGTAGATGAATTTGAATATAAATTTACCGAGTCTGAAACAGGCTCTTTAAAAAAGTTCCGGATCACAGAAAAAAGGATTGTTACTTTCAATCCAAAACTTGCCAAAAAACAGATCTACGAAATTAATAAAGAAGTTGAAAAAGCAAGGCTTCTGAAAGCTTCGCAGGCTAAAAAATCCGAGTATGGTGATTCTGCAAAATATGTCATTTTTACTGCTGCAGATAAAAAGGGCAACGACACAGATGGTAAAGTAAAAGTCACCATGAATGAGGAACTCATTCAAAAATCCCTGGAGCTTGCCGGATACAACATGCTGGTCACTTCCGAGATTTCCATGAAAGATAAGGATGTCTACAATGCATACCACAATCTCTGGAGAATAGAAGAATCCTTCCGGATCATGAAGTCACAGCTGGATACCAGACCGGTATACTTGCAAAAACAGGATACCATTGTTGGACATTTTTTAATCTGCTATCTGGCCGTATTACTGACAAGATTACTGCAGTTCAAGATATTAAAAAATGGTTATAGTTCCGAAGAGCTGTTTGAATTCGTACGTGACTTCAGAGTTGCCAAAATATCAGACAGAAAATATATAAATCTATCGCATGGTACATCATTTATCAGGGAATTGTCAGAGCTGTGCAGCTTACCACTGACATCGTATTTTTTGAACGAAGGAGACATCAAAAAAATGCTAAGCCACAGGTTTTAATCCTTGGCTTAGCACCATGTTTTATACTTCAACTCCGAAAGTCAGGTATTATGCAGAAATAATGTGTGAATGTCAATCAAAAATGACGAACACACATTAAATTACAACAAAATAATGTGCGTTCGTCAAATGAATTATTTAATGCTTCATTTAGCTCCGATCCACCATATCTTTCACCCGGGCACGGAATATACATTTCTCCGCATCAATGGCTGCCACAAAGCAGGAATACTGCCCGCCAATCTTGATGATGATCGGTCCGCCAGTTGTCGGAGATAAACGGTTCGGGTAAAAACAGTATACAGAGATATTGGGGACTCCCGGAATTTTTCCGATCCAGTTTTTCCCCTGCATCTCCACACACTCAATGATAATGTTGCTATGCAGAGGGAAACGTTCCTCGATACCGATCCATTCGGACTTTACACAATCTCTTCTGGAAACCAAAAACCGCGGCTCTTCCTCCGTAGATTTCGTCGTGTACCCTTTAATTTTCACATCAATGATCTTTCCGGAGACCGCCTGCTCCTTGATATTTGCCGCATAGCCATGGATCCATTCCGAATACGGCAGCACTCCCGGAATGGAAAGCCCCAAAATATCAACCACAATGTAATTCTGCAAATCCCGGCACAAAACCACAATGGCCTTTACCTCTAACTCTTCCCCGGCCTCTATAGATTTTTTAATCTTCTCCAAAGCTGCCGGCCTGTATTCCGCCTGCGCGGCCCGGTAGCTTAAATAGACCGTCCTCTCCTCCCGGTCAACTCTGGTGATTTTTACATTATAACACCGTTCCAGGAGATACGTTGCGCCAAAAATTCCCTTATAAAGCGTGGACTCCTCAGTCGGCATGATCAGCTGAACATCCCCGTCATATGCCTGCAGCCCTTTTTCCTTAATTTCCTGGGTAAACCGGATGTCTGTCAAAAGTTCTCCCTTTTCCATCAGGTATTCGTACTGATCCAGTTTTTTCTGGGCTTCTGCCTCCTTAGATTTCGCGGTGCCTCCTAAAAATCCCAATAATTCTAATCCAGTTCCATTCTCACTCATAAATTTGTCCTCTCTTCTTAATTTAATAATATTCCGATCCCCCAGGTAAACAGGAGAAAAAATCCCGGAATTCCCACAATAAATGTCAAAAAAATCCTGCGAAACAACAGCTTGTCCCTCCTCACCAGTAATAGAAGCAAAAAACCAATGACCAGAGAAAAGCCACTCACTGGCAGCGCTAGCATCCGCACCTTTCGGTAAAACTGTTCAAACAGTGCAAAGATCGTTTCCGTGACCCCACCATAAGCGGAACCGCTATAATCCTCCAGTTCCGACATGACGCGGTCATACGCATCCTCCAGCTTCCGTTTCTTTTCCCAGAGTTTTTCATTCATATCCGGAGCATGCAAAGTAATTGCCGGCCATGCCCTGATAAATTTTCCTGTAAAGTATCTGCACCAGGACTTAATCACCATCTGTACTCTCCACTCCTTCCATTCCAATATCCTCAAGATCTGCAAGGTCAGGCAGGTCATTATCACCATCTTGCGGATCCTGGAACACCTGACCAGTAAATGCCTTCATAAGTGGCGTTCCCGCCTTGATCGGTATGCTGGCAGCCACACTTCCCAAATCCGAAGCATTGATGAAGAAGCTATCATCAAATTCTGTCTGCACGATCTCTTTTTGAACCATGTCCCCACTTATCAGCTGACCGGCCGGAATGTCGGTTTGCGCATAATATACCTCATGCTCCAGGGCCTTTAATTCCTTTTCTTTCTTTTGCAGTTCATCTTCCGCCTGCCGGTTTTCTTCCTCAAGTCCTGTAATGAATGTATCTGCCTTCGTGACCATCCGGTTATACCTGTTGTTTGCGCTGCAGGCCGATACCATAAATCCCATGCATGCCACTAACAGCGCTCCCATCACTATCTGGATACCAAATTTTTTAAAGTCCCGCGGCCGTTCTGAAAAACGCTGCTCAACAGAATCGCTCCTTTTATATTTTTCTTCCTTGTATGTACCATCCAGAAGTTTTAAAAAGATCTGTCTGCATGCTTTTCCTGGATAAAATGGATTACTCTCATATGGAATTGCTGCAAGGACCGTATTCTCCGGCAAAAGTTCCTTTACATCTCCAAAGTCCGAACCGACACAGCGGGAACTGATCAGTACCTTGCACTCATCTTCCCCAGGCATTCCCTTTATATCTTTTAAAAGTTCTTTTAATTCATGCTGTTTCCATTCTGCCTTTGATGTTACAATGAAGCGGTTTTGCATCCTCGCATACACATGAAAGATCGTTTCCTGGTCCAGACACCCAAAATCATAGACAATAAAATCATATAAGGGCTTATAGTCCAGCTGGAATTTCTGGAGTGGAACATGGTAATAGTAATCCAGCGTTCCGATTGCAAACTTTGTGATCCCATCCACCTGCTCTTCCTCCCGCTCCTGGCGGCAGAGTTGCTCAAAGCATCCATCCGCATCATCCAGTTCAACGATCGCAGCGCGCTTTCCCTCATGTGCCAATGTATTGGCAAGAAGAATGGAAATGGTTGTGCATCCAACCCCTATGTTGGTCGCCATAACCCCGATCTCACATGCCTGTCTCTTTGCCGGTTTACGTTCTGTCGGTTCCTCCTGTTTTCTTTTAAAAAATCGCCGTATTGCTTTATTCTTCGGCTGCTCTTCCCCTCCCGTATCCGCTTTTTCACCTGCCTCCTCTTTCTCTGGCTGACCGGAGGGCTTATAAAGGTATGCGTACTGTTCTTCCGCCATCTGACAGATCAGGGCAAAGCGCGGCTCCCGTTTTAACATTTCACATATAGGATCCGGGAGCTGGCAGACGATAGATGCCACCTGACTGGCCGGAATTCCATTTACCAGTACAGACATCCGCTGGATCAGGTCCGTGTACGATCCGTCATATTCCAAAAGATACTGGATACTGGCATTCACGTCCATATTGCGATACTGGACCACATGGTCCCCTCCGGCGACCCCGTAATAAGCCCGGGCCTCTTTTTTCGTCCGGCCGTTGCAGTACCATTCTGCGATTTTTTCAAAACTGGCATCTTCCTGGTAAACCGCCGTGTATATCCCCAGGCTTTCAATTTCCTTCATATAGTCGCTGCCACGCATTTCAGAAACTACCACGAACACCTGTAAATCACCTTCCGCCGTAGAGCAGATCTGATCAATGTCGCGCGGGGAAAGTTTTTCCTGATCCTGGTACTGGCTGAGTACCACCGCGTGTATTTGTGGATTGGCCCGGACAGACCGGATCACACTGTCTTTTCCAGAGCGAAATTCTATTCTGTGGACCGTGACTCCGCGTTTTGCAAATACACTCCGAAGTTCTTCTGCTACCGAATCGCCATCCCCGCTCATTTCCGTTGCGATCAGAAGGTCTAATTCCTTTTCCATACTCACCTCTTTCTGCCAAATAGTCTGCGCAAAAATCCTCCAGAACATTTTTCTGGTTTCTCCAGTTCTTCATCTACCGCGACTGCTGCCCTGGCAAGTGTTCTGATTTCTTTTGAAAACAGGGACCCTTTGTCACTTGATGCTGCTTCCCCGACATTCGCAAAACTTCTGGCATCCTGATTTGTATGTATGATACAGGTCGGTTCCATAGTTAGGATCCTGGCCACATGGGATATTCCAAGCTCGCATTTTTTATCATCAAGCGGCACCTGGTTTATAACCATCCGGATATTAGATTTATCTATCCGAAATTCACTAAGCACATCCAGGAAATTGCGGGCGTCCTGCACTGTGGACGTATCCAGGGAAAGGATCAGCAGGATCAGATCCGATTTTTCCAGGGGAATGACGGTCGTATCCTTTAATGTATTGCAATTGTCAACCAGAATCAGATCATAATCGCAGCGCCTCAGATTATCCATAATCGCCTCTGCAATCTCACAATCCAGACGCGCCGCTTCCATTGCATTATCACTTCCGGCCAGGATATGGATCTGCTCATCGTATTCGATTACATATCTGGATACGATGTCCGCCGGCGAATATGCAGGAATGTATCCCAGCCGCTCCCTATCGTTACAGATCCGTTTCACCCAGTCCATTACATTGGGCGATGGGCAGATACCAAACGCACTGTCCACATCCCCAAATTCCCAGTCCGCATCAAGCACCAAAATTTTAAGCCGTCTTCCATTTCTCTTCATATCCGATAGGACATAGGCTAATTCCCTCACAATGGTAGATTTCCCTACGCCGCCTTTTGGGGAATATACAGAGATCATCTGCTGCTGCAGGGACACGTTTGTAACCGGCTGGCTTAAACCGATCTGTTTATAGGTCCTCCTAACTGCTCTGTTTATCGTATGCATTGGCGTTAGATTCTCTTCCACAGGCATACGTTTGATAACTGTCTGCGGTTCCCGTGTATCCGGAGCGGGTTCTACCGAAGCTTTTCTACAGGCAGCCACTGTGGGTTTGGGGTCCTGTGTCTGGGTATCCGGCAAAGGGTCCGGCATTTCTTCTGGTTTGGCCGTGGCCGGTTCCGGGCTTAACGCTTCCTCTGTTTTCTCCACTGTCGCTGCAGGAATCTCTTCTTCCATTTTTTCTGCAGTATTTTCGTTAATTGCTGGAGCAATTTCTTCTTCATCAGCTTTTT
>ENA-OPSX01001234-OPSX01001234.1-human-gut-metagenome-genome-assembly--contig:-NODE-1234-length-10483-cov-1.951285_pt1 | contig 10483 bp, 8 predicted proteins | sample MGYA00241462_ERZ501916 | MGnify/ENA primary metagenome ERZ501916 (study PRJEB25962, sample SAMEA2042113) | human gut metagenome | biome: human gut; feature: human-associated habitat; material: faeces...
GACCGTATATGTTCCAACGACCGCCAGAACTGCCATAAAGCAGACTACAATACCGATGGCTGCTCCTTTGCCTTTTAAAAAGGACATTTTTTCATTTTTATTCATTATCATCACCTCTGGTTATATTTTTGCCGGAAAATGATAACTTTATTCTGTCCTTTCAAAAAAGTTTTTCTCTGACTCTATTGTTGATTATAATTACTTTATTTATTTTTTGCAATAAAGTTCAAATCCTTCTCTGTCTTTGTCCCTTCATAAAAAAACTCCAAAATTTCTTTATATGTTTTTCCGTCTTTTGCCATTTTATTTGCAGTCCAACAACTCAGCCCCATGCCATGTCCGTTTCCCGCCGTTATAATTTTTATTTTCTTCCCGCTTTCCGCAAACGAAAAAGAACTCGACGGAAGCGACAGCGCATCCCGAAATTGATCTCCTGTGCAAATTGTTTCTCCTATCCGAAGCTTTCCCACATATCCCGCCGAATCATGTTCTAAAATTTCAAAATCTTTAAAAGAATATCCTGCCGCAGCTTTTTCTCCGTCTGTCTCTGCCGCCAGAAAATGATGACATTTTTTCTGTATTTGATCATAGGAAAACGTAAATACGCCGACCTGTTCTTCCGATTCTTTATCTGCCGGACATTCTTTCACTTTAATATACGGAAACTCCGAACTTCCGAGCACTTCTTCCGCACTGCGCGACATTCCCGTATTTGACTGATGGAACGGTGTCCATGCATATGTATCATTATAAAATAACACCTCGTTTTCTGTCGATTCTATGGCATTTCTGTATTTTTCATATCGCTTTTTATATTCATCGGCAGGCCATTGATCCTGCATTTCCTTCTGCGACAAATAATCGATCTCCAAAATAACATCTGATACATTTCCGGTTCTGTCCGACTTTTGATTCTCCGTCTCTTCTGCCTGAGTGCTTCTTTGCAGCGCACGGCTGATCTGTGTCCTCACAAGAACCGCCTGCGCCTTCAGTGCCTCCGTCTCTGTATCTGCCGGTACGTCTTTTGCCAACACTCCCGTAAGATACTCATTCCACTCTACTTCTGCAATCCCGTCTGCCTCTTCTTCCTCCGAAGCTTTAACTCTGATGTAAAAATTTTCATTCGTTGTCTCTTCTGGATCTACTCCGTTTACAAACACAGAAACAATGTACGGAAACAATATCAAAATAACAAGGAATGCAGCTGCCGATTTGAATTTTTGTTCTATCGTATATCTTTTCATCAAAAAACAGCCCTCCATATTTCTATCATATGAAGCGCTGTTTTTTTTATAACTTTTGTTTTATCGGACAAACGGTCTCTTTCTCATAATAAACAGGCATATCGCCTCGTATAACGGTACTAACGATGATAATACTGCATGAATAACCGGCATATTTCCTTCCGCGAAGTTTTCATAAATCTGTTTATTCACCAAGACGTTCAAAGCGATCTGAACTGCTCCGAATAAGATCGAAACAATGATCACTACGAAATACATAAAGAAAAACGCAAGTACGCTCATCCCCGCCCCTGTCACATTTTGATTCACCGCACTTCCGGCGAGCGTCATTCCGATGCCAAATACGAGTACCAGTACATAGATGCCGATCGCTCCGCTGTAGATGATCGGAAAAAGCAGTTTCCACAATCCCGGATTTTTGATCGTCGTATTTTTCAGTCGGATCGGACCTGCCATATTCCCGTGGTAATATGTTCTCGCAAAAGGTACAAATGCCATCCATGCATCTTTTTTCCCCATCCGCTTTGCGATCGTATACAGACCGAAAGAATGCAGAAGGTAACTTCCAAGCATAAATACGAGCATTCCTATCATGATCGCAAGCCAAAGCGAAGCGAACACTACGGCAAACATTTCTCCTGCCCTTTCCGGATGATACTGATACTCGTATTCATATGCGTAATCATACATATTTCTCATCTTACTACCTCCTTATCCCTTTTCCGAAAAATCAATCAGATGTTTTTACTCTTCAAGCGGAGCAACATCTACTTTTTCTAATTTCCAAATATCACTTACATATTCTTCGATTGTTCTGTCAGAGGAAAATTTCCCGCTGCATATCGTATTCATCATTGCCATTCTTGACCATCTCTGCTGATCTCTGTAAGCTTCTTCCACTCGTTTCTGAGCCTCTGCATAGGAACGGAAATCTTTCAGAATAAAGTAAGTATCCGCTCTGTCTGTACACTGCGTATTCAACAGAGAATTATACAGATTTTTATACATCTCGTGATCGCCGTTTGCATATGTGCCGTCCATAAGCTGATCGATCACACGTTTTAATTCCCAATCGTTAAAGTAAATATCCGTCGGATTATATCCTCCGTTATTCTCATAATTAATTACTTCTTCTGAACTAAGGCCGAAGATAAACGCATTCTCCGCTCCGACTTCCTGCACAATTTCCACATTCGCTCCGTCCATCGTTCCGAGAGTCGGCGCACCGTTGAGCATAAATTTCATATTACCTGTTCCCGACGCCTCTTTTGACGCCGTGGAGATCTGCTCGCTCACATCGGCTGCCGCAAAAATAATCTCCGCATTTGATACACGATAATCTTCAATAAATACGACTTTCAGTTTTCCGTTAATGCTTCTGTCATTATTTACAACATCAGCTACGGAATTGATCAGTTTGATCGTCTCTTTCGCTCTTAAATATCCCGCCGCCGCTTTCGCTCCGAAAATAAATGTTCTCGGATAAAACGACATCTCAGGATGTTCTTTGATCTGGTTGTACAGATACATAATATGCAGAATATTAAGAAGCTGACGTTTGTACTCATGGAGACGTTTGATCTGGATATCATAGATGCTGTTCTCATTAATTTCAACACCTGTGTTAGAGAGGATAAATTCTTTACAGGTTTTCTTAGCTTCTGTTTTGATCTCAAGAAGCTTGTTCAGAACTGCCTCATCATCCTTATATTTCAGGAGATTTTCCAGAGCAGTTGCATTTTTTTTAAACTCATCACCGATCAGAGAGGTAATATAGTCTGTCAGCGGATGATTGCAGTGCATTAACCAGCGGCGGAATGTGATACCGTTAGTTTTGTTGTTGAATTTCTCCGGATAAATATCATAGAAAGCTTTCAGTTCGCTTGTTTTCAGGATTTCTGTATGCAGGGCAGCAACACCGTTGATGGAGAATCCATAGTGGATATCCATATGTGCCATGTGAACCAGGTTGTTCTTGTCGATGATGGCTACATTTTCCTGAGGATATTTTGCTTTGATCTTTTCATCCAGCTTTTCGATGATTGGTACAAGGTGAGGAACTACATCAAGAAGGTAGTCCATTGGCCATTTTTCCAGAGCTTCTGCAAGGATGGTATGGTTTGTGTAAGCACATACTTTGGATACGATTTCAGCAGCTTCATCAAAGGCGATTCCACGTTCTGTCAGGAGACGGATCAGTTCAGGAATGATCATACTTGGGTGAGTATCGTTGATCTGGATCACTGCGTAGTCTGCAAGGTCATGCAGATTGCAGCCTTTCTTTGTTGCCTCGTCAAGAATGAACTGTGCAGCATTGGATACCATGAAGTACTGCTGGAAGATACGGAGTTTACGTCCGTCATCATCGCTGTCATCCGGATACAGGAACAGTGTCAGGTTGTGAAGGATGTCCTTTTTGTTAAAGGAAATTCCATCGTGAACCATAGATTCGTCTGCCAGATCGATGTCAAATAAGTGCAGATGAATGGATTTGTTATTGTAGCCTGCAACGTCGATATCGTACAGGGAAGATTTCAGTGAGAATCCGCGGAACGGTACAGTATAGGAAACACCTGCAGGTGTGAGCCAGCTGTGTTTTTCAATCCATGGGTTCGGAGTTTCTTTCTGAAGTCTGTTCTCAAAGAGCTGTTTGAAAAGACCCAGATGATAATTCAGACCAATACCTTCGCCCGGAAGTCCCAGAGTTGCGATAGAATCCAGGAAGCATGCTGCCAGACGTCCAAGACCGCCGTTACCAAGAGATGGTTCCGGTTCAACTTCTTCGATAGCAGCGATTTCTTTGCCGTTTTCTTTTAAGAATTTAGCAACATCATCGTAGATTCCAAGGTTGATCAGGTTGTTGGATAATAATTTACCGATCAGGAATTCAGCGGAAATATAATAAATCTTCTTCTTTCCGTCCTGATAGCCTCTTTCGAAGAGCTGGTTCTTTGTATAGATTAATAATGCATTGTAGATTTCTTCGTCTGTGCACTGACGTGCGTTTTTCTTATACAGGTCGTAGATGAGTTTTTCTAAAGTTTCCATCGTAATCTCCCTTTCTGAAATGAATATGTGTTTTTTTATGAGTTAGATTGCTTATTTTTTAGTTTTGAATAGTGTATTGTTTTTGATTTATATCAGGAAGAGAAGTTCTCTTGCTGACATCTATAACTATATCAGCAGTCTATTCAAAAAAATACAACAAAATTGCGATTTTATGACAGGTTTCTGCGAAATTTGTGAGGAGACATTCCGGTTGCCTGCTGGAACTTTTTGATGAAATAGCTGGTGTTGTTGAAGCCTACTTCCAGTGCGATCTCTGTGACAGAGGAGTCGGAATGCAGAAGCAGAGGCTTGGCTTTCTCGATGCGCAGGTCATTGATGTAGGCGATCAGAGTCTTGCCGGTATATTGCTTAAACAGTTTCATAAAGTAGTATTCGCTGTAATTAGAGAGAGCAGTGAGCTCTGCTGCGGTCAGCGGCTGTGAATAATTGAGGTTAATGTAGTCCAGGATCTTTTTAATAGAAGCAAGACTTTTGTTCTCATCCTTATCTGCGGGAGTGATGTAATTTCCCATGAGCATTTCGTAGAAAAAGCTGAAGAACAGAGCCTTTAATTTTACGAAATAATACGGCTTTTTTTCTTTATGGCAGGAATGGATCCTGTCAAAAAGCAGGCAGATATTCCCATAATTGTCATCAGATCTGGAAATAATATGGGTAAATTCCGCCTGATTATCCATCAACAGGGAAATGACACGTTCCTGACATAAATCTCCCGCCGGGCCTGACAGGAAGTTCAGGTCAAAAACAATACTCCGGAAATAAAGGATATTCTTCAGATCTGTTTTTATGCCATGGAGAACGCCACGGTTTACAATGATCAGATCACCGGCCTTGACGCGGAGGATCTCTTTGTTCAGACGGACCAGTCCGCTGCCGGATTCAATATAAATCAGTTCCATCTCGTCATGCCAGTGGTTGTAGAGAGAATGGAATATCTCGCAGTTGTCTGTATAGGTTTCTATGGGAAGCTCAAAGGAGCCATGAGAGCTTCGTTCTTTCAGGGTATCATCTACTTCAATCGTGGGAGTAACTGGCATGGAAAGCGCCTCCTTTTTTCAGAGATTTTTTATCTGTAGTAAGACAATGGAATCAAAAGTATTATTATGGTCGATCCACTGATAGGAGCCATTATATTTCTGGCAGATATCTTCAATAATAGAAAGTCCATATCCATGAGAACCCGGTTCTGATTTCGTAGTCTTATGTGTAAAACTCTGTAACGGGTTCTTGGTATTGTGCATATATATGGTAAGAAATCCGTTGGAAATGTTTGCAGACAGCCGGATTTCAGGATCAGGATTGCCGGAAGAGCTACAAGCTTCGATAGCGTTGTCCAGAAGATTAAAAAATATACTGCTCAGGTCAGTCGTATTAATGGAAATCTTTTCCGGTAAAAGGATTTCATAGGATACCTGGATATGTTCCTGTTCTGCACGAAGCCGTTTCCCTTCCAGGATTGCCTGTAACAGGTTATTCTGACAGTAAGGATGAAAACGATCCTTCTGAAAAGTCTGATTCAGATTTCTGATCGCAGTATCAGCCTGTTCATATTTTCCCTGTTCCAGAAGTATCTGGAAATCCTGAAGTTCCTGTACAGTTTTGGTCTGAAAATCCCGAGTATCCTGTCTGCGGATCTGAAGACTGTAATCCTGTTCCTGTTTTAATTGTTTCTGCTTTTGAAGAAAAGCCAGTTCCATTTCAGTATTGGATTTCTTTAACACATCAGAAAGAACGCAGTATAAAAGGATACAGATAAGGACCATAAATACTGCTAGGATCAGAAACATATGATCAATTTTTTCTGTATAAATCGTAGACAGAAAATATAACAACTGGAATACAAAGAGGAAGAGAAATAAAGGAATCAATTTAATGTTCTTTTTCATGACTGCAATCCTCCTCTGGTTGTTTTTCTTGTGGTCTGCAATTAAGCCGGGACAGAACAGAAGCGGTATATGTTTCTGCTTCCTCATATTTTTTCATATCCATCAAATACATGACAGACATGATGTGATTCTCAATATCGTGATTCCATTTCCGGAGACTGGCATATTCATTACTTAACTGAACGGAATCATTTATCTGCTTTTTCATCAGCTCAATTTCCATTTTTTTCTGTAAATATTCCCTGTGCTGTTGGGCTAAAGAATGGACTGCACGCAGAAACAACAGATAACTGCCGATGCATATGATCCAGTAAATGATGCTCAGAGCCAGAACTGCTTCGGGCTTTTTCTGAAGGGAAATTATAACATTGAGAAAAACCGGAGCGATCAGTGGCAGTAACAGTTGTAAAAAGGTGAGTATTTTCAAATAATCTATACACTGCCGCAGGATTTCTGATATTTTCCAGAGAAGAAACAGGCCAAGCAGGATGTTGGAGAGTTCGATAACGAAATATTCTGCAGGTGAACAACTGGATATCAGGTTGTGCGGAGTATAGGTATCGGTCGGTATAAAAAGATTATGAAGTGCAATGAAAACACTGGTACATAAAATTTCCGGACAGATTATCAGCAGCTGGAAAATAAAATAAACGGCTAATTTTTTCATAAAAGATGCCTGGAATAAAAAAAGTGTTACAAGAAATGTTGTAAGCTGAAATACGATTGTAATTCCATTATGCTGTGATTCACGTTTGATCCAAAATAACAGTGCCATAAATACTGACAGACACAAAAACAGCGGGAGTGAGATCTTGTGTTTGCTTGGCAGGATCCTGCAGCAAAAGTAAAGCAGTCCAAAACACAGATAAAGGCTGGATAGAATACACAAGAATAGATTGATCATATGACTGCTCATTTACTGCACCTCCCTGTGACCGGCAAGCATCATGAAAGCAAACGCGTCCTTAAACTGCTGGTAATAAGATCTGCTGACAGGGATCTCTGTATTATCAGAAAGTATAATGCCCTTATGACTGTAAGTACGTACAGCATGAAGATTAACGGCAAAGCTGTTATGGCAGAGACAGAAATCTGGTTTCATTCTTTCTGTAAGAGCTGTCAGTCTTTCTTTTGTTGTATATGTTCCTGTTCTGGTATAGATCGTGGTCTGCCTCAGATTTCGTTCCAGATAAAGAATATCGGAGCAGAGCACCTGATAATTGCGTGAATTTCCGGAGAAATACAGATATCGTGTATGCAATTTCTGAAGCTTCTGGCACGCTGCTCTTAGAGCCAGAGGGAGATATTTTTCCATCTGTTGTTTATGGATAAAGTAGGCATGTTCTGTCTCATATACTGCGGTAGCATATTGCAGATACTGGCTGATAAAAATAATCTGAGTGTCCGGGCTGATATGGTTGATCTTTTCTGCAAGTGAGATGCCATTTACAGCGTCAGAACCAAGATCAATATCTGTCAGTACAATGGAATAAGGGCATCCGTTTTCAGCAGCAGCCCGGAGAAATTCATCACCGGATGTGAAATGCGTTATTTCAAAAGCTCCCGGAGGATACTTTTGCAGAATAGTATGTATTATTTCATAATGTGAAGGGTTGTCTTCGCAGATTGCAAGTTTCAAAATTGGATTAAGCTCCTTTGGATTAAAGTGGTTGTAGTTTCTTATGTCAGTGACAATATCTGTCGGATATGCCAGATGGATAAAATGAACTGTATTTCCAATAATCATACTATAAAAAATAACGGGATGCAATTTGTCTGTGAGGAAGATTGGAAAAAATCGGTTAAATATGTAGTGAAATATAGTTGTTTGTGTGAATGCATGCGATTTCGGGAGTCTGTGTGATACAATCAGGATATGGAAACAAAGAAGCGATTTTAAAGATTTTGTACGTGAAAAAAATTATTATTCCTGGTACTTTCAAGCGCTGAATATAGAATATATGTGAAAGCGGTATTGTTTCCATGGGAGAAGAAAAATATTATAAGAATGACTGTCTGAAAATCATTATGGACATATATAAAGTGATTGGAAGTATCAGGAAACTTCTGGTAATAATACAAATGGCGAAGGAATAGACAGAGAGTGGGAATGGGTTAGCTTACAAGAGCTTCCCATTCCTGCTTTTCTTTTTTCGTATAGATAATCGGTAAGATGTTCTCCGTAAAGGACAATCAGCCCCTTTATTATTTCTCAGAGTATTTTTCGATTACACAATTATGTGTTTTTTGCTTCTTATCATAAGAAATTCCAACAAGTAAAATATTGTCAGTATAATTTGCAACAGCCTCAGGGTACTGCCTGTTTTTTATCTGCCGGATTGCGGTCTGGGCATTTTGATTCCATTTTAACTCAACAACAAGTGCAGGGTAATCTCTGGAATATTCTGGCTTTGGAAGGTAGACAAAATCTGCAAAACCTCTGCCTGCAGGAAATTCACGTATAGGTTTAAAATAATACCGCATAGTGCTGAGATAACCGATGGACAGAATGCTGCTGAGGGAGTTTTCGTTGTTGTACTGAATAGCTGAAGCGTATTCATTGTGTATTTTTTCAATGGATCTGGCCACAGTGTCTGTGTCCATGTCCAGAGTGGCATCCAGCAACTCTGAGGATTCCTGCTGGAATGTCAGAAATTCATTCCATTTCTTTCGTTTAACAGCTTTGGCAAGTTCCTGACGGATTTCTTCGTTTGGAACAAATGCAGAATGAGTGTCCTGATCATAACCCAGATATCCCAGATGGATCAGGCAGGTAAGAATATCATCTCTGCAGGTAAAGTTCACCATATCATTCTGGAAAGTCGTAGGATCGATTTCTACGGAATTACCGGACAACATTTCTATAATGGCAGTTTTGAGTCCGTCAAAATCCATATTGATCAGAGGCACAATTGCTTCGTAGGTTCCGGTATCCGACCAGTAGCTTTGGAATTTATTCCAGATCATTAATTCTACTACTGCTTTAGGATTGTATACCTGATATTGCTCCAGCAGATAACCGTCATACCAGTGCTTGGTTTTGGAGAAATCCCGGTGGTATTTTTCGCAGAGCATTCGTACTTCTTCCTCCGTAAAGCCAATATATCTGGAAAAGATCCTGGCGTCAGTCATTGTAAACTCCGCAAAATTGTTCAGAGCTGACTGTGTTTTGATTTTTTTGATTGGAAGAATCCCGGTGAGGTAAGCCAGTTGAATATATTTGGTAGGTTCAGAACCTTTGAACATACCGCGGAGAAAGTTGATGTATTCCTCTTGGACTACCAGGTCGGTAGAGGCATCTCGGATTAAAACATCCCATTCATCAATAATTACTACGAACTTTTGGCCAGTGGCAGTGTTAATGCAGGACAAAGCTTCAGGTAGAGATTTTATGGAGTCAGGCAGAATTTCAGGGTAATAATTTCTTAATTCCAGAATCGTTTTTTCAGTGATGTAGGAAACTACATTCTCCGGACCGCCGGCTGGTTCCATACACCATTGGATATCCAGATGGATTACATCATATCGATTCAGGTATTTCGTGAAATCAGGTGCCTGACCGATTTCCAGAGATGAGAACATTTCTTCGGAACTACAGCCTTTACAGTAATATGCGGTGAGCATATCGGCAGTGATGGATTTCCCGAACCTACGGGGGCGACTGTTGCATATGAATTTCGCGGTGGTATCCATAACTTTATTTGTATATGCCAGCAAACCGGTTTTATCTACATAGATTTCTGAATTCAGCGCAACCTGAAAAGCACTGTTTCCGGAATTTACAAATCGTCCCATGGAAATGATTCCTTTCTGTTCAGTGATTTTTATCATGTATACTGCTTGGTTTCTTTGTTCTTTGTTATATTGTAAAATATTATGTTTGGGATGTCAATTACAGAGAAGTAAAATCAGTTTCTTTATTGAATAGAAAAATTTTTCTATTTGGCAGAAAATATGATTAGTGATATCATAAAAACATATCTGTAAAATTGTGCAAATGTATCCTGCTTCTGCATTGCGGTAATTCCATGAAACGATGCAATGGATTCTTTTATCAAGTGTGTTAAACAGAATCGGCGAAAGACATTGTACAGAAACAGCAGGAGTTAAGGATGGAAGATATAATGGAAGACAATTTTGAAAAATTAAATCTGCTTCTGGAGCAGGAACAGTGTGAATTTGTGGATATTCCGGATGGTTTTACCGGACAGACGGAGAGTGGAGAATTACGTTTGATTTATCTGATGAATGATGCGGTGGAAAGTTTTCTGGTTCTGAAAAATG
>ENA-OPSX01001247-OPSX01001247.1-human-gut-metagenome-genome-assembly--contig:-NODE-1247-length-10353-cov-2.930860_pt1 | contig 10353 bp, 10 predicted proteins | sample MGYA00241462_ERZ501916 | MGnify/ENA primary metagenome ERZ501916 (study PRJEB25962, sample SAMEA2042113) | human gut metagenome | biome: human gut; feature: human-associated habitat; material: faeces...
GACTATCCCCGCCAGCTGCTGGCGGCAGCGGAGTGAGCATGACATTTTTCAAGTCCCACCAAAAACTGCACATCTGGCTGCTGGCGGACCTGGTCCTGCTGGCGGCCTTCTGGATCGCCCGGGAGCACCGGGACTGGATGAACGCCCTGGAGCGATTTGTATCCGCCCCGATCCGGAGATCTCTGGGCAGCCTGTGCTATCGGGTCTCCTTCTCTGTGATGGAGGTGCTGTATGTCCTGGCGGCCGTCCTCGCGCTGGCCTATGTGGTATGGAACATCACGGCGGTAGTCAGGGCCAGAGGGCGGCGGAAGCGCCGGGCTTACAGCGCGGTTCTGGGGGCGGTCTGCGCCGGGCTGAGCGTCTGCGCCGCTACCTGCCTGCTGTGGGGGGTGTGCTATTACACGGACACCTTCCAGGACCGGTCCGGCATCCGGGCGGAGGAGGTATCGCTCCCGGATCTGACGTGTACTCTTTCATACGGTTAGTTCACTATATAATATTGAGCTATGTTACTATATGTCTAAATGGGGGCGGGGACGTTCAATGCGTCTCTGAACGAGATCTTTGCCGGGAGCACGGACATCTACCAGGGCGCGGAGGACCTGTTCCCCTTCCTGGAATTTGAGGACCGAGCGCCCAAGCGGATGTTCTTCTCCAGGGTCATGAGCGCCATGAACTTCACCGGCGTCTACTTTGCTTTCACCGGGGAGTCCAACATCAACGTGGACGCCCCCGCCTGCCTGATCCCCTCCACCATCGCCCACGAGCTGTCCCACCAGCGGGGCATCGCCTCGGAGCAGGAGTGCAACTTCCTGGCGGTGCTGGCCTCCACCACCAGCGGCGATCCGGTGTACGAATACTCCGGCTGGCTGATGGGGTACATCCACCTGGGCAACGCCCTGTACCAGGCGGATCCGGCGGCCTGGCAGGCCATCCGGGACAGCCTTCCGGACACGGTGCTGGCGGATCTGGCATCTAATAACGCCTACTGGGCATCCTTCGAGGGGGCTGCGGCGGATGCCAGCCAGAAGGTGTACGACACGATTTTGAAGGGCTACGGCCAAGAGGACGGCATCCGCTCCTACGGGACGGTGGTGGACCTGCTGGTGGCCTATTACCGGGACACGGCCCGGACCAACGGATCGGAGGGCTTGACCACATGAACATTCTGGTGACACTGGACCGCAACTATCTCCCGCCCCTGCGGGTGATGCTGGGCTCTCTGCTGCGGAATGATCCTGGCGAGACCTTTGAGATTTACGCCATCGGAGACGGCCTGCTGCCGGAGGACTGGGCGGCACTGGAGGAGCTCTGCGCCGGTCGGGGGCGCATCCACCCGTTGGAGGTGCCGGCGGACCTGTTCGCCGACGCGCCGGTGGCCCGGTACTGGACCCGGGCCATGTACTACCGGCTGCTGGCGGCGGAGCTGCTGCCGCGTTCTCTGGACCGGGTGCTGTATCTGGACCCGGACATTCTGGTAATCAATCCCGTCCGGGCCCTGTATGATACGGACCTGGAGGGAGACCTGATGGCCGCCGCCACCCACACCGGGCTGCTGGCGGGCATCACAGACCCGGTGAACCGGCTGCGGCTGGAGAACTATGAGGCGGAGGCCTACTACAACTCCGGCGTACTAGTGATGGATCTGTCCGCCATGCGGCGGGAGGGCCGGCCGGGGGACATCTTCGACTATGCCCGGGAGCACGCCGACATTCTGCTGCTGCCGGACCAGGACGTGCTCAACGGCCTGTACGGCGGACAGATCCTGGGGGTGGACGACAGCCTGTGGAACTACGACGCCCGGCGGTTTGACCGCTACCTGCTGCTGAGCCAAGGGGAGCGGGACATGGACTGGGTGATGGACCACACGGCCATCCTCCACTTCTGCGGCAAGCGCAAGCCCTGGAACCACAGCTATCAGGGCCGGTTTTCCGCCCTGTACAAGCACTACCAGCGGCTGGTGGAGCGGCGGTGAGGGCGGTACCGATCCACGCGGCTGTCTTCTCGGGTGGCCGAGGGCGGCCGCCCCTACCCGATGGAAAAAACGCCGGGATGGCAGAGAGATCCGTCCTGAAGCAAATCAAACAAGCGGTCCCGGGTTTTACCCGGGACCGCTTTTGCGCATGGTATTTTATTTCATCAGCTCGCACACCAGATCAGTGTAGCCGGAGGGATCCTCCAGGGGCAGACCTGCGATCAGCAGAGCCTGGTCGTACAGCAGCGTGGCGTACTTTTTGGCCTTCTCCGGGTCCGCTGTCACGGCGGCCTCCAGGGCCTGGAAAGCTGGGTGCTCCACATTCAGCTCCAGAATCCGCTCGGCGCGGATGGCGCTGTCCGGCTGGACCGCCTGGAAATACTTCTCCATCTCAAAGCTCAGGCCCTCCCCTGCCGTCAGGCACACGGGATGGGACTTCAGCCGGGCGCTGGCCTTGACCTCCTTCACCTGATCTCCCAGGGTCTCCTTGACGAAGTCGAACACGGCCTTGTGGGCGTCTGCGGCCTCCTCGGCCTTCTTCTCGGCACCCTCCTCGATCTCCTGGTCCAGGACAGAGCGGAACTCCTTGTCCTGGAAGGTGTGAAGGATCTGGGCGCAGAACTCGTCCACCTCCTCCGTGAAGTAGAGGATCTCCGTGCCGGACTCCCGCAGGCCCTCGGTCTGGGGCAGTTTGTCGATCTTCTCCAAGCTCTCGCCGGCCGCGTAGTAGATGAACTTCTGCTCCTCCTTCATCCGGGAGACATACTCCGCCAGGGTGACGGGCTTCTTTTCCGTGGAGGAGTAGAACAGCAGCAGATCCTGCAGCAGGTCCTTGTGGGCGCCGTATTCGCTGACGACGCCGTATTTGATCTGCCGGCCAAAGTTCTTCCAAAATTTCTCGTAGCCCTCCCGGTCGTCCTTCAGCAGCTTACCAAGCTCGCTCTTGATCTTCTTCTCCAGGTTGGCCGCGATGACCTTCAGCTGCCGGTCGTGCTGGAGCAGCTCCCGGGAGATGTTCAGGGACAGGTCGGGAGAGTCCACCACCCCCCGGACGAAGCGGAAGTGCTCCGGCAGCAGGTCGGCGCACTTGTCCATGATGAGGACGCCGTTGGAGTACAGCTGCAGTCCCTTCTCGTACTCCTTGGTGTAGTAGTCGAAGGGCGTGGCACCGGGGATGAACAGCAGCGCCTTGTAGGTGACGGCGCCCTCGGCGGACACGGCGATGACCTTTTGGGGGTCGGCGTAGTCGTGGAACTTGTCCCGATAGAACTTGTTGTACTCCTCCGGCTTCACGCTGGACTTGCGCCGCTGCCAGATGGGCACCATGGAGTTCAGCGTCTCCTCTTCCTGATACGTCTCGTACTCCGGCTTGTCGTCGGGGCTACCCTCCTTCCGGCGGGTCTTGGAGACCTCCATTCGGATGGGGAAGCGGATGTAGTCGGAATACTTCCGCACCAGCTCTTGGAGCCGCCAGGACTCCAGGAACTCACTGTACTTCTCATCATCGGTGTCCGCCTTGATGTGCATGATGATGTCCGTGCCCACGGCATCCCGCTCGCATTCGGTGATGGTGTAGCCGTCGGCGCCGGAGGACTGCCACATCCAGGCGGCGTCGGCGCCGTACTTCCTCGTCACCACGGTGATGTGGTCCGCCACCATAAAGGCGGAGTAGAAGCCCACGCCGAACTGGCCGATCACGTCGGTGTCCTTGGCGTCGTCCCCCACCTCCTGCTTGAACTTGTAGGAGCCGGAGGAGGCGATGACGCCCAGGTTGTTCTCCAGGTCCTCCTTGTCCATGCCGATGCCGTTGTCGGAGACGGTCAGAGTCCGGTGTTCCTTGTCCACCTTGATCTCGATCTTGAAGTCCTTGCGGCTCATGCCCACGGCGTCATCCGTCAGGGCCTGGTAGCACAGCTTGTCACAGGCGTCGCTGGCATTGGAGATGATCTCCCGGAGAAAGATCTCCTTGTGGGTGTAGATGGAGTTGACCATCAGGTCCAGCAGCCGCTTGGACTCCGCCTTGAATTGCCGTTTTGCCATGATATTGCACTTCCTTTGGTGTTTTTTCTCAACAGAAATCAGTATAGCACTTTGAACAAAACAAATAAATGACCAATTTGTAAATTCCGCCCGCAAACGGTTGTGCGGCGGTGGGTTTGCGTGTAAAATAATGACAGAATCACACCCTGCGGCAGGAGCCGCCGGAAAAGGAGTCCTTATCTATGGGAGTCTTTCAAAAAATCGGGAACGCACTGGCCCGGCTCATGTACGGACGCAACGGCGTGGACCAGTTGAGCCTGGCCATTGTGGTGGGAAGTCTGGTTCTGGACCTCGTCTCCATGTTTGTGGCCCCCCATCATCTGTGGCTGGGGAATGCGCTGTACCTGGTGTCCATCGCCGCTTGGGCCTTCGCCCTGTTCCGCATCTTCTCCCGGAATCTCACCAAGCGCCGGAGCGAAAACCAGCGGTGGGTGAACTGGATGTGGCGGATGAAGAGCAGCCGCCAGAATGCCAAGGCCCGCCATGCGGACAAGGCCCACAAATACTTCACCTGCAAGAACTGTAAAACCATCTGCCGGGTGCCGGTGGGCAAGGGGAAAATCGTCATCACCTGCCCCAAGTGCGGCGCCCAGATTCATGCCAGGACGTAAGGGGCGGCGGAGATGGCTGAAAGAGAAGCCCCGGGAGCGCCGGCGTTCCGCTTTGCCGCGCCAGCAGACAGCGCCGCCCTGCTGAAGATCTACGGAGAATACCTGGACACTCCCATCACCTTTGAGTGTGCGCTGCCCTCAGAGGCGGAATTTGCCGGACGCATCGCCGCCGTCGGCCGGGAGTATCCCTATCTCGTATGCCTGGAGAAGGGGCGGATCGTGGGCTATGCCTACGCCCACCGCCAGGCGGAGCGGGCCGCCTATCAGTGGAATGCGGAGCTGTCCGTCTATCTGGACCGCTCATGCACCTCCCGGGGGCTGGGAAGGCGGCTGTACGGCGCCCTGATAGACATTCTGCGGCTGCAGGGCATCCGCACGGTCTACGGCTGCGTCACCGTGCCCAATGAAAAGAGTGAGGGGCTCCACCAAGCCCTGGGCTTCCGGCGGCTGGGCACCTACCGCAGCACTGGGTACAAGTGCGGCGCCTGGCGGGATGTGGCCTGGTTTGAAAAGCCCATCGCCCCCTACGATCAAAATCCGGAGCCGATCCGCCCCGTGGGAGACATCCCGGCTGAGGCTCTGGCCGCCATTTTAAAGCGTTATGAAGCGGAGCAGCCCTGAGCGGGACGCAGGAAAAGAGCGGAGCCTTTCGGCTCCGCTCTTTTTGACGATGGGAACTCAGCCCTTGCACACGGGGACGATCCAGCCCTTGGTGTCGGGCAGCTTGCCCCACTGGATGCCGGTGAGGGTGTCGTACAGCTTCTGGGTGACAGGGCCGATCTCATTGTGGTTGATGATGGCCTTCTCGTCCCCCTCGGCCAGCTCGCCGACGGGGGAGACGCCGGCGGCGGTGCCGGTGCCGAAGACCTCCTCCAGCTTGCCGTCGTGGCCGGCCTTCATGATGTCGGCGATGGCCACGTGCTCCTCGCAGACCTCATAGCCCCAGTCCTTCAGCAGTTCGATGATGGAGCGGCGGGTGACGCCGGGCAGCACTGTACCGGTGCAGGGGGCGGTGTAGATCTTGCCGTCGATCTTGAACATAATGTTCATGGAGCCGACCTCTTCCACATACTTCTTCTCCACGCCGTCCAGCCACAGCACCTGGGCGAAGCCCTGCTGCTCGGCCATCTCGCCGGCCTTGATGGAGGCGGCGTAGTTGCCGCCGCACTTGGTGAAGCCGGTCAGGCCGGGCGCGGCGCGGATGTACTCGTCCTCCACGTAGATGCGGACGGGATCGATGCCCTCGGCATAGTAGGCGCCGGAGGGAGCGCAGATGACGCAGAACGTGTAGTTCCGGCTGGCGTGGACGCCCATGCCCACATCGGTGGCGAATACAAAGGGACGGATATACAGGGAGGCGCCGTCAGAATGGGGCACCCAGTCCTTGTCCACTTCCACCAGGGTCTTCACGGCCTGGACGAAGTCCTCCACAGGGATCTTGGGAATGCACATCCGGTCAGCGGAGTCCTGCATCCGCTGGCCGTTACAGTCGGGGCGGAACAGCTGGATGGTGTTGTCCGCGGTCCGGTAGGCCTTCAGGCCCTCAAAGATCTCCTGCGCGTAGTGGAAAATCACGCAGGCGGGATCCAGGGGGAAGGGCTGATAGGGGACGATGCGGGCGTCATGCCAGCCCTTGTCCGGCGCATAGTCCATGACGAACATGTGGTCGGTGAAAATCTTGCCGAAGCCCAGCTTGCTCTCGTCCGCGGGCTTGGCCTTGGGGCTGGTGGTCTTGGTGATTTGAATATCCAGCATATTGATCGCTCCTTAAAAATAGTTTGAAGTTTTGGGGGATAGCAAAAAGACTTTCGCGCACTCCTGCCCTGCACAGGAGAGGCGAAAGTCAAACTTCCGTGGTACCACTCTCGTTGCCGCTGGTCCAGCGGCCGCTCGTCTGCCCCGATAACGGAGGGCGTCCGGTGCGGCGTACTGGGAAAGCTCTGTTCCGCCCACTGCTCCCGGGGGAGGCCAGCAAAGCTGCCCCCGCTGCCTCGCACCGTCCGGCAGCTCTCTGAGGGGAGAGATCTTCGCGGCGTGTCCCGTTCCACGCAATATAAAGCCATATTCTTCTATGATATCTTTTATACGCTGATACACAGCCAAAGTCAACTGTTAAAATGCACAGAAAGCGCAGGGCCCGCCAAAGAGAGAGGGCCGGTGAGCAAACTCGCCGGCCCTCTGAAACAAATCACTGCACGCAGGCCATGCCGCGGCGGAACGCCTCGATGTTCAGGGGGACGAACTTGGCCTTGGCGCCGGTGAACATCTCCTGGATCATCTTCTCGATGGTCTCCGCCTTCAGCACCTTAGTGCCGGCCACATAGGCGCCCAGCATCACCATGTTGCTGACCTTGGGGTTGCCCACCTCGTCGGCGATCTGGGAGCAGGGGATGTAGTAGGCCGTCAGGTCCGTGCGGGAGACTTTATCCGTCACCACGTCGCTGTTGACGAATACCATGCCGCCGGGGACGACGCCCTCCTCGAACTTGACCAGGGAGGGCTCATTCAGGGCGATGAGCTCGGTGGGATGGGCGAACACGGGAGATCCCACGGGCTTGTCGGAGAGCACCACAGAGCAGTTGGCGGTGCCGCCACGCATCTCGGGGCCGTAGGAAGGAGCCCAGGTAACGTTCAGGCCCTCAGCCATGCCGGCCTCTGCCAGATTCTTGCCGATGGCCAGGCCGCCCTGGCCGCCGAAGCCGGAAATGACGATCTCTTTTTTCATCTCATTTCACCTCCGCGCCTTCCGGGGCCGTCTCCTTGATGACACCCAGAGGATAGTAGGGGACCATGTTGTCCTTCAGCCACTGATTGGCCTTCAGCGGCGTCATGCCCCAGTTGGTGGGGCAGGTGGACAGCACCTCGATAAAGGTGAAGCCCTCGCCGTTCATCTGCTTCTGGAATGCCTTCTTGATGGCCTTCTTGGCCTTGTTGATGTTGGCGATATCCGTGACGCAGACCCGCTCGGCATAGGCGCAGCCGTCCAGGGTGGAGAGCATCTCCGCCATGCGGATGGGCATACCGGCCTGCTCCCGGGTGCGGCCCTCCTGGCAGGTAGTGGCCTTCTGGCCGATCAGAGTGGTGGGGGCCATCTGACCGCCGGTCATGCCGTAGATGGCATTGTTGACAAAGATGGTCGTGAACTTCTCGCCCCGCATGGCGGCGTGGACGATCTCCGCCGCGCCGATGGAGGCCAAGTCACCGTCGCCCTGGTAGGTGAACACCGCCTGATGGGGATGGGTGCGCTTGATGCCGGTAGCTACGGCAGGCGCCCGGCCGTGGGCGGCCTCCTGCATGTCGCAGTTGAAATACTTGTACGCGAAGACGGAGCAGCCCACGGGGCACACGCCGATGGCGTCATCCAGCAGACCCAGCTCCACCAGCGACTCTGCCACCAGCTTGTGGATGATGCCGTGGTGGCAGCCGGGGCAGTAGTGGAACTCCACGTCCGTCAGGCCCCGGGATTTCTCATATACGATCGCCATGTCACTTGCCCTCCTTCAAGGCCTTCTTGGCCGCTTCTACCATCTCTTCCACGGTGGGCATCACGCCGCCGGCGTGGCCCAGGTAATGGATGGGCTTTCTGCCCTCCACGGACAGACGGACATCGTCGATCATCTGGCCGGTGGAGCTCATCTCCACATCCAAAAATGCCTTCACGTGGTCGGCCTTGGAGAGCTTGCGCAGGGCCTCCTCCGGGAAGGGCCACAGGGTAATGGGACGGAACAGGCCCACCTTCAGCCCCTCGGCGCGCAGCGTCTCAAGGGCGGTGAGGGCGATCCGGGCAGGGGTGCCGTAGGCGGTGATGACGATCTCGGCGTCCTCGCACTCCGTCTCGGACCAGCGGACCTCGTTCTTCTCCATCAGGGCGTATTTCTCCGCCAGATGGTCGTTGTGACGGTCGCACTCCTCCGGATCCATGTACAGGGAGTTGATGATGTTGTTGTGGTCCCGGTCCTTACGGCCGGTGGTGGCCCAGTCCTTGGGGGGCAGGTCCCGCTTGGGGACAGGACGCCACTCGATGGGCTCCATCATCTGGCCAATCAGGCCGTCCATAACCACCATGACGGGGTTGCGGTACTGGTCGGCAATGTCAAATGCCTCCTGGACGAAGTCCACCGCCTCCTGCACATTGGAGGGGGAGAGGACCAGCGTCCGGTAATCGCCGTTGCCGCCGCCGCGGGTGGCCTGATAGTAATCGCCCTGGCCGGGCTGAATGGTGCCCAGGCCCGGACCGCCGCGCATGCAGTTGACGATGACGCAGGGCAGCTCGGCGCCGGCGATGTATGTAATGCCCTCCTGTTTCAGGCTGATGCCGGGGGAGGAGGAAGAGGTCATGGCCCGCATGCCGGCGCCGGCGGCGCCGTACACCATGTTGATGGCCGCAACCTCAGACTCAGACTGCAGGAACACGCCGCCCGCCTTGGGCAGATGGGCGGACATATACTCCGGGACCTCGCTCTGAGGCGTGATGGGATAGCCGAAGAAGCAGTCGCAGCCGGCGCGGATGGCGGCCTCGGCGATGGCTTCATTTCCTTTCCAAAGTTCTTTTTCCACGGTCGATGACCTCCTTCTCAGAATTTTTCCACAGTGATGATGGAGTCCGGGCAGATCTTCGCGCAGCTGGCGCATGCAATGCACTGGCTGATGTCCGTCACATGGGCGGGGTGATACCCCTTCCGGTTGATGACGGCCTGATCGATGGCGACGATGTGCTTCGGGCACACAGTGGTGCACAGCTCACAGCCCTTGCACCGGTCAGAGTTGAAGGTTACCTTTGCTGTCATGGTTGCAGGATGCCTCCTTTTTTCCTGCCGCGGAGTCAGCGCTCCCACGGCTTTTTCATATTGATGGCAATGGGGAACACGGGTTCCCCCAGGTCTGACAAGGATTCTAAGAACCGCCGCTCCGCCGTGTGGCAGAGGATCGGGATTCCGGTCTGCCGGGAAACCTCTTGTGCCAGGGCGGCGCCCTTGCGGATTTCGGCCGGCGTGGTCTCGCCGCACAGATGGGTGTTGTTCACCAGGCCCGAGCAGGTGAGGCCGGTGACGGCCTCAATGGAGCGGAGGTAGGCGGCGGCGCTCTCCGCATCCCGCACCTCCGGCCGGTTGGCGTTGAGGACGAAGATCAGCTGGTAATCCTCCTGTACGATCTTGGGCTGAAACCGGGCCAGCACCCGGGCGCCCACCGGATCGCCGCCGATATCCAGGATGCCCCGGATCTCCCGGTTCTCCAGAATGGTCAGCAGCTCCGCCGGCAGGGCGGGGACATCCGCGTCCGAACAGGCCTGGGAGGAGGAAATCACCCGCACACCGGCTTTTTCCAGGAGGGGCCGCCGCTCCCGAGAGCGGAAATAGGGGTTGACGATATCCAGATCCGCCAGCATTACCTGTTCCCCCTCAGCGGCCAGCGCCAGGGCCAGATTGACGGAGACCTCCGTCTTTCCGGTGCCGTAGTGGCCGGGGAGGATCGAGCCGCGGTGGGAAAACATGTCCTTGGCCGTCACAAGCGGTTCACCTCATTTTTTCACAAAATAGTTGTATTATTTTTTCATTTGTTGTATGATGTCATTGTACTCTAAAAGAGATATGATGTCAAGGACATTTCCGTACTGGCCGGAAAATCCAGTGGAGAAATGCCTGACCTCACCACGGATGATGGAGGGATGCGCATGGGTGAGGGACGGAAAGTCAAATTGTCGGAGCGGACGGCCGACCGGCTGTGCGA
>ENA-OPSX01001252-OPSX01001252.1-human-gut-metagenome-genome-assembly--contig:-NODE-1252-length-10297-cov-2.722710_pt1 | contig 10297 bp, 9 predicted proteins | sample MGYA00241462_ERZ501916 | MGnify/ENA primary metagenome ERZ501916 (study PRJEB25962, sample SAMEA2042113) | human gut metagenome | biome: human gut; feature: human-associated habitat; material: faeces...
CCCGGCGGAGACTTTCAGCGGGGCCGGGAACTGTCACTGTCGGTACTGCTCGATCAGCTGCCTGAATTCCTCATTGCTCTGAAGGAAGTCGTATTTTGAGCTATTCTCAAATTCGTATAAAATAGGCGGAATGATCTGCTTCGTATAAGTTTCCGGGACACCCTTAACCGGAATATGCCGGAATAAAGGCGAGTTTTCCATCTCCCACGGCGTTGCCGCCGCCTTCAAGAGTTCTTTGATCATTCTGACGCTCTGTGCCTCATCTTCCCGGTCGAGAGCCGCCTGCAGCGCGATTACCAGCCCGTTATAGTTCCACAGTCCCATTTGCTCCGCAACGGCCTTCCAGCGTTCCCCTATGTCTGTGGCATCCTCCGGCCGTCCCTCTTTCACTGCAATTTCAGCGAGGCTGATCAGTACGCCCTCCAGTTCATTCAGCCGCGTGATAAGCGTCTGCTCCATCAGGCGGGCCGCCTCATCAAGCTTTTCCTGTCTGATATAGAGATTCGCCTGAATCTGACGTTTATCCATATGGTTTCTTTCCGGAAGCAAATCCAGCATCTTCTGTGACTTTTCATATTCCGTGCGAACCATATATTTCGATGCCAGCATAAACCGGGCGCCGGTGGCGACTTTCTCATCACCGCACTCCGCCGCGCGCTCATACAGAGAGATAATCTCCTCCGCATACTCCTCCCGCTCCTCGTAACACGAGCCTTTGATAAACCATGCGCCGTCTAACACCATCGCAGCCCTGTGAATCAGCGGACCGCATGCGGGATATTCCTGTACCTTTTCCCGCACCAGCCTGATTCCCGCGCTCATTCCATCCGCCCGGACCGTTTCCGCCACTTCCATACAGAATCCGGCGATCTCCTGTTCTGTCAATTCCTCCTTGAAGCAGAGCAGCGTATTCAAGTCCGTTTTCAGCAGACGGGCCAACGCAGGCAATAACGAAACGTCAGGGCAGGTGATCCCCTTTTCCCACTTGTTCACGGCTGGCGCAGATACTCCTAAATACTCCGCAACCTTCTCCTGGGTCAGTCCCAGTTCTTTTCGTTTTTCACGTATTACCGCATTCATTGCCATACATAATCCCTCCTGTTTTCTATGAAGAAGGGCCCTTCATGCTCTTATTATAGCAGGCTTCAGGCTGGTATACAATTGAGCGTCTTTTAATTCATGGTTTTGTTTTTTAACTATAAGTTATTTTTTATCTGCTTGCCTCTCTCATGACTGCAATCTCCCTGGCATACCCGGGAAGCTCATTCGGTGTCTCTAAATAAAACGGCAGATCTTTTAAAGCCGGATGCGTCACCACGCGCTTCAGCGCTTCCTCCCCGATACAGCCTTCCCCGATCTTCGCATGGCGGTCCTTATGGGCGCCCAGCGGATTCAGACTGTCATTTAAATGAATGGCCTTCAGCTTTTCCAGACCGATGATCCGGTCAAACTTCCCAATGACGCCCTCCAAATCATTTACAATGTCATAGCCTCCGTCCCACACATGGCATGTATCGAGGCAGACGCCCATGCGTTCCTTACACTCCACACGGTCTAATATCTCCCGCAGTTCTTCGAATTCGCGGCCCACCTCGCTTCCTTTCCCGGACATGGTTTCAAGGAGAACCGTAGTACGCTGCTCCGGTTTCAAAATCTGGTTCAGCATATCCGCAATGAACGCGATCCCCGCTTCTGCCCCCTGTCCCACATGGCTTCCCGGATGGAAATTATAGCAGTTGCCGGGCGTATACTCCATACGCCTCAAGTCATCCGCCATCGTATCTCTCGCAAGCTCTCGCAGATGTTCATCCGCAGAGCAGGCGTTCAGCGTATAAGGAGCGTGGGCCAGAATCTGCTCGATCCCGTTCTCCTTCGCAAATGCCAGGAACCGTTCCACGTCATTTTCATCGATGGCCTTCGCCTTCGTTCCCCGCGGATTCCTGGTAAAAAACTGAAACGTATTTGCATCAATCTTCACAGCCTCTTTTCCCATGGCAAGATAACCTTTCGAAGATGATAAATGACATCCAATTGTCAGCATATGTTTTCTCCTTTATTTTTTAAATTTTGCAAAGGGGCATGTCCAGCCAATCCCTGTTATTCCCGCATTCTGTCATCTGGATACAAGCTATAAAAATGAACGCGGCCGGCGGACACACGTATTTTATGTCCAACAGCCACGTTCAAATTTTTCTTTCAGGGAATGAGCCAAACCGTGACACGGCGCTTCGCCTTACGACTGGCTGCCAGCCGCCGGGACACTCACTCTCGCCTTGCTCTTTACCTTCTGCTGTTTTACCGGCTTTCTCTTGACCGGATTGATGGCGCGAATGGCGATCAGCAAGAAGATCGCAGACAGCGCCAGCTGGATGATGATGCTTATGACCACCCAGTAATTCATGATGAAATTCTCCGGATGCGGGCCGAACCAGCGGCTTAAGCTTCCGGTAACCTGATTATCTCCTGCCTGTCGGTTAATCATCACGTAAAATGTGGCGACCGGATTAAAGAGCAGCAGATATAAGAATCCGCCGGAATTCGCCTGCTCCGTCATGGAGCCAACCGAGCTTATGTACGTGTTGTTCATGTTCATGCGGGCGATGGAAAGTGCAAACACGTTAACCGCATACGTTCCCGCCGCAATCAGAATCAAAATGCCGTAGGTTACCACCGTAGCAATGGTGGAACGCTTGAAAATGGCCGAGAAACAGATTCCCATGCTCCCGGTGAGCAGCGCTACCGCCACATAACACAGGAGAAGCAGGCAGACGTCATAGAACGTGATACCGCCGTATACAAAGGACACAGCCAGCAGCGGAAAGCTGGATACAATCAGGATAAACATGGTAGAGAAGGACGCGCTCAGCTTTCCCAATATAATCTCCGACGGCTTCATCGTCGTTGTCAGCATCAAATCCAGCGTCTGCCGCTCCCGCTCTCCGCTGACGCTTCCGGCAGTCAGAGCCGGCATGATGAACATCAGCATGACGAACTCCACCACGCTTACAAATACGTACAGATTCAGGAAGGAGGAGTACTGGATCTCCGCCGTTATCTTTACTCTCGCAACCACGGAATACATGTTAAGCAGGGCCACCAGGGCCAGAATTCCGTTAAACACCATAATGATCAGCGCCAGCCTGAAGCTTCTGGAGCTGACGGTGGTCTCTCTTTTATATACCGGATTCATTTTCATGTACTAACACCGCCTTTTCTACATCATGGTCAGTTATCTGCATAAATAAGGATTCCAGGCTTCCCGGTTCACGGATAAACCCGTGCACCATCACTTCCGCATCCACCAGCTGCTGAAGCAGAACCGCCTCATCCTCCTCGTCCCCGACGAACTGGACCATGATATTGCCTTCCTTTACGGAAATGGTCTGTACGCAGGGCTGGCTCTTTAAAATCGTCAGCGCCTTCTCCTTGCTCCCCAGAATGGAGATGATCAGCGGATTCGAGGTATTGACGCGGCGCAGGATCGCTTCCATACTGCCGCTTAACACCATCTTTCCCTGATCGATGATCCCGATGTCCGTACAGAGCTCGGAAAGCTCGGAGAGGACATGGGAGCTGATCAGGATCGTCTTTCCCTGCTCCCGCAGTTCTTTTAATATCTCCTTAAATTCAAACCGGGTTCTCGGATCCAGTCCGGAGGTCGGCTCATCCATGACGAGAAGGGACGGATCGTGGATCAGCGCCCTGGCGAGGCACAGCCTCTGCTTCATACCGCGGGATAAACCGTCCACATAGAAATTCACCTTGTCTTCCAGTCCAACCTGTTCCAGAAGCGTCATATAACGCGTTCTCGCCTTTAATCCATTGATTCCATAGCAGGAGGCGAAAAACTCCATGTATTCACTGACCTTTAAATTGTCGTATACGCCGAAGAAATCCGGCACATACCCGATCTTAAGCTTCAGCTGGGACAGGCCGCCGGTTACATTCACGCCGTCGATCAGCACCTGCCCCTCGTCCGCCTCTAAAAGTCCGGTCATAATCTTGATGGTCGTCGTCTTTCCGGCTCCGTTAGGCCCTACGAATCCGTAGAGCGCTCCATCTCCGATGTCCATGTCCAGACCGTTCAGCGCGTAAAATTTTCCAAATGTCTTTTTTAAGTTTCTGATCTCCAGCATCATTTATCCTTTCCCAGGACGGTCAGCATCGGCAGTGTCACCCAGCTGTAATCCGTGTTGTTGTCAAAGATATACTTGATTGTCATCGTATTTCCAGGAGACAGATAAGGCTCCAGTTCATCTGCAGCGTAGACGCTCTTTCCGGTATCCATCAGATCGTAAATCCCCGTATCGTGATTGTAGAAATAAAGGCTTCCGCTGAACATGGACAATCCATTGTTCTTCTCACCTTCCAGGAATTCATCCGAAATCTTTTCAAATGTCAGGCTCTCCACCTCGATGTCATTCCCCAGGGAGTACTCTAAAACCGTCGGGTCCATGCCGTAGACGGAGTTGCTGGCCGCGTAATACTGGCCGCTCACGACGTGAGGCGCCTTCATCAGAGCCGAACGGTAGGTATAGCCGTTTTTCTTCGTGCTGATATCCAGGGCAGAGGTAAACATGGTCATGCCGTAGGTGTCGTAGTCACCCTTTGCCAGGAATTTGCTGTCAGACTGCTCTCTGCTGAACGCCACAATCCGCGCTTCCGGACTGTAGACAGAGGCATACGTGTCGAGATAGAAGCCCAGGATGTTTGCCCGGGAAAGTGCCAGCATGTAGTTCTCATCCTCGATATCCGGCTTCTCATACTGATAGCCGCCCGTCACACGCTCCGCGATTAAATAGGAGCTGTTCAGCGGATAATTAATGACCTTCAGACCGTCGAGCGACATCGTCTCTCCCGGCCCCAGTTCATCGATCACGATCATCTGGCCGAACATCATCACTCCGACCTTTTCCACCGGGAACGAGTACCGGTTCGTCACGGTACCGCTTATCTGGCCGTCAAACAGAGTGACATTTCCCGTAAGCCCCTGGTGCTCGGTGTTGGGACTCTTCTTCACAAGTGAGAAATATTTGGGAGTGAAGGAAACCACGTTCTGAGCGGATATCTTCGTCTCATTCAGCCCGTACTCGACCCGTACCCTGCTCTCCTCCGTGCCTGTAAATTTGGGCACCGGCGTCATATCGTAATAATAGCTTCTGGTTATGGGAAGCAGGTCATAGCCCGGATCCAGTGAAACCGCGTACGGTTTGTTATACGGAGTCCGTATGTTGATGTAGGTGTACTCGTCGATGGATTTCTCCGACGTATCCAGAATCGTGGCGTAGGTGAAGAACGTATTCTTAAACCGGGTTCCGACTCCCATAAGGTAGATGACCGCCGCAAAGATAAGGGACAGAACGACCGCTCCGGTCCGGTAAAATCTTCTCCGCTCCTGCTTCTTTAACAGCAGGTAAAGCCCCGGTCCTACCAGAATGATATAACCGAGAATTACAATCACATACAGCGGCATATTCGGAAGCTTATCTACATTGCCTGTGTTCAAAATGCTCTGAACCGACCAGTATTTGCTGGAATTGCCGTAATAGAGATAGGAGGATAAGTTGTTCAGCTTATCTTCTCCCAAAAGCGCGGTCAGAAGCTTATCCACGTAGGAACGCTGTGTCTCACAGAAGTCCGAGATATCCACAAAGTCATAGGCGGCGACTCCCACCAGCCCCTTTCCTTTCGGAGTCGATGTGAGAACCGGAAACTCGTCGTTGGCCAGCACTTCGGTGCCGCCCTTTAACGAGATGTCGGCGCAGGTCAGATTGATAAAGGAATCTCCCGGGCCATTGGTGGCGTATTCCACGCCCATATCCACGGAACGCACATCCGGCGCGGGAAACGCCGTCTCGACAATCTCCTCACGGAATGCCGCCAGCGTATCATTCGCACGGCCGCCGGTTCCTATTAACAGCGTTCCGCCCCCTCTGACCCACTCCCAGATGGCGTCGGTCTGGCTATCTGAAAGCTTTCTCGTATCGTAATCCGTGATCAGCAGTACATCCAGCAGATCCATCCCGACAGCCTTATCCGGCATGGTATCCGCCGTCAGATTAAATGTCTTCGTCCTGACCGAACTGTAATTGACTCCCACACCGTTTAAATAATTCAAGCTGTCCGGAGAATCGGAAAGGATACCCACATACAGCTCTGCGACTTCGCGGCTCACATTGATTCTCAGACGTTTGCGCACAAGCTCCGTGCCATTTCCATCGAACAGCTTTACATACAGAATCTCACCTCTGCCTGCCGGAATGTCCAGGTTCTTCTCCAGTTTCTCCCCTGCGGACAGGGTCAGCGGGTAATCGTAATCATAAATCTCATAGTCGGACTCCATTGCCTGGATTCGAAGAGTCCCTTCAAACGCCTTCTGCTCCTGATTGGCCAGGGATATCTGAACCGGCACATAGCGGCCGCTCTTGGCCGCCCCGTCATATCCGTAAGTCACGTCCATCACGACCGGAGACGACGTCAGATAAATATCGGACTCGGTATTTAAGTTGTTCGCCGGCTCTGTCATATTCTGCGCAGCATAGGCATTTACACAGGAGGCAGGCAGTAAAACACTGCCTGCCATGCTCAGTATCACCGCCCATACGAGGGTATTTTTTCTGAATCTCATCCTTTTGTCATCCTATCTTTCCAAAGTTTTCCTTGTTAACGTCAAAATTCACTTTCAGTTTCACCGTAAATACCGTACCGGATAAATCGCTGGTCACGGTGATCGTACCGCCGTGCATATCCACGATATTCTTCGAGATGGCAAGGCCAAGTCCGGTTCCCCCCGTGTTGGTGGAACGAGACTGCTCCACACGGTAAAACTTGTTAAAGATAAGCGGCAGTTCATCCGCCGGGATCACATAGCCATAGTTGATAACTGAAACTGTGACAATCTCATCATCCGCGTGCAGCTTCACCATGATCCGTTTTCCATCCGCGCCGTATTTGATGGCGTTGTTAATCAGATTATCGAAAAGCCGGGCCAGCAGATTCCCATCTGCGGTAATCACCTTGACGGGGACGTTGCTCTGCAGTTCATACGATAAATTCTTGTCTACAAAGCTGGGATAGAACTCTTCCAGCAGCTGGCTCAGCAGTTTCACCACATCCACCTGGCCCACATGCATGGAAAGCTTTCCGTAATTCATCTTTGTAAACCCAAATAAGTCTTCAATCAGCTTTTCCAGACGCTTCGTCTTCACATATGCGATATTTATGTACTTTTTCTGTATCTCCGGCTCCAGCTTCACGTCGCCGGAAAGCAGCTCTAAGTAACCAATAATGGAGGTAAGCGGAGTGCGCAGGTCATGGGCCACGTTGGTAATCAGCTCATTCTTCGTCCGCTCGGATTCTCTCTCCTTATCCATCAGCTCCTTTAAGTCTTCTACCATCTTATTTAAGTTGGCAGCCATGGAAGAGAACTCGTCGTCTCCTTCCACCTCCACCGTGACGTTCAAATCCCCTTCGGAAATGTTCTGCATGGCATCGGAAATCTTCGTGATATAGCGGAGCGACTTTTCCTGAAGAATCATGAAAGTGACAGTAAAGACAAGGATGCCAAAGAGCACATACATCAGAATAACCACCACGTCAAAGGAGACGAGAATCGATATAAAGAAATTATCGATTCCCGCATTGTCCATATAGGTGGCGATCAGAGATACGTTGGTAACGAGAAAGACCTCGATCAGGACGGTAACGACCGCGCTGTAGAAAATATTTGTTATCACACGGGTGCGGAAGCGCCGGTTCATATCATTTTTCAATTTTGTACCCTACCCCCCACACTGTGGTGATAATCTTATTCTGCCTTGTGTCTTCCTTCATCTTGCCGCGCAGACGCCTGATATGTACCATGACCGTGTTATTGGCCTCATATACCTTTTCATTCCACACCTTCTCGAATATCTCATCCGTGCTGAACACACGGCCCGGATTGGACGCCAGAAGATAGAGGATATCAAATTCAATCGGGGTCAGCTTGATCTCTTCCCCGTAAACGGTCACTTTGTGGTTGTCTTTGTTGATAATCAGTCCGCGGATGGTAATCTCGTTGCCCGCCTTCTCATTCACCGCACTGTTGGGGTTTAACTGGGTGTAGCGGCGCAGCTGGGACTTCACCCGGGCCGTCAGCTCCAGCGGGTTAAACGGTTTCGTCACGTAGTCGTCGGCTCCCGTTCCCAGTCCCATGATCTTGTCTAAATCGGTCCATGGGGAATAAACACGTTCGCAGTAGATGTCTTCCCGGCGATTGAACATATCGTAGAGAATCTGCATGCCGAGATGCGACATACCGATTTCGTACACGTCGGGGAAACACATGGCAAAGCGTATATCCACTTTTTCCGGGTCCTTATTTACTGTATTTACCTCGCCTCCAATATAACGGGCGGGCTGCTGGATACTTAGTAATATTTCATCATTTAAAGCTAGTTTTCTCATTCTTTTTCCTTATTTATTGTGCTGTCTGCACAGTATTTTTGGTTTGCGCAAAGGGCCAAACTGAATTGAAAAGAGCTTGAAAATACATCCTGATTTGCTCTTATTTGTTCCTTTTTCACCCCTTTTTTCAAGAAAATCGGGCCCTTTTTTGAAAAAAATGACAAATCTTTTTTATCCCGACTACTTAACATGGGATAACACAATATGCCACAATGCATAATTATAAGGCATTTCACAGTATTAAGCAACACCATTCGGCAGAACATAATCAAGAAAGGACGGTGAAAATGCACAATCGATCACCTGTGGCTCATCAGACGGAAGAATCTCGTCAATGAAGCTGTCAAATTCCGGAACCCCGTGGCTGATAATTTGATCCGAGTCCGTATAGACATTTAATGTAAACAACTCATCATAATGTCCCAGCGCTATGGACAGTTCTTTTAAGTTTGCCTTATTCTCTACCGCTCTTTGGCAACGATAATCTCCTCAACAACAAATTCCGGGATTGCGCTTTTCCGTTCGCCGGCATGTGATTTAGTCTTGATAGTCTTCTTGATAGTCTGTTTGCAGATGTCTCCTGTTTTCACACCAGTGTCATCAAGTTTCCGGCCTAATTGATTTTTTTTACTCTTTGCATACTTGAATGCTCCTCCTATGACGGCGTAAGCACTTTCAAGGACTCCTAAAGCCTCTATGCAGTTCAGCACCTCAAGCAGTGTGTCACGCAAAATACTTGTCATTTGCTTAAAGTTGTCAAAATTAAATTATCCTTCTTAGCCTGAATTGGCTTCCTGTGATGTTATCAGCTGTATTTTATCCGAATCAAATACAATATCGCCGACTTTTTCTTCGCCTTGCAGCAGAGAGATATCCACAAAAGATTTCACGTCTACGTCTGCCTCATAGAGCGATAATGAATGGTTCTCGTTAACAAAAACCATATCCTTATTAAAATAGGAATAATCAAACAGAACAACCTCTTTATTATGTGTGTCAAAATATCCGGCCAATGACCGGTGGATACCTGATCCCCATGAGTAAGTAAAGTACAGTTCGCTTTTACCATTCTGGTCGATATCTGCAACAGCAAACGATGTGATTCCTAATCCGCCGAAGTACTCGCCAAGAGTATATATCTCGTTTTCATACAAAAGAAAACCCGCGCAGCATTGATCCAGCTTGAAAATTTGAAAGCCGTATTCATCGGAAATCGTTTGTGGTGTAACATTATAGCAAAACTCATTCTGATACAACATTTTTATTTCACTGATTTCCAGGAATTCTTCTACCCCATTGGCAGACGGGGTAAGCTGAAACAGGACAATATTGCTGTTATCGTCCGGCAATGTGCTCTTACCATCACTGCAAGCGGCTACCCATAACACAATTGTGAGTGTAAAAGCAAAGAAATATAGTTTTTTCATTCCGCCACCTCCAGGAAAACGAATCAAGGACACGATAGCCCTTTTACGGCAGTTCAAACAATGTTCCCACAAATAAGGCGCATTTAATTAGTTAGACAACAGGATATTAATTGTCTGCAGCTTTTATGACTTCTGTTAAAGTCATTTGTAGCTGGTATTCATTTTCCCCGCCATTCAAATTAGTTGTTTTTAGTTCAAAAAAAGATTGTTTTCAACTTCACCAGAAATATTTATCGTCCCACCTGTCATATCTTGCACTGCATTAGTCAACAAAGTCTTTTTTTCATTATCTGACAGGATGTAGAAAGTCATGGAATGATAATTACCTGCGTTTTCATATTATAAACTCCTTATATCATTATTTATCAAATGCGCCTGATTTACCAAGGACGTACAAAAACAATTTTCGATTTGTACGGTTT
>ENA-OPSX01001256-OPSX01001256.1-human-gut-metagenome-genome-assembly--contig:-NODE-1256-length-10267-cov-4.366432_pt1 | contig 10267 bp, 13 predicted proteins | sample MGYA00241462_ERZ501916 | MGnify/ENA primary metagenome ERZ501916 (study PRJEB25962, sample SAMEA2042113) | human gut metagenome | biome: human gut; feature: human-associated habitat; material: faeces...
GGCGGAAGTGGTGGATATCCCTGTGATTGTGGTGCACCTTACCTGCCGGGAGGGCTGCGACGTCATTATGGAGGCCAGGAAAAGGGGCCAGAAGGTATATGCCGAGACCTGCCCTCAGTATCTGCTTATGGATGACAGCCTGTACGGGCTTACGGGCATGGAAGGGGCAAAATATGTGTGCGCGCCTCCTTTGAGGAAACCGGAGGATTCCCAGTGCCTGTGGAAGGCTCTGGCGGACGGGACCATCCAGACCGTGTCCACGGACCACTGCAGCTTTACCACAGCGCAGAAAGCACTTGGCAGGGATGACTTTACCAAGATTCCGGGAGGTATGCCCGGGGTCGAGACAAGGGGCACGCTGCTCTATACCTATGGCGTGGACACGGGAAAGATTACCAGGGAAAAGATGTGCCAGCTGCTGTCGGAAAATCCTGCCAAGCTCTATGGAATGTACCCCGAAAAGGGAGTCATTGCCCCTGGAAGCGACGCGGATATCGTTGTCATGCGTACCGGTGTAGAGGATACGGTCACGGCAGCGGACCAGGTGCAGAATGTGGACTATGCCCCCTTTGAGGGAAGGAAACTGACTGCCCGCGTAGAGAGCGTGTTCCTGCGGGGAACCCAGGTGGTGAAGGAGCATCAGGTGGTGGTAGAAAAGGCCGGGAGGTTTGTGAAGCGCGGGAAGTATGCGCTGTAGGCAGCGTATATTCCAAAAAATCATTGCATCGTTTGGTTAGTGGGGTTAGAGCGTGTTTCATGGAGGGGCTTCATGCGGCGGTTCAGGTTTCGGTCAAGAGTTGTGCCCCGGAAACTGTTGATTTTTTTACCGGTTTTGAACTGTATATACTCAAGACAGATCCCCTCATTCACCTCACAAATGGAGCTATCCTCTAAATACTGTTCAAAAACATGAAATGAATTAATATAATTCTTCAACGTGCCAGGGGCAGGAAACAGGTTCAGATATGGCTTCAGCTTCCATTAAGGGAACAGATGGGGTTGGGAGATCAATCTTTACAATCTCCTGCTTTATAGGTTATGCTCTATACACCATTGATAGTCTGTAAGACCACTGGATCTGCATTCCATAATCAGGCGGTATTGTCATCGACAGAAACAGGTTTAGCCCACATAAATTCATCCTCCAAAGCAATGGTTGAATACCAGACAGCAAAGGATAACGTTGACCGGATTTTAGGCGTTGCACCATTGGAAAAAGAACTGGAAAAAAAGAAAGAATTCCATCGCTGACCACAAAAAATCCCATGCCGGGCAGAGTGTCCTGGCATGGGATTTTTTTGTGATAAAACAGCCTTAAATTTCCTCATGGTCTTTTCAATTTCATAGGTTTCTTTTTCGATAAAATGTTGTATACTGTTAATCATGGAAAGCACCTTTCTTTGTGAGTGTATGTTTGCAAAACTATATTATCACAAAGGGGTGCTTTCTTTTCATTCCTTTTTATGGTTTACATAAATTCCCATTACCCGAAATTTATTTTACGCTACTGGTTACTGCACCTTTGGCAAGGGTGAAACGGATAAACAGCTTCAACCCCTGCTCTGGACGCTTGACCTCGGCAAAATTGCCGCAGGTACGCATCACGCCCACCACAAAGAACAGGACGAGCAGGGCAAGCCCGATAGCCTGCACCGCACCGTATATCCACGATGACTTTCCGTATCGCACTGCCTTTAAAGATTTCTGGGGATTGGGTTATGAGCTGCCATATCTCGGCTAATTTCTCATTCCAAGTGTTTAGGGCGTTCTCTAAATTCTGTACCACCCAGTCAGACATTCGACCACCTCCACCCAAAAACTCGTGTACCCCGGGGCTAAAGCTGGAAACCAATGGAACCTTCACCGCGTCCAGGTTCTTTCTGACATACTCATAGCGGATCCCTTCCGTCCTTTGGCCCAACGGCCCGCGGATGCTCCACTCCGGCACAGGCAAACCTGTCCGCCTTCTCCTCCTGCCCCAGCCTTTTGATCAGGGGTCTAGCCATATATCATTCTCCAGCCAGTAGCCTGACAAATAGTCCTGTATCTGTCTGTCATGGAAACATCAAACAGCTCCGCCGCCAACGCTCCCATTACTCCGCCTCCCCCTTTCCCGGTATCCGAAAACCTTCCGATGCTTTCTGAAAGGCTTCCGATATCTCCTCATCCGAGGGATGGACGTACGTATTGAGCGTGGTGTATATATTTTTATGCCTGGCCCGTATACGGAGAAGTTCGGGATCCCAGCCCGCGCTGTTCAAAAGGCTCAGGGACGTATGCCGGAACATATGCGGGGTAATGTAGATCCCGGTCTTTTTTCGCAGCTTACGGAACAGGTTGTCTACATCCGTATAATCCATTGCCTTTCCCGCGTGTTCAGTAAAAAGCAAAGGATATCTGCTGATAACACCTGGATCAAATCCACAAATAATAAGATATCCGGTTGCGATTGAGGATGTATGGTTCAGTAATCCACATGCAAAAGCAAAAGTTGTACTGAAAGTTATCCACTTTTCGCTATAAAGCAATGGCGAAACAGAATTTTTATTTTCTCTGTTTTGACCAAAAATCAATGTGTCCTAACTAAGGTACTAAATAGTTACATGAAATTAATAATTTTTGAATCTCTTTTGCCAGCGCCGCTGCCAGTTTTCGATGATTTTCTGCAGTCATATGCAGCCGGTCTTTCTCACTGGCTTCTGCAACTGAAGCAGCATCGAAGAAATGACAATTCTTCTGTCTAGCTACTGCTTCATATTCCGGCCGAAAACATCGTGACATAGCGGAAGCTTCTTCAGTAAAACAGCCATAGATACTGTCAGAAATTCCTGTCTTAATCAAGACTGGAGAAACAATCAGAATCTCCGGGTCCGGATAAGACGGAGCGAACGGAAAGCTGCGGATCGTATCAACAATCTGCTCCATCGCTCTCCCCAGATCCCAGGATGTCACCTGAAAGCGTTTCTTCAGATCATTGGTTCCCAGCATCACCACAATCAGATCCAGCGGATTATGGCTGGCAATAATGGGTATCAGCATTTTCAAGCCATTTCTTCCATAGGAGATTTCATCTTCAAAAACGGTTGTTCTTCCGCCGCAGCCTTCCTCGATAACGCGATAATCGCTCCCAAGAAGATTCTGCAGTACGCCGGTCCAGCGAACATCATCAGGATGTCGTCCTCCATGAATCGGATCCGTGCCAAATGTGTTACTGTCTCCATAACATAAAATATGTTTCATTACAATAACCCCATTAATTTCGGCAGCCCCAGTGAAAGGGACGGTATAAACGTCAACAGCAGCAACATGATAATCATAGACAGGTAAAATGGAAGAAATCCTTTCACAACCTTCTCCACAGGCACTTTCGCAATACTGCATCCGATGAACAAGGAAGTTCCTACCGGAGGTGTGCAAAGACCGATTCCATAAGCCAGAACCAGAACCACACCGAAATGGTACGGGTTAAAACCAAGTGCTCCGGTTGCAATCGGGAATAAAATAGGCGTCGTCAAAAGAATCAGAATACCCATATCCATGAAGCATCCAAGGACCAGCATCATCAGCAAAAGCAGCAGAACCAGCAGAGTTCTGTTTGAGGTCAGAGAAAGAAGCCAGGTGGATAGATTCTGAGGTACTTTTAAATAGGACATCACATAACCAAATGCTCCGGATGCAGAAATAATCGCCATTGCCATTGTCATTGTAGGCAGACATTTTTTCAAACCTTCCAGATAAAGCTTCAACGTCATATTGCGATATACAAACAAAGTTAAGAACAATGCATATACTGCGGCAACCGCCGCAGCTTCTGTAGCGGAACAAATGCCAAAGGATGTTCCCGCAAGCACAATTACGATTGCACCTAATCCCAGAAGTGCTTCCCAGATAATTTTAATGTTTTCCCTCATGGATCGCTTCACACCCAGAGGATATCTCTTTCGCACAGCTATCACATAAGCGGGAATCATAAGGCCTAACGTTAACATTACGCCAGGAATATATCCGCATGCCAACAGTGTGCTGATTGAAATTCCGCTTGCAGAAGCCAACGCATAAAACAGCATATTCTGGCTTGGCGGAATAATTACACCTTCCACTGATGAAGTTACAGTTACTGCCACACTGTAATCTTCATCATATCCTTCTTTCACCATCGCCGGAATCAACATAGCCCCAATGGAGGATACGTCTGCCGCCGAAGAACCGGATATTCCACCAAACAGCATACTCACCAAAATGTTGACAATCGCCGTACCGCCACGGATTCTCCCTACGATAATATTACAAAAGGACATAAGTTTTGATGTAATCTCACCATCTGTCATAACCTGCGCCATCATGATAAAAAAGGGTACTGCAATAAAAGTAAAGCTCAGCAAGCTGACTGACATTTTTTGAAATAAATTAAAATACGGAATCCCAAGGTATGTTGCCGTCACCAATGCAGAAATGGCAAGAGAGAAGGCAATCGGTATTCTGATGACCATCAGAATTGCTAATGTTGCAAATAACATAATGGTGCCTATTGCTATCTCATTCATGTCTTTCCTCCTCATTCTTTTCCTGGTTTCCAATCAGATATTCCAATAAATTAACCGCACTGTACAAAGCTGTCAGAATTCCTCCAAAAACAATTGGGAAATACTGCACTCCTTGAGACAGATGAGTAGCCGGCAAACGCTTCATCAGATTAATTTTAAAAACCTGCCAGCCAAAATATACCATCAGACATCCAAATACAGTCAACAGTAAATTACGTAAAATATCACAGGCTCTTCTCACTGCAGACGGAAACAAGTTGTATACACCTTCTATCGCAATATGTGTGTCTCCGTATGCCCCGATGGAAATACACAGAAAACCGAACCAGATCAATATGGTAAGGATAATTTCTTCAGACCACACCAGAGGTTTGCTGAAAACGTAACGCATCACAACCGCACCAAAACATACCGCTAACATGATTACAAGAAACACACAGCAAATCCATTGCTCCAACTTTACAAGATATCTTAAAGACCCCTTTACCTTCGACATGGAACGCTTCCCCTTTCTTTCTTAAAATCTGATTTCCTGTTATTCAGCGGAGCGAATCAGATCTACCAGTTCCTTATACTGCGGATACTTGTCATATACAGACTGTACAGTATCCTGGAATTCTTTCACATCCACATCAATAATCTTACATCCTGATTCCTCACATTTTGCTCTGGATTCTTCCTGATAATCCTGCATTGCCTGTCTCTGCCATTCAGCAGCTTCTCTGGATGCCTTCTTTACTCCCTCTTTCTGTGCATCGGACATCTGATCCCATGTCTTCTTACTGCAGATAACAAGTGCCGGAGGTGCCATGTGGCCATCCAGTGTAAAGTTCTTTGCTACTTCATAATGACCAGAGGTATAATAACTTACGAAGTCATTTTCCGCTCCATCTACAATGCCCGTCTGCAGTCCCTGGAACACTTCACCGTAATCCATTGGAGTTGCCTCTGCACCTAATGCCTGTACCATGGAAATGGCTACCTCCGTCTGCTGCACACGAATCTTCATGCCCTTCAGATCGGCCACGCATGTAATCGGCTTATCCGTTGTATAGAAATTTCTGGAACCAGCCTCATAAAAATCAAGACCTACCATATTATAATTTTCCAGTTCCTTAAAGGCCATCTCTCCTGCAGCTCCATCCAGCGCCTTATATTTTGCTTCTGTATTGGAGAACAGATACGGCATACTAAATGCGCCGAACAAATCTACTACAGGTGCCATGGAATTCGTATTAACACGTGAAAAATCAAGGGTTCCCGCCATTACCTGATCGATGGAAGATGCCTCATCACAAAGAGCTGCATTCGGATATACATCAATGTTTACCGTGCCATCTGTGTACTTGTTTGCCAGATCTGCAAACATTTTCATACCTTCTGTAATCGGATTTCCATCCGCCTGATTTTCTGCCAGCTTGAAGTGAAGTTCACGCCCCATATCTCCACTTGCTGCTTCCGCTGCCGTTGTTTCTTCCACCCTTTCTGCGGCTGTTGTTTCTGGTGTAGCGGAAGCTGCCGTTGTCCCGGCCGGCTTAGAACCGTCACATGCGGTCATTGACACCACCATTGCACATGAAAGTAATGCTGCTAAAGTTTTTTTCATTTATTTTTCCTCCTTAAATAAATTCTTTGAAAAATTGAATGTTATTCTGCAGAATAATTGAAATTTGAACACTGATCGCCTCATTTTTCGGCTTCTCACCCTTGATCAGATACTCAAAAAGCGTTTTGAAACCAAGATATCCTTTCTGATAGGGATTCTTATAAACGATCGCCTTTAAAACACCGTCATACAGCATCTGCGCACTTTCCGGAAACAAATCACTTCCAACCGCAAATATATCGTTAAATCGTTCGGACTGGATTAAGGCCTCGCACATCGGAATCGTATTTCTAGCTCTCGTGGAATAAGTTCCGATGACATCCGTATTTTCTCTCAAATACTTCAGCATCTGAATGCGGTTTGCCTCGGTATTATTCAAATTCGGCACGCTAATCACCGAAATATCCAGATTTTTTTCTTGAAAATATGTTCGAAAGCCTTCTGAATTCAATTTATGAGACAACGAACGTTCATCTCCCTCCGCTATAAGAATGGTTCCTTTTTTTCCCTGCAGTACCAGATTCATCAATTCGGCTGCAAGACGTCCTGTATAGGTATCATTAGGAGCTATACAACACAGTCGCCCACAATCTTTAAAATCATTGTCAATCAGAGCCACCGACACTCCTCTTCCGGAAAATTGACTCAACAGGCACTGCATCTGAGGACTATTAATATTTGGCGTAGTCAAAAGACCATCCAATCGATCTCCCCACTCATCGTATAACTGCTTCAGAATACTAACCTGTTCTTCGCTTCCTTTCGAATCACTCACCGGGAACGTAAAATCCATCACATTCAGATTATAGCCCGATACCTCGCTCTCAGCAGCTCTGCATCCTTTCCAAACATAGCGAAAATAGTATTTTCCTCCATCTTCTGCTTCCGGGAGCACCACGGCCAAATTCACTTGACGACGTTTCAGTGCCGATGCCACATAGTTTGTTGTGTACCCAAGTTCACTGGCCACATTCAGAATTTCCTGCCTGACTGCTTTGCTGACCCCCTCTTTGTTGTTCATCGCCCTATGGACAGAAACAAGAGAATATCCACTGGCCTGTGCAATATCCTTTAGAGTTATTTTCTTCACTTCTATAATACATCATCTCCCGTCTGATTCCGGCATCATACTTCTTTTCACTAAGCACTAAAAGAGTATAAAAAGTACATAATGTCTAAATTTTATTGTTTTCGAAAACGTTTTCTATAATCTGATTATAGAATATATTTACGCGCCCTGTCAATACGAAAAAAATTTTCTCTAATTTTTAAGCAAAATACTTAAATTTATTGTGCTTTTTAACAATTACATCTTGACTTTTTTCTCTTTTTCTACTATTCTGAAAACAATTCAATCAAAGGAGATGAATATCCATGAAGCATATCATTTTCAAAAATGCTCGTGTCATTATGCCGGATGCTGTGTTGAAAGATCACTATGTTTATGTCAGAGACGGTTTGATCAAATCCATAGATCAAGAACCTGTTCCAGAAAATCTAACCAGGGAAACCGAAATTATCAACTGCCAAGGCAATTATCTTTCTCCCGGTTTTATCGATACACACTGCCATGGAGGTGGTGGTGCCGATTTTATGGACGGAACCGTACAAGATATTCTCATTGCTGCTCGGGCACATTTAAAACACGGTACTACTGCCTTATGTCCCACAACACTTACCTGCTCAGATCAGGAGCTATTCCGTTTTTTTAAATCCTACGAAGCAGCGAAGGTCGTTTCCGAACATATGCCACATCTGCTTGGAATCCATCTGGAAGGTCCCTATTTTTCTCCTGCTCAGGCAGGAGCCCAACCTCCGGAATATCTGGTTTGTCCCAAGCGGGAACACTATATGGAAATCCTCAAACGAGGGAGCGGCAACCTCGTAAAGTGGTCCATTGCTCCTGAACTTCCTGGCGCTCTTGAATTGGGAGATGAATTAGCTTCCCGTGGTATCCTGGCCTTAATGGGCCACAGTAATGCCAAATTTGATACTGTTAAACTGGCTGTTCAGCACGGATACACACAACTGACTCATTTCTATTCCGCCATGTCCACAATCACACGGGAGAATGGGCACAGGAAACTTGGCCTGGTCGAAGCCGGATACTTATATGACCAGTTAAACGTAGAAATTATTGCTGATGGGATTCATCTTCCACCAGAACTCTTAAAACTGATTGTCAAATGTAAGGATCACTCCCACATCTGTCTTGTTACAGATAGCATGCGTGGTGCGAATATGCCGGATGGTCCTTCGCTTCTGGGTTCAAAAGCACATGGAACTCCCGTCATTATCAAAGATGGAATCGCCAATATGCCAGCCTTTGACGGATTTGCCGGCAGTGTGGCTACTACGGATCGCTTGGTACGTGTCATGACTCAAAAAGCCGGTTTACCTGTTTGGGATGCCGTTCGCATGGCCTCTCTAAACCCGGCTGTTTTTTTGGGCAAGCAAGATCAATACGGAAGCATTGCACCAGGTAAGTATGCCGATCTGTTGATTTTCGATGATGACATCCGCATTTCATCTGTTTATGTTGCAGGAATCAGACAATAGCATTGTAAAAGGAGATCTTAGCATGAATATTACTGTAAACGTATCATCCACCCCCCAGGAACTAGGCAGACATGCTGCCGCAGCGATTGCAAAATTATTAAATGATGCCATCAAAGCCCAGGGCTATGCCCGCCTGGTTCTTTCTACCGGCGCTTCCCAGTTTGAAACGCTCGACGCACTCGTAAAAGAACAAGTCGAATGGGAAAAAATAGAAATGTTCCATCTTGATGAGTATGTAGCTCTTCCGGAATGCCACATTGCAAGCTTCCGAAAATATTTAAAAGAACGTTTTGTCAGCAGGGTACCGCTAAAAGCAGCTTATTTCGTAAATGGTGAGGGCAATGTGGAAAAAAATATTGCCGAACTGACCACGAAACTGAGAGAAAATCCGATTGATGTAGGCGTAATCGGAATCGGCGAAAATGGCCATATTGCTTTTAACGATCCGCCTGCAGATTTTGAAACAGACACAGCCTACAAAATTGTCACACTGGATGAACGCTGCCGGAAGCAGCAGGTAGGTGAAGGATGGTTTGAAAACGTAGGGTCCGTGCCGAAGCAGGCCATCACCATGTGCGTAAAACAGATTATGTCCTGCCGCCATATTATCACAGCCGCACCACATGATGTAAAGGCGGAAGCAATTTGTAATACTATCACAAAAACGGTCGATCCAACCGTGCCAGCCACCATCTTAAAAACTCATCCGGACTGGCAGCTGTTTATTGATGACGCTTCTGCATCCCGGCTATTTGCAAATTAATTTTCAGACATGAGGTTTCTATAGATACTGTTAATCTTGAGATTGCCATACGACGGCTTCTTTCTGAGTCGCCGCCACCCGTAAAACGGGTGGCTCGGTGGACGGGTAAAACCCTTTGTTGCTAAGCCAGCGTCTCAAGGCGCTGGCTTGTTCCAAGCCCCTATGCTTTTGACTCGTTGCCGCCCCTGAAGGGGCCTTCGTAATACCGACTAACCCTTAAAAGGGTCCTCGTATTCTTTTACACTTAATTTATCCACCATTTGATCGTATCTTTCTTGTTCTTGGATATACTTACGTATGGTGTCTTCATTTAGACCTACTGTGCTTACGTAATATCCTTCTGACCAAAAGTGTCTGTTTCCGAACTTATACTTTAGATTTGCATGACGGTCGAACATCATGAATGCGCTTTTCCCCTTTAAATAGCCCATAAAACTGGATACACTATACTTAGGCGGGATTGCCACCAGCATATGTACATGATCCGGCATTAATTTTCCCTCCAATATTTCTACCCCTTTATAGCTACATAGTTGCTTTAATATATCTCGCAAATCCTCTTTATATTGATTATAAATGACTTTTCGTCTATACTTAGGGGTGAAGACGATATGGTATTTGCACATCCACTTTGTATGTGCTAAATCATTGGCTTTCTTCGCCATATAAATCACCTTTCCTTTCTTTGATAGCGGCTTGGACACCTCTATTATAAATCGGAAAGGTGATTTTGTATAACTTCTTGACTCGCACCCGCATAGCGGGTGGTTTTTTGTTTCGCATGTCTCCCTTTTT